>Ga0180007_10003752_pt1 | contig 16653 bp, 4 predicted proteins | sample MM_PC_MetaG_FD_121122 | JGI IMG/M metagenome (GOLD analysis project Ga0180007, IMG submission 121122) | Groundwater microbial communities from the Aspo Hard Rock Laboratory (HRL) deep subsurface site, Sweden - MM_PC_MetaG | ecosystem: Environmental > Aquatic > Deep subsurface > Groundwater... | reverse complement strand
GTTCATCGTTACTCCGAGAGCACTTCTTCTCATCGCATCTAAGTTCGCCTGTCTAAGTCTTTGAAGAACTAACATTTCTGCGCGGGTAATTTGATCCGACCAATAACTATGCGACGGAATACCGAAGAACATCGTCATTCTAGTACCGTAAGGTCTTGGATGACCAATCCAACCAGGATGTCTTAATTCACATTCTTTAATTATTTCCCATATCGTTTGTCCACTTAAGGTAAATTGAGCAGTAGATAAAAGGGTTCCTCCAGCATTCATTGCATCAGCGCCAGAAATTAAACCTTGTCGCATATTCCATGCATTTAGAGCCTGCCAAGGGTTTGTCAAAGCCATTGCCCCGATTGCCCAGAAAGATATATTTTGTCCGGCGGCGCGAACCCAATCTGAACCCCACATAAGATTAGCTCCAGCATCATCTAAAAATCTTTCCCATTCACTTAAATGATCTCTTATTCCCGGCGCGAAAATATTATCATCAGAAGCATTATTAGCTAATATCCATTTACTCCTATTCGTAATTAATAAATTCTGTAAGTCACTAATTGTTTCTCTAGGATTTTGTATCAGTCTTCCGCGAACACCGGCTTCCGCTCTAGAAGTTGCCTGACTTCTTGCCTCTGCTGGATTAAATTGAGGATTTAATTCAAATCTACCAAAATGAACTAATTCAGGAGAACACATAATTGTATGTAGAAGATCAGGAGTATCAAAGAACCTTGTTCTAGAGTCTGGTAATACCCCTTTAGGTTCTAAAGTAAGTTCTGCTCCGTAGCTTTGACAAATGATAGTAACTTGATCTGAACATTCAGCCGAATAAGAAAATTCTACTACTTCTCCAATAAACTTAATTCCCATCTTTAGGGGGTTATTGGAATTTCCAGTAAAATGAGTAATTCCATTACGCCGAGCTAACCATGAACCATTTTGAGTAGTCGGACACCATACGACTCCGTTATAACTTTGCTTTTTAGGATAAAGATTCTTTTTATTTATATAAACATTAGTATTTCGACTTATATATAAAACGTTCGGATTGTATTGGATTCCGTGTCTACCTATTATTACTTTTTTAGAATAATATCGATGTGTTCTATGTCCAGCTAAAATAGCCGCTAATTCCAAAGCATCTAAAGATCTTGGATTTTTTTGAACAAATAATAAAGGACCATTATCGGACTGACTATAATTACCATCAGCTTGATTAGAAATTTTAATAAATAAATCAAGTTGAGAAGGAGTTAGCTGAAGAATAAATTCTCTAGAGACAATTTTATCGTTAGCTACTTTGAGAATTTCGGCAGCAGCAACACTATTTAATCGAAATTCAACTTCATCTCGATTAGATCTTTGTTTTTGGATCCATCTAGGAGTGGTTCCAAATGCTCCAGTTCCTCCATTCCCCAGACTACTAGAAACCGATCCAAAAACTGCCGTTAAAGCATTTGAAATACTTATTACTTTCCCTGGATTTGCAGTTGATGACTGAGAAATAACAAGTCCTGGTTTTCTATCTTTATTTTTTGTATTAGTCAGATGTCCTTCTGTCCAAGTCCACGCGACTACTTCTACAAAAGCATCACTAAAAGTTGACTCTTTAATATCATTACAACCTGCTCCAGTAATAATCCAATGACTTGTATTTAAATTTTCTGAAGTAGTCCACTCTCTTACTAAAGTTGGAATATTATTCTTTGTTGTTTGCCTCATTATTGGCCAGCGATGATTAGAAGTAGTTAAAGAAGAATGACAAGTTCCTTCCATTGATATTAATGAACCATTAAAATTAAAATTATTTATTTTTTCTATTGGTTGCCATTCAGAAAATCCGGTTTGATGATTTAAAGTAAGAGTAATGTCACCAACTAAAACATCTTGTCTTTTAAGCCATCCTCTTTGAGTTAAGATCTCCGTTTCTTCGTCAACACAATAGCCTAAACGGGCTTGTACCTTTAAACCCTCTTTCATAATGATCTTCTTTAGAGGGTTCTCCATCTCGGTTTCTTCGAAACCAGGGGCATAGATTTCTCGATCACGTTCTTCTAAAGGAGCCCAGGATCTTCTCTCTAGAAGACCCTGTACGTTGGTTAATTCAAGAACAAGTAAGTCTGCTGGATTTTTTCTACTTCTAATTAAGCGAATACTTTTAACTGAATTGTAATTATAGAGATCGTCAAAATACATAATAGGACGAACTCCACCAGAAGCTCCTCCTGAAGGAAGAAGATGATCTCTCATAGCTCCTGTATCATCCTCAATAAAATAAATTTTAAAGGAGGGAAAAGCTCTTCTCATAGTAAGACTAGTTTCGGGACTCTGAGCAATCGATTGTTCTACAATTGTTCTAATTGCATTTCGACTAAAAGAATGAGATCTATCTCCCTTTCCTAAAGCTTCATCAATTGCTCCAATACGAATATTCGTTCCAGTGGTCGTACCGTCGCCTGTCGGAATAGAATAAACCGTATTCCGCATCATTGCTAAACGCTGTCTCATTAACTCTTGAGAGTTTGGACTACTCGATCCTCTAGCAATTTGACTTAAACTTAAAGCAACGTCCGAAACAGCTTGACTATCAACAGAAGCGCTTCGACTAATACCAACCGCTCTTCCTTCCGGTGCGCCCCAATTAGCTGTTCCTGAAATGTTGTCAGGATCAATTTCGACGTCTGGACCAACGTCCATTCCACCATAAGGATCATTGGGATTTAAAGAGCCTTGAGTCGTTTCATTGTAAGTCTCAAGATCAACTGCAAATCGAGATCTTCCTAAATAAGTTTCGCTCCATTCTTGACCAGAGGCTAATCTTCCGAAAGTATTCTCCATATTCTCAAGTCGAATATCAATCTCTCTTATTATATTCGGACCAATTTCATTCATTAAACCTTCTTCACTATCATTAAAGAAATAGTAATCAGGTTCAGTATCTATTGCTAATCCAGTAACAGGATGAGCAGGAAGATCTAAATCAGGAAAAGTTGGATGAGCGGTCACTCTTTCGGAGTTAACCCAATCTCTAGTTACCCCAGTAAAAAGTTCACCGAATCCAGGTTCAGCCTGAGAAGTTGATAGAACATTTTGAGCAATAGACATTAAAGCATCTTCAAAAATAAACAGAGATCTTTCGAGCGGGCTCATTCCGGTTGCACGATCTGGAAGATTTCCTTCCCAAGCTAATCTTTGACCATGGATCATTCCACATAAAGTTGAATTTGAATCACCTAACATTGGAGGCCAACGAGAAACAGTGCCGGTTGTTGGATCAAGAGGAGTGACCTGATCTGTTTCTGCATTTAAGATTGATCCGCCTGATGATAAGTTTAAATATCTACCTCGTCTTTCACCCCTAAAAAAAGTTTGAGGAGGTAAATCTATTTGGCTCTCGGTTAATACGCGAACAACGTCATCCAGCCATCTGTCTAACCAACGATGGTTAGGATCTCTAACAGGAGCGTAAACGGCTGAATCTTTTCCTCCATCAGGAGCCTGAACTCTTATTGGATTTGTTAAATACGATCCTCTTCTTGCGTTAGCGGCAACGTCTTCCCCGGAAATATAATCACCAGCCATACGAAGAGAACTATCGGCAAGTGCTCCAGCTGCTCCTAAAATTCCGTCAACGCTAGCTATATTCCCAGCATCTTGAAATCCTAACTCTTGAGCAGCATCTCTTCCTACTTGATTGATAACGCTCGCGTTAAACCCAACTAAATCTCCTGCCGCTTCTCCAACCGCTCTTGCAGCATCAGCGATAACTCCTCCGCCTAAACCAACGGCATCAACTGCTACTTCAGCAATATCCCCACCTGTTTCGGCGAAATTATGTCTTATTTGAGCCGCGACACCAGCATCACTATTTAAAGCTCTTGTTGCTGTAGCATTAAGAACAGTAACGTTAATACGAGCTAATAATCCAGATAGAACTCTTCCGGCTACAGCCGAATCTACATACATCTCCTGACTAAAACCTTCAGTATGATGTCCATCTGAAGTAAAGGATATTTGGCAACGATAAAGATCAGTTCCATTAGGATCTGTTTCAGTATCAATAGAAGACACTATTCCATCATGAATTCCAGCAAGTTGTAATAGTTCATTTCCAGAAAATCTTACTCTCGCGGCGCCAGTAAAACTTCTAAAGAATCTAGCATTCTTTTCTAACTCTTCGTGCATAGCCTGAATATAAGCAATTCTAATATCATTTATACCGGATAATTGAAGAGAGACTTCAGTACTACCTCGTCCAATAAATTGAGCGCTCGCATATCCATGACCACATACAGGCATTGGAGCAAAGTAATTATTTAAGATTACCCTTATGCCGGATATAGCAATATTAGAAGCACCATGATCTATTCTTATTTCGTTATTTGAATTAACAAATAAACCATAGTCATTACAATTAGGATCTAATCTAGGAGCCCAAACCCAAGACGTCGCATCTGTGTCTGTTGCACGCGAAAAAGAAATCGGGCCTGAACTTGATTCTGGTATAGTCACATTATCTCCTTAACCCACGACCTAGATTTTGACTTAATGTTACTTCCACTGTATCAGCCCAAGCATTCAACTGACCAAAAAGAGTAGCCCGATCTGGTAATTCACTTTGAATTCGAGTTGAAGATGATCCAGAAGAAGCTGGTCTTTGTTCAGTCGGAGCTAATCCTTGGTTAGTAGTAGGAACCGTTCCTCCAGCTGGAGCGGAGTAAGAACCACCTGTTGCTGTATTTGACCCGACCACTCTAACTGAAGAAGCCCCGTCTCCATAATGACTATAATCAATAGGAGCATTATCGGAATTTCGATTCACACCCCCAACATTACATTCAATATGAACAGTATCGTCGCCTCGTAGATAACTTCTATAATAAAAAGAATTGGCTTTTCCGGCATATGTGCCGTCCGCCCTTGGGGCGGTGAAAATATAACGAATATTTGCACCTGGATTACGATTAGGACCAAGTCTTCGATCTTCAGCTCTCCAAGCTATCTGTCTTTCGGAAGCCAATCGATTAATAGTATCTTCCCTTTCAGCTCCAGTCATTTCAGGCAAGATAAATGTAGCTTGTTGTCGTCCTACTCCCTGAATGGAGTAAGTATAACTTCTCCAACTATCTAGATAATGAGCAAAGTTATCAAAACCTGGAATTGGATTTCCCATTTGTCCAGTGAAAATCCCCCAGGCTTTTTCTCGTGATGCTGGAATTGTTTCGAGAAGCCAAGCTCGTCTTTGTTCTTCTGGATTAGAGGTTCCGAATCCCATTGCCAAACGCATATTTGCCCATCTTGTTTGTCTTTTGGCTCTTTTATTATCTCCTCCATGTGCCCCTGGACGAGTTCCGCGAGAACATTGAATAATATTCCAAGTACTTTGATTCGGAGCCCCTGGAATTCCAGTCGCATGAGGACCAGGTAAAGTACCTCTTCCGACTCCTGTCCAAGGAGCATGGTCTCTCTTATAAGCAACATCTTGTCTTGGGTATAAATCAGCGCAATTACAACCCCGAGTAGCTTGTTCAGGAGTGTATGGAGGATTACTCGAAAAGCTAGGGTTAATTGGAGCACAATATGTTTCTATTATTCTCGACCAACGTCCTGGACGAGGTGCAGAACCATTTATCGGCCATTCACCATAAGCTCCTCCCCATCGTTGAATCTGAGACCAAATGACTAAGTGAGGATTATCTTCTTCTTCATAGCGTGAAGCTACTGCCATAAAAAGATAATCTAAAGGAGTTATTTGATAACGACTCTCCTCGCGGTCGTGAATTCTTACAATTTGACCAAACGGATTTTCATTCAGTAATTGCCCCGGAGGGGTATTAGGATCAGGCATCTAAACTCCTTTAATTAAAATACTACGAGAACTAATTAGATTCAAGGCTCTTCGGCTTCATCGTCAGCAGGAGCAGTCGCAGGAACAAAAGGACCTTGAGTACAAGTAGAAGGAACTCCACCATGTCCACCGCCAGGAGACGGATTATAAACTTCTCGATAGTCACTTGGACGCATCCCTTGTGAAAGAACTAAAGATAATGCTGGATCAAAATTAACCGGCTGACCTTGAAGAACATCGGAGGTTACTGCGTGAAGTCCTCTCGCGGCAGAAGGAACATCTCCATTTCCTTCGGCTGTTCGTTGTGCCATTAAATATTGAGCAGAATTAGCAGGATCATTATCAGCCGCAGCAAAAGCATATCCTTGTTGCACCATCCAAAGATTTAAATTAGTTTGACCTTTACGAATAACTCCTAAATGACGACCATAATAATCTGTTCCAAGCAAATCAACTTCAACTGCTTGACCAACAGGTAACTGCTGAGCAAGAGCATTTTTAGCCATTAAACCAAATTTACGATTTGCGGGACGATAACTATCTTGACCTTCTGGCATTGGGTTTAAACCACCAGTAATCCAAGTTCCGTCAAAGGAAGTATCTTCTGTACCAGCAGTGTTTTCGTAAACAATTTCATGACCATTAGGTCTTTCTGTAATAATGAAAGAGCCTATATTTGTTGGGTTTTCCCCGCCAATAATATGTAAATACTGTCCAACCGCCGCGAGAGTAGCATCAAAATCTCCATCTGATTTTCTGAAGATCATATTATCTCCATCTACAAAGATTGATCCGCCTTCACCGACAACTCCCGAATAGGAAGTATCAGCAAACAAATGATAAGTTTCGAGAGTATCGATAAACTTCATACGAATAGAACGAGTTTCAGGCTCGTTTGTATCAGGATTATTTCCAAAAATAAAAACAGTATCACCGTCTTCTACCGAGCAAACGGTCCATCTATTGGAAATAGCTTGCGTTGCTGTTCTTCTTACCCAAGGTAATTGACTATGAAGATACTGACCTCCAGCTCGATAACCATTACTATTGGGATGTAGGTTGTAATAAGTCGGTCGATCCGGGACTCCTCCTCGATATTCAAATTGAAGAGGAGCAGCTCTATTACCTATATCACTAGTTCGAACTAGGACCTGGTTTAAATCAATAAGAATTGCACCTTCTATACTATTGACCAATTGAACCATTCGATTGTGATAATTAGGAACCGCTGCATGATAAGTTACTGAGTTTTCAACCCCAAAATTCAGTCTTAATTGAGATAATTTCTTATTAGCTCCAGTTACGAGAGTATTATCATCGTTCGTCGGAGGGATTGTACAAAGAATAGGGATGGCCCCAAATCCAGAAGCTTCTCTCATAATTGCTTCTTGTGAATCTAATCGTGGACCTGTTACTCCATCATTTAAATGACAGTGAATAACTATACCAGCAAGACGAGAACAAGGTTGGTCGTTTCCCGGAGCCTTTAAAGAGGAATCAGTTTTCTTTTCATCCCACCATCTTTTAAGACTGACGGTACCCGCTCCGATCCTCATTAATCCTTTATAAGTTAATCCTGGGATTGCAGGAAAATGTCCATCTGTCCCGTTAAAATCAAAAAACGGGACATCGCTTCGACCACTTTGAGCTAATGGAGTTCTCGTTGCATTTCCATTATTTGTATAGCCACACATAATAGAATCACCGATAAAGAGAACGATATCTCGATCTTCAGAAATCGGAAGAGCTGGAACCTGAACTTCTTGAGAAATTGTTCTTGGTGTTTCCGCCGCGACAGAAACTTCTGGAGCATTAGTAACTGAATATTGCCAACTTCGAGGAACCTGAAGTCGAACAAATTTATTCCAGTTCATCGTTAGTCCATCACTCCAAGAATCAATCTGAACCGGTTGATCAACACCCTGTCTAACGCGGTTTAGAAAGGGCCTACTATTAAAGGGGTAAACAACAGGATAAGTACTATTAATAAGAGGGTCGCCTGGATTTGTTGCCTGAATTGATTCAAAGAGTCCTACCTCCGGAGGGAAATCAGCCGCAACTGCCTGAATGATATTAGGATCTTGCATCATACTAAGATCAACTAAAATTGTTGATCCAGTAGGAGGAGTAGCTCCATTAAAAGTCGTTGATCCTTCTTCTCCCGCCTGAGCTGTTTGAGCGTTTGTTCCAGTTGATGTTAAAGGTCCGTAATCTTGTCTAAACCAAAAGTTAGTTGAATAAGGTTTATAGTTAAACCATTTGGTTAACAAAGTAGCAAATACAGCATCTGGACGTCCAGCATGAGCATCTATAACTAACGTTTCTAAACACAAGGCCATTGATTCATGATAGGAATCAGGAATCATCATCTTTCTTATGTGAGCGTTTTCGACGAAACAAAAGGGAATCTTCTTCCATAAAGAAATTAGCTCAGCAAGATAAGTTTGAATTTGGCTTAATCCAACAAAAGCTAGATCAATTTCTATATAACATTCTCCCTGACCTGACTTAACGGCAATTGTTTCTTTTGTTCGAAGTGGTTTCCACCGATAAGTAATATTTCCTTTTTTAATGCGAATAGCTAAAGGAGGAATCTGAAAAACTAAATGCCCGAGAACTAAAGCATCTTCTCCAAATAAAGAAGTTAATGATCTTAATCTCTCTTCTCCTCTAAGATAATTAGTTGCTCGAAGATCTCGTCTAGTTGGAACTTCAACTGGAGTTCCGAAAGTACCTGTAGAAATTGTCGCTGTATCACCAACAGATCTTGTTGCGGTAGTACTACGAGTCGGACCATTATTCGTACTTTCTTGTCGAAGGAGTGATCCTGCTCCTCCTGTTAGAAAATCGCTTGCGTCGGTAACTCCATCATAATCAGCAGAACTTAGAGGCTGAACCCAATTCTCTCGCTGAATAAGAGACGTTCTACCTGTAGTAGAAGAAGATACTCTTTCTTGTGTCGTTTCCTGAGGAATAGACATCTCTTGAATTTGAGGTTCGAAGAGATTATCATATTCAAATCCAGTAGTCATTAAAAACTCCTAAAGAACTAAGAGGGAAGGAAATGCTCTGCGAAGAGCATCTAATAACTACATCCGTCCCATTTATTACTAACTTTCTTGCAGAAATTCTTTTACAATCTTTTTTGATGTCTACAGAATTATTAATTACTTTTCCTCTAATATCAGAAATTGCAAAGCGTCCATTTGATTTCTTTCCTTTAATGTATCCTACACCTTTAAAGGTACGTATGTATCACTACACAATTTCCCTGTTTTAGCAGGATCGTTGACTAAACATACCTTTCTCGCTGAGCTTTATTTATATATTCAGGAGTAATGGCTCCGCGATCATCTCTTATTCTAACAGAAGCTCCAGTCTGAGCACCAAAGTCTCCTATTTGTCTAACTCCGTAACCATTATAATCTTGATTCGAATTCATTCCATATCCAACTGGAGCTGATCCTCCAGCAGAACTAACGATCCGATTAGGGTTCATTGTTGGTCCAGCAATTTGAGGGACTCCAGCTCCTTGACCTAAATCAGTTACTTGTTGATTATGATCCTTCATTGAAACTTGAGATCCGCCGAAAACAGCTGAAATTCCTAAAGCCATCGCAGCTCCTATTGCTGGATACTTCCAATGTTTTTTAAAAGCCTGCATAGCAACGTTCCCAACCTCTTGAGCCATTGAAATTGCAGCTCTGCTTTTAGGAAGTTCTGATCCGGGACCCATTCTCATAGTCCTCGCTAAATCATCATTTATATTTCCGATACCACTTCTCGCTTTATCAATTGTTTCACTTAATTGTTGAGGTGATACTTCTCCCATTTTCTTACCCTTCTGAGCTTGAGCACCAAATCGGACGACATCTCGATGAGCTTGAAGAGATCCATTTTCTTGAGCGCCGGAAACCCAAGAAGCAATTTGATTAATATATGTTTTCTTATCGTAAGTAATCCCTCCAGCGTCGAATGTATCCATGCCGAAGATCGTATTCCATACTTCACCTAGAGCGTCATCAACCTTTGATCCTCTACGTCTTACGAAAGTCTCAAGATGTTCTTTAACGTTACCTACTTCCAATCCATGCTTACCGCTGATCGGTTGTTGTTCTAATTCAGAAAACAGATACGAGGCAAGAGTAGCTTCTCTCGTACTAGCTTGATTTTGTGCAGCAACTCTCATCTCTCCGACTAAATTAGAAATTGGACCAGTTTCTAATTTAACTCCGACTAAACGTTGTAATCCTTTAACGTAAGCATCTGCTTCATCTGCGCTTTTTCCAGCAGTAAGGGCAGCAGCTTTAGCTCTTGCTCCTAAATCATGCTGGATCTCTACCCCTTCTAAGAAGCTTTGTCGATATGCCTGACTGGCCATCATTTGATCAGTCGCAACTTTTACTTTTTCATTCGCGATAATAGCAACCTGAGTTCTATCAAAGTCAAAGTCTAATCCCATTCCCTGTGCCGCTGAAATATCTAATATTTTCCCACTCTTCTCTAGTTTCGTATTATAGAAAAACATTCCTTCTCCCTCACCTTCCATTAATTTAAGGTGCATAGGAAGAAAGCTTTGAGGTTTATGAGTTGGATGTCTCCATACAGCGGCGGTAATATCTCCACCTGAGAAGAAAGCTTTTTCTTGCGCGGCGAGAAATAACTTTTCTGCATCAGAAGCATTAGAAGATAAATCTCTAAACATTCTCTTCGCCGTATCTTTAGTCATTCCTCCTTTAAAAAGATATTGTGTATCTTTTAAAACATCATCCGCCGAAGAAAAAGTTTTACTCATAATCGCCGATGGATCAGTTGGAATAACTCTTCTAGCGACTGGACCAGCAGAACCAATTACTTTACCTCTAAGAGATAAAGAAGAAGCAAATTCTTTATGAACCTGTGAACGTAGTTCCTGAGTAGCAGAATTTAGTCTTAATTCAGAAGCATCTCCAGGATGATCTCGTAAATTTTCATGAGCCCTAAAATATCTATTATATAAACCTTTTAATTCCTGAGGTTGAATATCTTCAATCTCTGAAATAAAATCGCCCATACCACGAGCATCTGGACCAGGCACATAAACTTTACTTCCTCCATAATCAAACATAAAACTCTTCTGTCCAAGATTCTTATATGCATCTCTTAAATTATCAATTCGATCGATTCCTTCATCTAGTTCTCCGGCACGATCAGAAAGAGAAAGAGCGGCTTTTTCCATTTCAGAATAATTTTGACTAGGAAGAGTTCTTCTCGCAATTTCATTAATTAATAAATCACCAGCTTCTCCCCATTGCTGAGCTTTAACTTCAGCTAAAGCGCGATAATCCATACCTGCTCTTCCCCAAGCTAAAGAAGCATAATCTCCAACATGAAGACTTGGCATTGCGAGAACGCCCTTAGATGACGCAAGGCCTGAGATATCAGCTTGACTAAGCCCTACCTTAGTCAACAGATCATCGACCGTCTGAGAGCTTCCAGTGGCCTTAGACATCGTTTTATAGAAGGCTCCTCCAATAAGTCCTAATTCGTCTGGAGCTAAACCTTGCTTCTTAGCATAACGGATAAGTTCAAGACCAACGCCCATTGCTTCTTGATCACCTTTTAAGCCAAATGTTTTAGCTAAACGTAAACCACTTTTTCTTCTATTAGCGAGAACCTTATCTCGATATCTCTGATCTCGAACGAAGTTAAGCATATTCTGATTAATATAATCTTTAGGTCTTCCACCTTTCCAGGTATAAGTTTTTCGTCCTCTAACAGCCCTCATCTTCTGACGCTCAACTTTACTTTTTCCTCCGGCGCGTAAAACTCCAGCTTCTTTTAATCTCTTCTGCATAATTAAAAAAGAAGCTTCGGCCATTTGCTTATTAAGTTCTTGAGGAATGCTCTTCATCAGATCGGCATGACCAATCATCTCTACATCGGAAGAAAATCTTAGAGCCGCAGATCCAGCCTTAACTTCGTGAATTAGACGTCTCTGCATACTGCCGTGCTCAATCTGAAGTTGAGCTTTATAATCGAAAATCTTAGTTTGATCTTGTGGTCCAAAAGTCGAACTAACTACAACTTTCGTAATGTCTTCATTAGATCTCGCTCCTATAATTCTTTGCTCAAGTCTTGAACCAGAATTTTTCGCGAAAATAGTTTTTCCTGTTTTATAATCAATTCCAATAACAGAACCTTCTCCTAGAACCATCCCGACTTTAGCTTGTGACGATCCCTTCAAAATTTCATAAGATTGCTGTTTTTGTCTTTCCATCATCTTTCCTAATTTAGAAGAAATAAAAGCTTCTTCTTCTGAAAGATGAACGGCTTTATCAAGAGACAAATAAGCTACTGCCTGAGGAACTTCGGCTAATTCAGCTCTAGCAGATAAGGTAGATGTAATTCCAAATCCTCTTTCAAGAGTTCCGCCGATTAAACTTCCTTTCATCGCTTCTCTAGCTTGATCAGTTAAATCAAAGGGTTTAAATCGACCACCATACTTTCGTTCCATGGGAAAGCCTTCACCGAAAGTATCCCATCGAGCGGCCCAATCAACTAAAGAAACTCCATACTGTTTCCCCATTGTGTCGGCACTACTCATAGCTCCGATACCGAAGCCCTGAATTCTAGAAGCTTCCGAGACTTGCTCGTAATAACTTGTTAAGCCTTCGAGTGTACTTTCTAAAACTTCTCCTCTAGAAGCCGCTAACAATCTTTCGATTGGTCTAACTGACATAGTAGTCATCAGACCTTTAGTCATATCTGCCTGGGTATTTATTCTAGTTTGGAGAGATCGAACCTCCTGATTAAAAGCTCGAATAACTCGTCTTTGAGCTGCTTCATTTCCTTTTAACTCAGCAAGAGTTAGAGCTAATCCTTTTGTCTTTCCTGATTTATCACCATATAAAGCAAGATCAATTCCTTCATTAAAGGAAACGATCTCTACTCCAACTCCATTAGCTTTGGGAATAGTAAAATGAGGTACAGCCGAGAAGGATTTTCCACGATGATCAGATGCTAATAATTGTAATCCTCCATGATGTTGAGCACGCGGCATTGTCATAAATAATGGACTTGCGTTATCTCCAAGAGCTAATTCAGAAAAAGGAAGACTTATTGATTTTGTGGTTCCTGGAAGTTTAAAAGTAAAAGCACTTCCAGTTCCTTCCTGGAAAATTCTAGGTCTATTGCTTTCTCTAATCCCGAATCGAGCCTTGTGCTCCATAGATTGTCCAAAAGTAGAAACAGCTTTTCCAATAAAAGCTGGATCAATTGAAGTATTCGGAGACCATCGAAGCTTCCCAGTTTGAAGATCAAAACGATTCTTCCAAAAAGCTCCACCAGATTGAAAGTCAGATCGGTTATAAGCAATTGCACTTCCAGTAACAGGATCCCAATCACTTGATGGAAGTTCTTTTATAACTTGAGCTAGATCTTTCCCTCTATTACCTCGAACCGTTCCTCCTGAAATTTCTCTTAACGAATCATAAAGACCTTGCATTCCACCCATCTGATGTTCGTACTTCGCAATGACTCCTTTAGTTGTATCCCAATCAAGTGATTCACTAGCTAATTGCATTCCTAACGACTCGCCTAAATCATCTATCTCTACGGCGGTTTTATAAATCGCTCGTTGATAAGCTCTTTGAAGAAAGGCAGTTTTCCCAGCAGGATCCATCGTATCGTCTAAAGCGGAGAAGGCTTCTTTTAAATCTTTCTCGCGCTGCATTTCTACGGCCGGACCAAACATAGGAGGGAGTAATTCTCTAGGAGAAGCAAAACGATTAGCGGCTCTATTTAACTGAGTTCGATGTTCAGAGAATCCCTTATAAAGTGCTGTCCCAACTCCAGCAGCAAAAACTCCTGTGGCTAAAAGTCTGGCACTTGTATCTTGAATGCTTTCACTACGATCATTGGTCATAAACCAAAATTAGCATAAGAAGTTAAAAGTTCATAATACTTGGATCACCTAAATATCGTTCTAATCTATCTCTTCCGGGGGAATTAATATCGATTCTTCTTTCTGATCCAGCAAAGATTTGTAAGGTAGGAGATCTATATCCACTTCTTCCAAGAGAGGAATTGAATCCTCTTTTAATTCCTGAGGAAGAAGGGACTTCCGACATTGATTCTTGCATATCAAGAGTCTGAACCCAAGGTCGACGAGCGATTCGACTAAAGTCACTCGCCCAAACTCCAAAATTAGAAGCGTCTAAATTCTTATCTTGAATTGTTTTAACTTTATAATCTTGAACTTGAGCATTTCTATCCCAACCGACCCAATTTGGTCCGGGAACCGGCATATCATTCATCGGTTGATTAGCCAACTGAGCATCTCTTTGGGCTCTAGCTTCTTCGAATTGTCTAATTTGTTCTTGATCTCCATCTTGAGAAATACCCGCTTCTTGTCTCATTTGAGCAGATTCAGCAGCTTGTCTTGACCATTGGGCTTGTAAGACTTGTCCTAATTGCGGACTTACTACTCCTGAGATTTCTCTTCTCTCGGCAGCAGTAGGAGAATGAACGAACTCTCTAAAGTAATTTCTTTCCTTGCTAGATAAAACAGCAAGAGCCCCGTACTCCGAATAAATATCTCCACCCGTCTTTGTTCTTTGTGCTTGTCTTAAATAAAGCGCCGCAGCTTCGCCTTGATTTTCTGCTTGAGCTTGACGCTGAAGTCTATTCCACTTTTCATATTCAAGTTTATCGAAATATTCTTCGAGCATATACTTATCTCGAATATGAGAAGGAACTCCTCTCCATCCAGCCCAATGAGCGGTTGTTGCTAATCCAGGCTTAATAAAATGTTCTATTGGTTTTTGCCAAAGGGCAACGTCTCGACCATAAACCTCAGAACGTTGATAATCTTCTAAGGCCGTTCTCTTATGGACAAACTTAGCTACGGGAGCAATTGGAGTAAAACTTTCTAATGGAGTTTCTGCTCCATGACTTAGATTCTCCCAGAAACTTCCAAAGGCTCGTTGAATTCCTCCGGTAGCCATCAAAGGACTTAGAGCAGCTTCTTCTTCAGAAGCGGTAGAAATAGCCAATCCTCTTTCAACTAAAGCTCTATTTAGATTTTCGCCGCCAGGAGCAAAAACAGCAGAGATTTGCGGAGATCCTTCTGCTCCACGCTCCATTAAAAGAGACGGATCTCTATTTACGTAAACGTCTAAACTTGTTCCTGACTTTACATACTGTCTTAGAAAATCTGAAATTTCAGCTTGTTTCCCGACAGCTTTTTCCATTGCGGCTTCAGTAGAAAGAGAAGCATCTTCATTACGCGCAATATTAGCTAAAGATAAAAGGGATGTATCTAATCCAGCAAGGGTAATTGGAGCTGTTCCAAATTGATCGGTAAGATACTTACCAGGTTCTAATTCCTCAGTAATACGAACCGTTCTTTTTTCGAGCGCGGAATCATCATAATGATACTGCTGGAAATTTTTAGCTTTCTTAACATCTTGAACTTGTCTACGAATTTGATTTACTTTCAACATTTTATCAGGAGCTAATCTACCTTCATTTAGTTGAGAAGTAATTAATTCATTATATTGTCCATATTCTTTGGACCAAGGAGCAACATCGGCTAAAACTTTAAATCTCCAAAAATCACTATAATTTTCTGGATCTACTCCTTTAAGTTCGGGATTTATTGCGGCTAGGCCCAATCCCGGAAGACGAGCCCAAGGTTCTTTAATTTTAGAATAAACGTCTCCGCGCGAAAAATCTAAGAAGTAGCCACTATCTGAACCAGGTAACCAAGAAGGTAAACCAGAAGGTAATGGATTTCTATACTCGATCTCATTTCTTTTATGGGGAATATACCTTCGAATTCCTTCTGAGTTATGGACTGATATAAATTGAGCCGTAAAATAATGAAGATCATCTATCTCTAAATCGTGAACGAATTTTTCTTCATACATTTGGATTAATTCTTTAATCTGAATATATAAATGATCGTTAGAAACAAATGATCCTTTATTCTTTCCGCGAATAGATAAAACATCCAAATCCTGATTTAGGAATTGTTCTAAATAGCTAACTGTTGTTTTCGACCAGCATACATAATGACGAAGAGTCTCTTTTCTTTTATCTCCTTGAGGATAAAATCCATTAGGCTTCTCTAAATAGTCTAAAGTCGTATGTCCTCGAAATCCTAAAGAAAGTCCAATCAGAAAAGATTGAATCGCTAAATTTCGACTAACTGTTGAAATACCGCTTTTCCCTTTCTGAATATTTAGAAATCCGTCTCCTGATATATATCCTCGAAGAAACTCAGCTCGATTCTCTTTAGAAGAATAATAAAGAGATGGATGTATTTCCTTCTGATGACTTCCTTTTCCAATTAAAATTTCGACACATCGTCTAAAGACTGGAGAGTTAATGACTAAACTTAGAGAATTTTTGTTAGGATATTCATAGATACCGAAAGTAGCTCCAAATTTAGCTTTACATAAAAGTCCTAATTCTTCAGCATATTTTCTCTCGTTAATATTAAGAGTAAATAAAACTCCAGAAGAACTAATAGACCCTTCGGCAGCATACCAACCTAGGATATAAGCAAGATCTGAATCAACGGATATATATCGACTAAATCTACGAGGAGTAGTTTTCTTCTTCCAAGAGTTAAGAGCTTCCTTGCCATACTGATCAGGGATTCCTAAATCTCTTAACTCTTTTCTAGAGATTTGTCCATCTAACTGTCTGATTATTTCTGAAGCTTGGATAAATTCTTTTTTCGCCGCGAAATAAATATAATTTTCCGTAATAATATCATCGTCGCGCGAAAGATCTAAAACCGGATTTCTATATAAATCAAT
>Ga0180007_10003751_pt1 | contig 16653 bp, 11 predicted proteins | sample MM_PC_MetaG_FD_121122 | JGI IMG/M metagenome (GOLD analysis project Ga0180007, IMG submission 121122) | Groundwater microbial communities from the Aspo Hard Rock Laboratory (HRL) deep subsurface site, Sweden - MM_PC_MetaG | ecosystem: Environmental > Aquatic > Deep subsurface > Groundwater... | reverse complement strand
TGGCCCAGCTTTACCTTTCCCAGGAAATAATGCAGATATTGGACAAGTCGGCCAAAATTGCCGTGAACCAAAAAGATGAATTCATTTCTTGCGAGCACATGCTTTTGGCTGTTTTGGAAATAAGCTCTTCTGCTAATAGGATCTTGGAAGAATTCGGATTGCGGAAGGAAACTGTTTTGAGAATAATGGCCGGGCTTCGCGGTTCGGTGCGGATTACCGATGAAACCCCGGAATCAAAATTTCAGGTTCTGGAAAAGTATGCAATCAATCTGACTTCCCAGGCAAAGGAAGGGAAGTTGGATCCGGTTATCGGCAGGGACGAGGAGCTGAGGAGGTTAATTCAGGTTCTTTCCAGGCGCACCAAAAACAATCCTGTTTTGATCGGGGAGCCGGGCGTAGGGAAGACTGCTATTGTGGAAGGGCTTGCCCAAAGAATAATTTCTGGAGAAGTTCCGGAGCCTTTGAAAGACAAGGAAGTGATAATGCTTGATTTGAGCTCTTTGATTGCGGGAACCAAATTCCGCGGAGAGTTTGAAGACAGATTGAAGGCATTTATAAAAGAAATTCAGAATTCCGCAGGTAAATACATTCTTTTCATAGATGAAATACATATGATTGTGGGCGCTGGAGCTGCCGAGGGGGCGATAGACGCTTCCAATATGCTCAAGCCGCCTTTGGCTAGGGGAGAACTCAGGGCAATCGGCGCGACAACGACCAGGGAATATCAGAGGTATATAGAAAAGGACGCTGCCCTGGAAAGAAGGTTTCAGCCGATCATGGTTGAAGAGCCTACCATAGAAGACAGCGTTGCCATTCTCCGCGGACTCAAGGAAAAATATGAAATCCACCACGGCATCCGCATATCCGACGAAGCCATTGTTTCTGCGGTAAACCTTTCAGCACGGTATATCACGGACAGATTTTTGCCTGACAAGGCCGTTGATTTAATAGACGAAGCGGCTGCGGCCAGAAAATTAGAAAGCGAAAGCTTGCCCAAGGAAATTGAGAAGCTGCGTCGGGAAATAACGCGCTTGGAGATAGAGCGCCAGTCTTTGGTTTCAGACGCCAAAAAGACGAAAAGGCTGAAAGAGATAGAAAAAGAACTGGGGAAGATAAAGGAAAAGAACGACGCTTTGTCTGGCCAGTGGCATGCCGAAAAAATTTCTTTTGAAAACCTTCACAATTTAAGAAAGAGGTGTGAAGACCTTCGCCGGGAAGCGGAGTTTGCGGAACGCGAAGGGGATTTGGAAAGGGTCGCCAAGATCCTTTACGGCGAACTGCCCCAGGCGGAAAAAGAATTGAAGGCGTTTGAGAAAAAGTACGACAAGGAAACCCAAAAGATAAAAGGCAAGAGCCGGGATGAAAACGAACAGTTCATAAAGGAGGCGGTTGACGAAGAGGACATTGCCGGCGTGGTTTCCCGCTGGACGGGCATCCCTGTTTTCAAAATGCTTGAATCAGAAGCGGACAAGCTTTCCAAGATAGAAGACATTCTTTCAGCCAGGGTAATAGGGCAGAAGGAGGCCATAAAGGCGGTTGCAAGCGCCTTGAGGCGTTCCAGGGCCGGCCTTTCTGAAGAAGACAAGCCCCTTGGCTCATTTATGTTTTTGGGCCCTACAGGGGTCGGAAAGACCGAATTGGCGAAAGCCCTTTCAGAATTCATGTTCAATGACGAGAAGGCCCTGGTGAGGATTGATATGTCGGAATACCGCGAAAGGCATTCAACTTCCCGCCTCATAGGCTCTCCGCCTGGATATGTCGGATATGAAGAAGGCGGTCAGCTTACAGAAATAGTCAGACACCGGCCGTACAGCCTGATTCTTTTCGACGAGATAGAAAAAGCCCATCCCGAGGTGTTCAACATCCTTTTGCAGGTTTTGGACAACGGCCGTTTGACTGACGGAAAGGGAAGGGCGGTGAACTTTAAAAACAGTATAATCATTCTGACTTCCAATGTCGGAAGCGAATATTTCAAGCAGATATCGCGCATCGGATTTGACGTCTCCGATCCTGAAGACAAAGGTGATTTCAAGGAGAAAAACATCAAATTCAAGGAAAGGGTGATGGAAAGCATTAGGGGCGTTTTCAGGCCCGAGTTTTTGAACAGGCTTGACGAGATAATAATATTCAATCCTTTGACTCCTGATGAAATAAGGAAAATAGTTGATATTCAGCTTAACTTCGCCAAAAACAAATTGGAAAAGCAGGGCATTAACATTGTCATTGACGAGTCGCTTAAGCGCCACCTGGTCGAAGTCGGCTTTGACCCGGAATACGGCGCCCGTCCGATTAAAAGGGCGATTCAAAAACTCGTTTTGGATTATTTGGCTGATGCCTTAATTAAGGGTGAATTAAAAAATGCTAAAAAAGTTAAAATTGGATTTAATAAATCCCAAGGGGTTGCCCTTTCAGTTAATTCTTAAATCAGCGGCTTTTTCCGTTCTGCTTTTTTTGGTTGACTACAGCTTTCTGTTTGTTTTTTTGTTTGTTGTTTCCGCTTTTTATTTTTACTTCCGTCCCAGGCTGAACAGCAACAAGTTTTTTTATTCCTTTTTGGCCCTTGTGCTGGTTTCTTTGATTATTGGCGAAAAGCTGCCTATTTTTTCCTACCGCTTTCTTTTCGCGGTCTTTTTGGGACTAATCTTTTTCTTTTTACTGGGAGTAAAAAATTTGATATTCATCCATCGCCAAAACTTCTATTACATTTTCAGCGGATTGCTATTCCTTCTGGTTTTTCTGTCTTTTTTCGTTGCTGATAAGTCGCATTGGTTCAATTTGAAATACATTTTAGTGGGAATAGGGATTTTTGTCCTTTTCAAAGAGTTTTTGAAGTTCTTTTTGCCTTCTCTTAACAAGCTTATCATTTCCCTGACTTCCCTGGTTTTCACCTTTTTGACAATGGAAATGGTCTGGGTGACAGCCCTTTTGCCGATAGGGTTTTTGAATTCCAGCGCCCTGCTTTTGCTGTTTGTCCTGGTTTTGGAGGATTTCGCAATCAATTACTTTGTCGGGGCTTTCAGTAGGGTGGTCATTTTGCGCAATATAACGGTTTTTGCGCTGATAAGCCTGGCTATTTTTGCAGCCTCCCATTGGGGGATATAAAGGATGTAACTAAAGCATGGCTTATTCGTTTTATTTTACATAAGCCGGAAAGTTGTTGTTATCCACAGTTGACAAAGGATGCGTTTTTGATAGTATTTTTATATATTAAAATTGGCGTTTAAAAGGTTTGGAGTGAGGCTAAACCGATTTTTCGCAAATACTCGCTAAAGCAGTCTTTTCCGAGTTTTTTGCGTATATTAGTCTCACTTCAAAAGTGGGATTTTTTGTTTATAGATACCACGATTATTCTTTTATTCTGCTCGCTAGCTACCTCACGAGTGAGGCGAGGGGTCGATCAATAAAGGCGATAATCTTCCGAAAAAATTAAAATTAAAGTCAAAAAAACAGAAATTCAAAAATGAGTAATACTTTAAAGAAAATATCTGCTGTCGGTCTTTCCTTGACAACCGCAGTTTGGTTGTCAGGAGCGGCAATGGCTTTGCCGGTTGCCCAGGGAGCTACAGTTGAAGAGCTTCAAGCTCAAATTGCAGCCCTTTTGGCACAGATTCAGTCCTTGCAGACACAGTTAGGTTCAGCCACAACTGGCGGTTCATCCGTATCGGTTCCTTCAATCACTCGAGACCTCACCTTGGGTGCCACTGGAGCCGACGTTAAGCAACTTCAACAGTTCCTTAACGCCCAGGGCTATACCGTAGCTTCCTCAGGGGCAGGATCAGTCGGCAATGAAACCGAATACTTCGGTTCATTGACCCAGACGGCTTTAGGAAAGTTTCAAGCAGCTAAGGGAATTTCCCCGGCCGCTGGTTACTTTGGTCCTATCACCCGTTCTTACCTTTCCTCAATGGCTTCCACTGGAGGTTCAACTGGGGGAACAGTTCCTACGGGTAACGCATTGTCTGTAGCCGTTGCTTCAGACAGTCCGTCAGCAAGAACAATCGGTAGTGGTACCGCTTTTAACCCTGCGTTGAAAGTTATGCTTACTGCCGGTTCACAAGCAGTGAATGTTACCGGAATCACCTTGCAAAAGAGCGGATTCTTGGCTAACACAAATACCAATGGTGTTGACATCGTCGTTGACGGTGTAAGGCATGGACAGGTTGTTACCTCAATCAATGCCGACAATACCATTACAATCTTAATGTCTAGCGATCCAATCGTAGTTCCGGCTGGCCAGACCAAAACCGCAACGGTTAGGTTCAACCTTTTGACCGGAAACTTGAACGGAACAATCAGCTTTGGCATTAATTCAGCTTCAGCCATTACATCAAATGCCGGCAGCGTAGCTGGTAGCTTCCCAATTTCGGGCGCGACCATGACCGTTGTTAACGGTGGAAACTCTTTAGCTTCTACCACATTAGATGTTTTGACTGGAACTGGTTCTTCAACCTTGAATGTGGATGCTGCTAGCCAGCAGGAAATGACTAAGTTCAGGATTCAAGAAACATCCAGTAACGAAGGCGTTTACTTGCACAGCTTGACCTTGTACAACCAAGGCAGCGGTGCTGACGGCGACGTTAGGGATGTCCAGCTTGTTGCCCAGGACGGAACCGTTCTTGCTACTGCTCAGCAGTCAGGCAAAAATGTAGTCTTTAATCTTGCTACCCCTTACTTTATTGATAAGGGTCAGACTAAAGACTTTACCGTTACCGGAAAAATCGTTGACGGAGCTTCAAGAACAATCAATTACGTAGTTTACAATAACTACGACATTGATCTTCGCGGAGCCTCAACAGCTGTTTCGGTTATTCCTGGTTCTGGTTCAAATGATTCAGCCTTCCCAATTGGTAATGGATTCAATATTCAAACCATTGGTTCTGGTTCGTTAACTTTGACCAAAGCTTCGGATTCACCGTCTTCAGCTGTAACTCCTGGTTCCACCAATGTTGTCTTAGCAAAATATACTGCTAGGCCGACTGGTGAAAGCTATGAAGTTCGTCAGGTTAAGTTCTATGTTGCTACCAGCACAACTTCTGGAGCCGTAGCGCTTACAGGTACGGTTTATGTAAAGGTTAACGGCGCAATCGTGTACAGCGTTGGTGCTTCTTCAATTGACAATGACGCTGTTACAACCGTAAATCTTTCTTCATACCCAGTTCTTACCTCAGGTCAAGATAGTATTATTACCATTGAAGGTAATATCAATTCTAGCGCGACCGCGGTAAGTACTTACCAGGTAAAATCATTCCAAATAACTAGCGCCAAGCGATTGATTACTAATGATTTAGTAACCAATCCTTCATCTGCAGTTGACGGAAATTCAATTGCAGTTAAGGCTGCGACTCTTGCTGTAACTACAATGGCGACTCCAGTTGCCAACAGCATTGTTATTGGAACAAGCCAGTACGAATACGCTACTGTTAAGCTTGATTCTTCAACTGGTGGAGAAGACGTAAAGGTTTCGAAGATTGTTGTTACTTCGGACGGTTTAAATCTTACTGAAGTACAGAATTTGTACTTCTACAAAGATAATGAAACCAACCCGTTGACAACGACTGCTTCAACAGCTACCAATGCTGCAACTGTTACCTTTAACTTCTCAACTCCGATTCTCGTACCGAGAAATGCTCCGGTTACCCTTCATTTGAAGGCTGATGCAGTATCAGGTTCACATGCCCACACCTTCTATGTTGCAACCGGTACGGCCACGCTTACAGCTGTTGGCGCTAGCACTGGAAATACCTTAACCAATGGTTCTGATATTTCATTTGCAGGCGCCGGTCAGGGCCAAACCCACGTTTCAGCCGGCTCTCTTACGATTGCCTTGGCTGACGGTGGTCCAGTCCTTGATCAGACCATGAGCGCGGGTTCAAGCCAGCAGACGTTGTTTGCGTTCAAGTTAACTTCCCGCTACGAAGAACAGAAAATTACCACCCTTAAGGTGTATGCTTCTTCCACGTACTTGGGGTTGGCTTCGACCACTATCCAGAACGTAAACTTCTACCAGGACAGCAACACCACTCCGTTTGCTTCAAACGTCGTTCCTGTTTGCGTAAACAATCTTACAACCGCCACAGGAACATGGTGCAGCTTTACGGCTACTGCTTCTGACAACTTGTTGTCAGTTCCAGTTCCGACCACTGGTACTACCATTTACGTTAAAGCTGACATCGGTGCTGGAGGACAAGCCAGACTTGGAGACAAGTTCAAGTTTATGGTTGTTTCTTCAACTGAAAGCTTTGCTGTAAAGGGCGCAGTTACTGGTTCCACTTCAGGAACAAGAACTGGTACGCCTTCAATAACCGGCTGGACGAATGTCGTCAGCGGCCCGGTTACCCTTACAGCTGGCACAGTTCCAGATACGACCGTCAACACTCAGGCCTCTCAGGTTGCTGGCGTGTTCAAAGTTACCAATAATAGCGGAGCGACTATTCGCTTGGCTACTTCTACAACGTTCAAATTCAACCAGACTGGTTCTGCTACTAGCTCGTTCGCCCTTTATATTGGGGATAGCGTAGCTGGTGCTACTACCCGTTTGGATGATGGCGTTCAGACTACATCAGGTGGTTATGTTACATTCGATATTTCTACCTCGACTGCAGCCAACCGCCAGATTACGAACGGCGCAACGAAGTACTTGGTAATCAAGAACTCCGATATAACTGCGACTGGCTCAACTTGGGCCTTCTCAGTTGCTGCTCTTAACCAGATTAACTACCAGGTAGACGAGAGCTCATTGGGTTACGATTCAAACCCATACGCTGCTCCTTCTGATCTTTCCGGTGTTGCCCAGGATCTTTACGTTAAGTTAGATCCTGCAAGCGGTCCCGCTTGCGACACTATTTCGATCAGTACCTCTTACTAATGTTTTAGGTTTTCCAGTAGCGTATAACTGGACAACAAAAAAGAGCCCTTCGGGGCTCTTTTTTGGTTTATTCACTTTTCTTTTTAGATGTGATAATCTTTTATAAAAGATGAATTGTTTTAATGTATCGAAATTTTTTCTAATTATATCAGTTTTGTTTGTGGCAATAGTTACCCCCTCCACCCTTTTTCCTTTTATTGTAGGGAAATATGTCTGGTTTAGAATAATGGTTGGTTTGGCATTGATATTTTTTTGTTTGGGGTTGCTTTATCGCGATAAAGGGTTATTGATGGCTAATCGAATAAAAGAGGTTTTTAAAAAACCCCTTGTTATAGCAGTTTCAGTCTTTGTATTAGTTTTTTTACTTGCTTGTCTTTTTAGTTTTGATCCAATAAATTCTTTTTGGTCTAACTATGAAAGAGGGGAAGGGGGACTTCAAATTTTGAATTTTTACATTTTTTTCATGCTACTGGCGGTTCTTTTTAAGGAAGAAAAAGACTGGAAGTTAATTTTGTCTATAACTCTTTTAGGGGGATTTTTAATGGCTTTTTATGGGTTATTAGCAAGCAAGGGTGTTGATAATTTTATAGGAATACGTTTTGGTGAAGAAGGGTACCGTTTCCAGGGCTCTATAGGCAACCCTGCTTATGTTGCGGCTTATTCAATTTTTATGATGTTTTATGCCGCTTATCTTTTTCTCACTAATTACGGAATTAAAAAAATAAAATCTTTTGGCGCAATTTCCTTGATTTTATTAGAGATTATTTTTCTGGCGGTATTCTTTTCTGCAGCGACAAGAGGGGCTTTTATTGGTTTGATAGCGTCTTTGATAATTTTTGCCATTTATCTTATGTTTTCGAAAAAATCATTAAGGAAATGGCTTTCTACCGGCATTATTATCTTAATATTAATAGTTTCATTATTTGTTTATTTCAAAGATTCTTCTTTTGTAAAATCAATTCCGGGTTCAAGAATTTTTGACATTTCTTTGACAACTCAGACCTTCCAACACCGGGCGATTATGTGGAAAACAGCCGTTGACGGCTGGAAAGATAGGCCTGTTTTAGGATGGGGCCCTGAAAATTTCATGCAGGTTTTCAATAGGCATTTTAATACGAAATATTTCGATCCTTCACAGGGGTTTGGAGCTTGGTTTGATAGAGCCCATAGCATTTACTTTGATTACTTAGTAGAAACAGGGATTCTGGGTTTGCTTTCTTATCTATCTATTTTCTTGGTTTTTTACTGGCAGTTTTTCAAAAAAACATTAGGCGGTATAGGAGAACAGGTTAAAAAAACTTCTATTTTAATAAAGGGTTTGTTTTTGGCTGTGCCTGTCGCATATTTGGTTCAAGGGATTGTTTTATTTGATGTTTCAGTGATTTATTTCAATATTTTTCTGTTTATGGCTTTTTCTGTTTATAAAATTTATTTTGACAGGTCATTTAATTAATGAATATTTCTACAAAAATAATTGCTGTAATTCTTTTAATTCTCGGGGTTCTCTCAATTTATTTTGGCGCTTATGCCCCAATCGTCAAAGCAAGGCGATATGTAAGTACTATCAATTCATTATCAACCGTATCTACGGTTGAAGATTTTGAAAATAGGTTCAATAAAGTCTTTGATTTTTATTCTCCGATAGGGGGAGAGGAAATAACCAAGTATTTAGGGACGAATATAATAAATATAATTGGCCAGGGAGACCAGCCGGAATTGCCGATGAGGGCGCTTGTAAATTATATCGAGCCTCATCTTTTACAAAAAAATGTAATGCATCTGTTAATAGGGGCTTATGCTTATCAAGCTCTTTGGAATTATTATGGCTACCAAGAAGATGATTTTATAAGGGCGGGGAATTATTACAAAAAAGCTTTTGAAATAGGCCCAAAATTGCCTCCAGTACTTTATGGTTTGATGGAAATGTATCAAATAAAAGGGGATGTGAACGGCATGAAAGAGATGGGGAGTCTTATTTTGAAATATTGGCCAGAGGATGAAAATGTAGAGCAGATAATTTCTCAAATTAGTAATTAAGAAGTTCTATGAATGTTCTTATTTTAGCAACTGACGTTTTTAAAAAAGGCGGTATTCAAAGATATACGCGGTATCAAATTCAGGCCCTTAAAGAAAATCCTTATCTGGATAAGGTCTTCGTTTTTTCTATTTTAAATAAAAACCCTAAAAATATTTTTGAGGAGGAAATAGAAATTGATTATATCGCTGGAGGAACATCTTTTTTTAAAAAAATAATTTTTATAATAAAAGTTTTATTTTTTTGTAAGAAAAACAATATTAATTTAATTATTTGTAATCATATAAGTTTAGGTCAAGTTGCCTTTTTTATAAAAAAGATTTCTGGGATATCTTATACTGTTAATGTTTATGGCCTTGAAATCTGGAGCGGTTTGCGCCGTTTTGAAATTTTAGGACTTAAAAACGCCGATGGTGTTATTGGGGTTTCTAACTTTACTCTTAACTATATAGAAAAGGAGTTAAATATAAAACTTAAAAAAAGATTTCTTCTTTATAACTGCATTGACATTAAAAGATTTATTCCATTTGAAGTCCCAAATATCGTTTATAAAAAATACGGCATACCTAAGGACAAAAAAATAATTATTACCGTCGGTAGACTTGATAGGGATAAAGGACAAGAAACAATTATTAAATCTCTTAAAATGTTCTCCGATGATATTTTTTATATTATAGTAGGTGATGGAATTAATAGAAATAAACTTGAAAGATTAGCGAAAAGCGAGGGGGTAACTAATAAGGTTGTATTTACAGGGAGAGTACCAGAAGAATACTTAGTTTCTTTTTATAATATAGCAGATGTTTTGGTATTAATAGGTAAATTTGCTAAAGGAGAGGGTGAGGGATTTGGATTTGCATTAATAGAGGCTTCGGCTTGTGGGAAACCCGTTATTGGCGGGAATGAAGATGGTTCGATAGAGGCGGTTTTAGATGGAAAAACTGGATTTTCTCTATCACCTGATGACTTTGAGGGGATAACCAGAAAAATAAAAATTTTAATTGATAAGCCTCGACGGGCTAAAAAGATGGGGATGGATGGGAGAAAATATGTTGAAGAGAATTTTTCTTATAAAACTTTTTTAAAAAAACAATCTGATATAATTAAAAAAGTCTTATTTGGAAATTAATATTCATTCTATTAAAAAATCTTATGAAAAAGATAGCGGTTTTTATTTCACATCCAGTTCAATATCAAGTGCCGTTATTTAGAAGGTTGGCAAGTGAGCCTAGTATTGACTTAAAACTATTTTTTTTCTGGGACTTTGGTGTAAAAGAAACCTATGATCCTCAATTTGGCCAAAAAATTAAATGGGATATACCTATTCTTGAGGGGTATAAATACGAATTTTTAAAAAATATTGCTCATAATAAAACATCAGCTCACTTTTTAGGAGAAATAAATCCTAGTTTATTTTTAAAAATTATTAAGGATAATTATGACGCCATAATTGTTTTTGGTTGGCAGACAATAAGTCATTGGTTTGCTATTTTAACTGGATTTTTAACTAGGACGCCGGTTTTTGTAAGAGGCGAAAATCCATTTAATCAAGAATTTAAAAAGAATTTTTTAAAAAGGATTTTAAAACAAATTGTTTTACGTGGATTGTTTAAATTAGTCCATGGATTTTTTTATATTGGCGAAGAAAATAAAAAATTTTATCTTTATTATGGGGTACCGGAATCAAAACTGTATTTTGCCCCTTATGCAGTGGATAACAATAGGTTTATAGCTGAAGCGAAAAAACTTAAATTTTCAAAAAATAAGTTAAAAAATAAATTAGGAATAAAAGAAAAACAAAAAGTCATTCTTTTTTCCGGTAAGCTTGTGAGTGGAAAACGGCCGATGGATTTAATTTTAGCCCACAAAGAACTTATAAATAAAAAGATAAAAAATGGAATTTTGAATCCAGTCCTTGTTTTTATGGGTAACGGGCCCTTAAAGCCCGAGCTTGAAAAATATATTAAAAAAAATAATTTAAGAGATGTTCATTTTGTCGGTTTTAAAAATCAAAATGAAATGCCGGAATTTTATGCAATGGCAGATATTTTTGTCTTGCCATCAGCCGGAGAAACATGGGGTTTAGTTGTAAATGAGGCAATGTGTTTTAATCTTCCCGTTATTGTTTCTGATGCAGTTAGTTGTGGAAGGGATTTAATTATTCAAGGAGGAAACGGTTATATTTATCCAGTTGGTGATAAAATATTACTATCTGAATATTTAGGTAAGATTTTATCTAGCCAAAAAGTTGTTAGAGATATGGGTAAAAAATCTTTTGAAATTATTTCAAAATGGAATTTTGATGAGGATATAAATATTATAATAAGCGCTATTAATAAAATAAAATGATTCTAAAAAATAATCCTAAGCTAATAAAATTTTGCTTGAAAAGATTAATTGAAATCATAACAAATTATCGTGTTCGATATCATATTCCTCCGCGTGAAGGAAAGAAAATACTTTTTACATTTGATGATGGACCGCTTCCAAATACCCTTAATATTTTAAATTTACTTGATGAAATGAATGTAAAAGCAGTATTTTTTTTGATAGCTGAGAATATCAAAAAATATCCTGGAATAACTAAGGAAATAGTTAATAGGGGGCATTTAATCGGCTTGCATGGTTTTAATCATATCAATATGAAAGAATTATCATTATTTGAATTTTCACATCAAATTAAAAATAGTTCTGTAATTATTGAGAATATATGCGGAGTTAAAATTAGATATTTCAGGCCTCCATTTGGGCAAATTAATTTTATTCAAATGGTTCGGCTTTTAATTAATGGATTTACTGTGTTTTTTTGGTCCTGTGGGGTTTCGGAAGCTGGCAAATTAGATTTTATAAATCCACAGAAAAAAAATAGTTTTAAAAATTTAATTGTATTATTACATGATTACAATTCTTTAGATATAATTGGAAAAAACATAAAAATTTTAAATAAATTATGAAAGTATTAATAGTTGGAAAAAAAATAGCCGGAAGCTCATCTTTTTTGTCTTTTAAGGCGTTTCAAGAAATTAGCATTAATGTTCAAATTTTATGTTCTAATGGTTATTCTTCAGAATCTTTGATTAATAGGATTTTCAATAAATTTTGCGATACTCCTGAATATTGGGGGACTAAAAATTTCAATGAGGCAATTATAAAAAAAACAAAAGAATTTATGCCGGATTTTATTTTGTTTTTTAAACCAATACTTATTTCTCCATCTACTATTACTGAATTAAAAAAATACACCAAGGTTTTTTCCTGGTATCCGGATTATATACCATTTCATAAGACTGCAAGCGTTGATTTTTTCAACTCTATTCCTCTTTATGATTGTCATTTTTCTTTTAATTTTGCGAATGTAGAAGAATTAAAAAATAAAGGAGCGAAACTTTCTTTTTTCCTTCCTTGTGCTGCTGATCCAGATTATCATAAGCCAGTAGGAGTTTCTGATCAGGAAAGGAAAGAATTAGGCGCTGACGTCGTTTTTGTTGGGACGTACGCGAAAGAAAAACGCTCTGAATATCTAGAACGGCTTTGCCAGGACGGTTATAATATTAAAATATATGGTGATGGATGGGAAAATCATCCTAAAAGTTCCTGTCTTTGGCAAAAAAATTACATTCAATCAAAATCTTTTTACGGCGAGGGTATGTCGAAAGTTTTAGATGCGAGTAAAATTACCCTTGCTTTTGTGAGGGAACACAATAAAGAAACCCTTGCTTGTAGGACGTACGAAATACCAGCTGCTGGAGGTTTTATGCTCCATCAAAGAACCGCAAAAACAGGTGAAGCGCTTGAAGAAGATAAAGAAGGAGTTTTCTTTTCCACATACGAAGAGATGAAAGAAAAAATTGATCTTTATTTAAAAAATGAAAATTTAAGAAAAGAAATTATTAAAAACGGGAGAGAAAGAGTATTAAAAGAAGACCTTTTTATTCATAGGGTTCAGCGAATTATTGAAGTTTTTAATGGATTAAAGTAATGTATAAGAATATGAAGCAGAAAAATGAAGTATTTATTACTAAAAATAAAAGTAATTATTTAATTTTTAAAACAAAATTTATTTGTTGGTTAACTAATTTAACTCGTAAATGGTATTTTAATGTTGCTCGTTTTAATATTATTACTCGCATCATTGAAAAAATATTTCGTTTAATTCATAATCCCGATAAAAGAAATGATGATTTTATTGAAACAATAATAACTTACGATAAAAATTCAAAAATTCATATTAATACAAGTTCCTTTCTTGAATGGCAAATTTTTTTTAGGGGTTATTATGAATTAGAGATAGTTAATTCTATTAAAAAATATCTTGTTAGGGGAGGAACTTTTGTAGATGTTGGTGTTAATGTTGGTATTCATTCTATTATTGCTTCTAAAATTGCTGGAAAAGTTATAGCTATAGAGCCAGTAGAAGATATTCTAGATAGATTTCAAAAAAATTGTAAATTAAATAAAATAAATAATGTTTTTATTTTTAAGCTTGCGGCATCTGATAAAGAAGAAACTACTTTATTTTATCCACCAAAAGAAAAAGCAGTAGATAATGGAGTAGGGAGTCTTTATAAGGGTCATACTCCTGATAATACAGTTCAAGAGATTAAGGTAAAAACTAAAACATTAGATGATATATTAAGAGATGAAAAAAGAGTAGACTATATAAAAATAGATACAGAAGGACATGATGGAAGAATAATTATGGGTTCATTAAATATAATAAAAAAACATCACCCATTTATTGTTTTTGAATTTGTCGAACCATGTTGGAAATTATCAGGGGTAACCTTAGAAATGGTCAAAAAAGAGTTAGAATTAATAGGTTATTCTTTTAAGAGGATAGGTAAAAGACTTGATAATTGTAATATATTATGTATACCTAGTGATAAAAATAGAAAAATAGCGTAATTATTAGTTTTTAGATTTTAATTCAGGAATAGAATTTAATAAATTATTGAAGTTTTTAATGGATTAAGATAGTATATAAAATATAGATTTTTTTTAAAAAACATGAAAAAAACAAAGAATACAATACTTATTACAGGAGGTGCCGGGTTTATTGGTAGTAATACATTAATTTATCTTTTTAAAAAATATCCTAATTATAATTTTATTGTTCTTGATGTACTTACTTATGCTGGTGATTTTAAAAATATCCCTAGTTATATAAAACAAGGGAAAAACTTTAAATTTTGGTATGGCAATGTAAAGAACTCTAAATTAGTAGATCACCTAGTCAGTCAGTCTGATGTTGTTATTCACTTTGCTGCCGAAACTCATGTTGCTCGGTCTATTTATGATGATTATTTATTTTTTGAGACTGATGTTATAGGAACACAATGTGTTGTGAATGCAATTTTGAGAAATAGAGCAAAAGTCAAACGTTTTATTCATATTTCGACAAGTGAGGTTTATGGTACTGCGGTTAGTACTAAAATGAATGAAGATCATCCTTTAAATCCGATGAGTCCATATGCGGCTGCCAAGGCCGGGGCAGATAGATTAGTTTATTCTTATATCCAGACATATGGCGTCCCTGCGGTTATTATTAGGCCCTTTAATATGTATGGTCCTCAACAACATCTTGAAAAAGTAATTCCAAGATTTGCTACAAGCTGTATTTTAGGAGAGCCCTTAACAATTCATGGTTCTGGTAAAAGCAGTAGGGATTTTACTTACGTTGAAGATTTAGTTAAGGCAATAGATTTGGTAATGCATGCTCCCGATAAAAAGGTAAGAGGAGAGGTTTTTAATGTTGGCTCAGGGGAAAGTTATTCGGTTAAAGAAATAGCCGATGAAATAACTAAAATAATGAGTGGTGGAAATGAAAATTTTAAATACAGCCCATCGGTCATGAATATAGGTGATAGACCGGGCCAAGTTTTTAGACATACGGCTGATAACTCTAAAATAAAAAGGGTTCTTGGTTGGAAGCCAAAAGTTAGTTTTAAAGAAGGATTAGAAAAAACTATTGATTGGTACGTAAATCATAAAGAATGGTGGGAAGATAAAATTTGGATGAGATGTGTTCCTATTGAAACTGAAAAGGGAAAGACAGAAATGCACTAAGGTAAAATGGATATCAATTCTTTGATAAAAAATAAAAAATTTGTGCCCGGGAAGGATTGGGTTTGGTATGCTCCAAACACGACAGATGCCTATAACAAAGAAGAAATAATCGCTGTTGAAGAAGCCTTAAAAAGGGGATGGTTAGCTCCCGGTATAATTACTGAAAAGTTTGAGAATAAAGTAGCGAAATTATACGGCAAAAAATACGGGCTTTTTGTAAACTCCGGATCTTCTGCAAACCTTCTTGCATTGGAAATTTATAAATTTCAAAAAGGAAGTGAAGTTATTACTCCATCTTGTAACTTTAATACTACAGTTAGTCCGATCATTCAAGCAGGGCTAGTCCCTGTTTTTGTCGATGTAGAGTTAGATAAATATACTATTGATGTTTCTCAATTAGAGAAAGCGGTTTCAAAAAAAACCGTTGCGGTTATAGTTCCGCATTTGATAGGTAATTTCATAAATTCCCAGAAAATAAAAAGTTTTTGCAAGAAACACAATTTAGTTTTTATTGAAGACAGTTGTGACACTATTGGCGGTTTATATAAAGGAAAACCTTCCGGTATTTGGAGTGATATCACAACAACAAGTTTTTATGCTTCTCATATTATTACTACTGGCGGAGCTGGAGGAATGTTAATGACGAATGATAAGAAACTTCGTGAAAAAGCACGAATTTTCAGGGATTGGGGAAGGGGAATTTCCCGGCACGATGAAAGGATACGTTCCAGGCTTGCTACTTTTAAAATAGACGGTAAGCCTTATGACAGCGCTTTTGTTTTTGTCGAGAGGGGATATAATTTTAAACCTACTGAAATGCAAGCAGCTTTTGGCTTAAAGCAATTAGAAAGGTTAAATTCATTTACTTATACCAGGAGAAAAAATTTCGAAGCCCTTTATGATTTTTTCAAAAAATATGAAGATTACTTTATTCTTCCCAGGGAAGAAGAAAAATCAAAGACAAATTGGCTTGCTTTTCCTTTAACAATAAGAAATAAAGCGCCTTTTAATAGAAATAGTCTTGTTAAATACTTAGAGGATAATAAAATACAGACCCGACCGCTTTTTTCCGGGAATATTTTGAAACAGCCGGCATATAAGGGAATAAAATACAGAAAAATAGGTAATTTAGAGAATTCCCAATATATTCTTAAGCAGTCTTTTCTTATAGGCGCTCACCATGGTTTAACAAAGCCGATGGTTGATTATATTCAAGATAGATTTGAAAAATTTTTAGATAGTTAATCTTATTTAGATTAAAAATGAAGAAAGTGTTAATAACGGGGGGTACTGGTTTTATTGGCTCAAATTTTGTCCATAAATTCTTGGAATTAGGTGAAGATATTCACTTAATTGTTAGACCTGAGTCTAATCTTAAAAGGATAAATTTTATTAAGGATAAATTAAAATTACACTACATTGACTTGTTTAATTCCGAGCAGGTTGAAAATTTTATTATTGATTTAAAACCAAATATTATTTTGCATTTTGCAACTTATGGTGCTTATCAAGGAAAGCAGCAAGATGTGAAATTAACCGTAGATACGAATTTATTAGCGACTATAAATTTAATTAATGCTGCTAGTAAAATTAAATTAGATTGTTTTATTAACACAGGTAGTAGTTCTGAATATGGAGAAAAAGATCATCCTATGTCAGAAAATGACTTACTCGAACCCAATAATTT
>Ga0180007_10003750_pt1 | contig 16660 bp, 12 predicted proteins | sample MM_PC_MetaG_FD_121122 | JGI IMG/M metagenome (GOLD analysis project Ga0180007, IMG submission 121122) | Groundwater microbial communities from the Aspo Hard Rock Laboratory (HRL) deep subsurface site, Sweden - MM_PC_MetaG | ecosystem: Environmental > Aquatic > Deep subsurface > Groundwater... | reverse complement strand
AAGGACGATAAAGCAGGAATAAATATCTAATTTCTAATTGCACTAATTTCTAAAAAGTAAAAAATAAAAGCAGAAGCGTTTGAGTTGACGAGTTGTCGCATTAATAAAGCAAAAGCGAACTTTGTGAAAGATGATCAGTAAATTTTTAAGCTTTCATAAATTTAGGTAAATATGTGTCGGATTTTTGGGAACCCTTTAAATGAGAGCCTGACTTACGGAGTGTTAACGAAGTCAAGTCAGCCAGCTCGAATTTAGTCCGAAATGGCTGCGACCTAGCAGATATTTTCGGAATCATTCTTATTTACGGCGCGGATTTGCCGATCTTGATGTTTACATCAAGAAAATTTATGACCCGCGTAAAATTTACTGATTATCTTGAGTATCGAGTATTGAGTATGGTGGATAGAGTAGAAAAATGTCCCCGCCACATAACGGCGGGACAGACAATTATATTAGGATAAGACAAAATGAATGATTTTGAGAAAGATCTTTGTGAGCAGTTTGGCAAAGATAATTTTGCAAAAATTCAAAAAATCAAGATCGGGATTGCCGGGCTGGGGGGATTGGGTTCGAATTGCGCGATGAATCTGGTAAGAAGCGGATTTAAAAATTTCAAGCTGATTGATTTTGACAAAGTGGAAGTATCCAATCTTAATCGCCAGTTTTATTTTGCAGAGCAAGTGGATATGTTTAAAATAGAAGCGCTTTCAATAAATCTCAAAAGGATTAATTGCGATGTTCAGCTAGAAACAGGGTGTATTAAAATAGAACAAGCAAATGTAAAAGAATTATTTTTTGATTGTGATATAGTTGTCGAAGCTCTTGATCGGGCTGAGGATAAGAGCATGTTAGTTGCTAGTATATTGCCGCTGGAGAAACTAATTGTGGGTGCTTCTGGCATAGCGGGTATTGGCAATTCTGATATGATCGCTATCCACTGGATGAAGAAAAATCTAGTAATTGTCGGCGATCTGAGGAGCGATGTTAATAGGAGTTATCCCATATCCCCGAAAGTAAATATTGCCGCAGCTAAGCAGGCGGATATTATTTTAGAATATGTAATTAATAATTCTTAAAATCGCAGTTTGTGATTCGTAAATTCTAATGATTGCAATCGACGCTTTTTGCTTGACTTATCGATGGTAAAGGAATAGATTAGTTTATAGGTTTTGTTAGGAGTTTTTTTATGGGAAACATACATTGTTAATATAATATTAGGCAGCTTTTTGGAATCAAAGAGCTGTCTTTGTTATTTTTAGAGGTATTTGCGACGATATTAAAATTTCATTTCAAAAATATATGTGCTGGTAAAACAAAAGACTATGTGCATTGCACTTTTTAAGCAGAGAAGAGGATTTTAAAAAGGTAAACCAATGAATAATAAATTTAAAATAACGCGTCAGTTTCTAATTCTGCTGGGGGACCTTGCCCAATTAAAGGAGAAAGAACAGATAATCGAATGTTTTCTAAATGCTCTGGATAAACAGGATATTGGATTAGAATTTGCTTATTCTAGTACAATATCTTGTGTTGATTCTAAGTGTATAGTAATTAAAAGTTTTGAGCATGATTATGGATGTTTTGAATTCAAGGATGATCTTGAAAATATTGATCCGGAGGTTATAGATTTAATAGTCATTCTCACTAATATGCTCGGAGTTATTTTAGAGAATCTATCAAGAGAAAAATTGTTGCAGCAAAAAACAATTGAGGCAGAAAACGCGCTTAAAACTTTAATGGATAATGCCGCGGGCATGGTTTACCGCTGTGAAAATAATACGAACTGGACAATGCTTGATTTGGGCGGAGCTGTAGAGGCGATAACAGGGGGATATACTGCTGAGCAATTTTTAAATAATGAAATAAATTTTGGAGATATAATTTTACCTGAAGATAATAAAAGAATTTTTCATGAAACAGATGAAGCCTTTGCCAAGAGAGAGGATTTTGTTGTAGAGTATCGAATCCGCAAAAAAAACGGACAGATTTGCTGGCTGCATGAGCAAGGTAGAGGCGTTTTTAATCAGGCCGGGGAAATGGTATGCCTTGAGGGTTTGATGATGGATATTACTGACCGTAAACAAGCAGAAGAAGCGACCATAGCTAGTGAAAAAAAGTTCAGGCTTTTAGCTGAAACATCCAAGGATATTATATATCGCATGAATATTCCCAGCGGAGAATATAGTTATATGAGTCCTGCAGCATCAGAAATCTTTGGTTATTCCCCAGAAGAATTTTATAGCAATCCACTTTTAATTAAAGATATTATTCATCCTGAGTGGAAAGATTATTTTCAAAAAGAATGGGACAGTTTATTAAAAGGACAATTCCAACTTATATATGAATACCAGATAATTGACAAGCAAGGCAAGGTTAAATGGCTTAATCAGAGAAACTCTATAATTAAAGATGACCAGGCAAATCCTATTGCTATTCAAGGTATCGTTACGGATATAACTGAGCAAAAAGCACAGGAAAATGATTTAAGAAAAGCCAAAGAAAAAGCGGAAAGAATTGCCATTGAATTAAATAAAGTTCAGGAAATAACCCATGTTGGCAGCTGGTATCTTAATCTAGCCACAAATGAAGTGGTGTGGTCGGAAGAATTGTATAAAATGTATGGTTTTGACTGTGCATTACCGCCGCCTTATAGTGAGCATATGAAATTGTTTACACCGGAAAGCTGGGAAAGGCTGTCTGTAGCGTTAGCAAGGACAGTTGAAAAAGGAACTTCTTATGAACTAGAACTTGTGACTGTACGAAAAAATAAAAGCAATGGTTGTATGTGGGTGCGGGGTGAAGCAATTTTTGATAAAAATAATAAAATAACCTGTGTGTGGGGAGCGGCACAAGATATCACTGGACGTAAGCAAATCGAGCTTGAACTTGCTGAAAGCGAGGAACGTTTTAGGGCTTTGCATAATGCGTCTTTCTGCGGTATCGCGATTCACGATAAGGGAGTAATTCTTGAGTGTAATCAAGGTCTTTCGGATATGACTGGATATTCTCTGGATGAACTTATTGGAAGGGATGGTTTATTGCTGATTGCTCCGGAATACAGAGAGAGAGTGATGAATAATATTCGCATTGGTTATGAAAAACCCTACGAAGCTAATGGTTTGCGTAAAAACGGGGAGAAATACCGGATTCGATTAGAGGCAAGAAATATTTCATACAAAGGAAAAGGTGTCAGAACGGTTGAGTTTAGAGATATAACTGAGCAGAAGAAAGCACAGGAACAGATTGCGAATCTAGCTAAATTTCCTGAGGAGAATCCTAATCCGGTTATGCGGATTAAGCAAGATGGAGAAATTATTTATACAAATACGGCATCAAAGAAATTTCTTAATTTATGGAATTGCCAAGAAAATAAATGCACAGATAAAAATATGCTTGAGGTTTTATTTCGTGCGGTTGATTTAAAACAAATCCAAACAATTGAAAGTAAGTGTGATGATAAAATATTCTCTTTAAAATTTACTCCTATTGCGGATACAGATTATATTAATATCTATGGTCTTGATATTACTGATCGCAAAAAGGCAGAAGCATTATTGTTGGTCAGTAATCAAAGATTTCAACAATTATTTGATAATATGAGCAGCGGGGTGTCAATATATAATGCAATGGATAATGGCGCTGATTTTATTTTTAAAGATTTTAATGAATCCGGAGAAATAATTGAAAAGATCAGCAAGGCGGATTTGATTGGCAAGCGCTTAACCGAAGTTTTTCCCGGTGTGCGAGAATTTGGGCTTTTAGATGTTCTAAAACGGGTATTTTTAACCGGAAACCCAGAGCGTTTTCCGGATAAAATTTATAAAGACAGCAGAATAGAGGGCTGGCGGAGGAACTATATCTACAAGCTGGCTTCTGGTGAGATTGTCGCAATATATGATGATGTCACGGAACAAAAAAGGATAGAACTGCAGGAAAAAGAAATTTTCGCCGCTCAGGCCGCGGCTGAAGTGGAAAAACAAAAAGCCGTGGAATTAGGCGCGGCATATCAGGAGCTTAAATTAATGCAGAGTCAGCTGTTGCAGACAGAGAAAATGGCGAGTATTGGGCAGCTGGGCGCGGGCATTGCCCATGAATTGAACAGTCCTTTGGCCGGGATATTGAGTCTGCTGCGATCGTATAAAAAGGAAAAAGAGCAAAACAGTGAAGAATATGCTGATCTGAATGAAATGGAAAAAGCTTGCGAACATATGGCCAAGATAATCAAAGGCTTGAATTCTTTTTCCCGGCAGTCAACCGGAGAAATAGAAAATGTTGATTGCAACCAGACAATAAAATCTATATTGAGTTTTACGGCTTATCAGCTGGAGAAAAAAAGCATAATGATCGAAACTGATTTAGCTCAGGATTTAGCGATAATCAGGGCTAATGAAAATCAAATTCAGCAGATTATTATTAATATGATTACTAATGCTGCTGATGCTTGTTCACAAAACGGATCATTCAAAATTTGTACGAACAATGTAACTATGCAGGGTAAAAAATATGTGGAGATGTTGTTTGAGGATAATGGTTGCGGGATAAAATCGGAAGATGTTAAGAAGATATTTGATCCGTTTTTTACCACAAAACGTCCGGGCGGAGGAGTAGGGCTGGGATTATCCATAGTATATAGAATTGTGGAAAATTATAAAGGCGAAATCAGTGTTGACAGCAGAGAAGGTCAGGGTACTATTTTTACAGTTAGATTCCCATTAAGCTAAAAAGGGGTAATATATGGGTAAAGCAAAGATTATGATCGTTGATGATCAGCCAATAGTTTTGCGTGCGTATAAAAAGGAATTAGCAGGGCAGGATTACAGCATTACGGCTGTTTCTTCGGGTCAAGAAGCAATAGAAAAAGCCGCACAAGAACAGTTTGATATTATTTTGACTGATCTGGTGATGCCGGGGATGAGCGGGCTGGAATTGTGTCAGGAAATTAAAAAAAACAGTCCGGATACGGAAGTCGTGCTTATGTCCGGGTATCATGAAGAGATGCAGAAAAGTTGGGTTGAGTTTATTCGCAGCGGAGGGCGTGATTTCTTTTTGCGCAAACCCTTGAGTCCGGGGGAATTAAAAGATACGATAATTACTATTATGATTGAAAAAAAGAAAGGCTGCTGAAATGTCAAATAATGTCCTGGTTGTTGATGATGAAAAAATTGTTTGCCGCGCGGCGCAGAAAATTTTAGAAATCGAAGGATATAAAGTCGTAATCGCTTTGAGCGGAGAAGAAGCGGTGGCTTTGGCGAAAAAAGATAAATTTCAAATGGCTTTGGTGGATTTAATTTTACCGGGTATAGATGGCGTGGAAGTATGCCGGCAGTTGAAACTGGAAAATCCGGATATTAAAGTAGTGCTGATGTCAGGATATCTTTCTAAGTTAAAAGAAAGGCAGGACGTGTTTGATTCTTTGGGCGGCTGCACAGAAGTAATGGAAAAACCCTTTGGCGGAGAAGATATCACTCGCATTGCTGCTGATTTTTTTGAAAGGGGGCATGGTTGTTAAATCCGGGAAAGTTTGTGCTGGTTATTGATGATGAGCGGATTGTTTGCCGGGCTTTTGAAAAAGAGCTGGGAGATCAGGGCTATAAGGTGGACAGTGCTAATGATGGAAATGCGGCCATAGAGCTGGTTAAGAAAAAAGAATATGATCTTATTTTTATAGATTTTGTTTTACCGGGCAAAGATGGAATTCAGGTATGTAAAGAAATAAAGGCAATCAATAAAAATGCTAAAATGATTTTTATGACCGGCAATATTGATATTGATCCGATATTTAAAGAAATGGAATTTATTGATGCCGGGGGCAGGACCTATCAGTTATACAAGCCGTTTATTGAAGGGGAATTATTAGAGATAGCGCAAAAAGCATTGCAAGAGTAAGTTTCTTAAAAACTGAAATATTTGAGCAGTAAAGCAAAGCCGATAAAAAAACTTGACAAAAATAAACTTATTTTGATATTATAAAAAAAAAGCTAATTTGGTGGTGATTAGTAATCAAGGATGAATAAAGTTTATTATTGCAGCCTTAGTTTGTTTTAAGAAAGGGGGGAGGATATAATTATCCCAGCTATTGTTTGTTGGAATAAACAGCTAGTTAAGGTATTGTGTTAAAATAAAATTGAAAATTATAATCATAATGTTATCAAGGAGGATAATATGACCAAAAACATTTTAATAATGGCATCGATGCTATTATTACTAAGTGGATTTAATGGAGTTGTTTTTGCTGGTACGGTTGACACGAAATATGATATTACGTTTTATGGTAAAATAAAAGCTGATTTATCGCTCGATGATTCAGAGGTTGTTACTGGTGATTATGGAAAATGGGTTGCCAGTGAAGCGACAAAAAAAGATGTATCTGCTATGAATCTCACTGCTGCAGAAACCCGCCTGGGGATGAAATTCGCCGGTCCTGATTATGAGGATATGGTTACTAACGGAAATATAGAATTCGATTTTTTTGATACTAGATTAGGGGAAAACAAGCCTCAGCCTTATCTGCGCCATGCTTATGCTGAAGTAACTTGGACGGATTCTGATCTTAGTCTGCTGGCTGGTCAAACCTGGGACATTGTTGCTCCGCTTAATCCAACTACCTTAAATTATTGCGTAATGTGGTGGCAGGGAAATATTCAGTATCGCAGACCGCAAGTCCGTGTATCCAAAAGCATAGATATGGATAATGATATGAAAGTACTGTTTCAGTTGGCGGCAGCGAGAAATATCGGCGATGCGGCTAACACTACCACATTTGCTAATACAAACGTAGATACGGGAGTTGATAATGCTTCACCGATTTGGGAAGCGCGTGCGGCTTTAACTCTGCCGATGTTAACTGAAAAGATGTCGACAATTGGTTTGTCTTATGCCACTGGCGCGGAAACTGTTTTTTCCGATGCCGCAAAAACAATATCAAAGGATTATGATGTTTCTTTGATCGCTCTGGATTTTTCTTTGCCATTAGTCGACAAGGTAAAGCTATTGGCTGAATATTGGTCAGGCGAAAATCTCGATGCTTTCTTGGGCGGTATTGGGCAGGGAATAAATACAACGATGGGAAAATCAATCGGCGCGCAAGGTTATTGGGCATCGCTTGCTTTGGGGCCGTTTGATTTTTACTCTTTTAATATTGGTTTTGGTGTGGATGATCCGGATGATGCTGATCTTAATGCTGACAGTAGATCGAAAAACCAAGTTATCTATGCCAATGTTATCTATGATTTAAATGAGGCGGTTAAATTAGGGCTTGAAGTGGCTAATTTAGAAACAGAATACAAGGGGCAGGCAACAGCAGCTGACGCAACTCGCATCCAAGCTTCAATGATCTATACATTTTAATTAATCGACGCAGGCTGATATTTGTGAATATTGGCCTGCGTCTGAATATTTTTTCTTATACAATAATCCATAAAAATATTAAGCTAAGAGTGTATCCTAGTTTTAAATAGGATGATTTTAATAACATTTAAGGCTAATAGGTTTGGATTAGCAATATAATTTGGATAAATCGATAACAAAACTAAAGGGGGAAAATAAGTAATGTTGAAACTCAAGACGTTTTTAGCATTGTTAGTTTTCGTGTGCTTAATTTTTGGGGTCAGGGCTGGTATTGCGCAAGAAACTGTAACTATTGGGATAAATTGTCCCATAACCGGTTCTTATCAAGATCAGGGAGAAGATGAGGTAAGGGCCTATAAGCTGGCGATTGAAGAGGTAAATAAAAAGGGCGGAATATTAGGTGAAGAAGTTGTGTATGTAATTAAAGATAGTGAAACAAACGCGGCATTATCCGGCAAGAATGCTGAGGAATTATATGATGTTCATGGCGCGGTTATGGTTACCGGCGGTTCTGCTAGTTCGGAAGCGATTGCTCAGATTGCAGTGGCTGGAGAACGTAAGAAAATTTATATGTGCGCCCTATCTCACTCTAATGCAACTACAGGATTTGAAGGCAGTGAACAGATAATTAACCGATACGCTTTTCGCTGGTTTAACAATGCGCATCAATCAGCAAAAGCAATGGCCAGCGCTTTGCTAGACGCATATGGCAAGGATGCGAAATATTTTTATATTACTGCTGATTATACTTGGGGCTGGAGCGTTGAAAAGTCTACCCGTGAAGTTTTAGAAGCAGCCGGGACAACAACTCTGGGCGCGGTTTTAGCTCCTTTGGGTGAAAAAAGTTTTGTTAAATATCTTTTAAAAGCAAAGCAAGCTCAACCGGATGTATTAGTATTGGCTGAATTTGGTAAAGATATGGTTAACTGTCTGCAACAGGCCGGGGCAATGGGCTTGAGTAAGGATATGAAAATTGTCGTACCTTTGATGGAGCTGGGTATGGCAAGAGGTGCCGGCGCTAAGTATATGGAAGGTGTGATTTGTTCATCAGTATGGGAATGGCAGCTGGCAGACAAGTACGCCGGTTCCAAGGATTTTGTGACAAAGTTTCAGGACCGTTATGGCCGTTATCCTGGTAGTGCCGCGGCATCCGCCTGGGTAGCAATTTTTCAATATGCTGACGCTGTGGAACGCGCAGGTACTTTTCAAGCGGAAAAAGTCGCGCTGGCTTTAGAAGATCATAAATTCACTTTATTAAAAGATGAAGAATATTTTAAAGCGTTTGATCATCAGGCTGTGACCAGTTGTGTTGTATTACAGGGAAAAGCTCCGGAAGAGATGAAGAATGAATGGGATTTCTTTAATATTTTAGCAATAGTCCCTGGTGAGAAAATCGCTATGACTAAAGCGGAAAATCCAGTAGTTTGGAAAGAAGATTTTAATTAAAACTATTTATAACAATAAAAGTTTAAGGCAAGGAGCAATATCTATGACCAGAAAAATTATTATACTGGTTTTGCTGGTAATACTGGCATTTAAACCTATGGGTGTTTTTGCTCAAGACAAGGTTGTGCTTAAGGTAGGGGTATTGCCGATAATTGAATCATTGCCTTTAGCTATAAGCGGAGCCCAATCCGCAATTGCTAATTCAAACATTACTGTCCAAGTTGAAGTGTTTTCAACTTGGACAGCTTTGGAAGCTGCCTATCGTACAGGGATTGTGGATATTGCGGCGATGACAGCGCCTAAAGCAATAAAAATGGCAGGTAATAATATTCCGCTTAAAATTCTTATGAGTTTGCATCGAAATGGGAATATGCTGGTTACTAATTTTACTCAAGATTCCGCGGAGCAATTTGAGGGCACAATAATTGGAGTTTCCGGTAATGATACAGGCCAATTAATTTTATTGTCAGAATTTATAAAAAAGCAGGGATTAAAGTTAGGACCGCAGGTGCGTTATATTGCTATACCTCAAAGTAAAGCTTTGGAGCTGCTGAGCAGTGGGAAAATCCAGGGGTTTTTACTTTCTGAGCCTTATGGAAGTATGGCTTTGGCAGAAGGCATAGCTAAGCAAGCTTTTCCCGGAGTAGAAATAATGGATAATTTTGTGGATGTTTTATTAATTGCTAATCCATTAATAATAAAATCTCATCAAAAAGAAGTTAAAAAGTTAGTTGAAGCGGTTAATCAGGCCGGTAAAATGATCACAAAAGATGTTGTAAGTTCGAAAGGCAAACAGGCTGCTTTTAGCCAGTTAGAAATTTTGGGTATTGATCCTGAAATTGTGTCTATGTCATTGTGTAGTCCAATAAGTAAAATAAGATTTGACGATTTGACGGTTTCACTGGATGAACTAAAGAAAATTGAAAAGCTTGCACTGAGCTTAGGTATTCTGAATGCAGGTATTGATTTAAGTAAAATTACAGACACTCAATTTTCTCAGTAAAGATAGGTACTTTTATGGGGGATGAGAAAAAAAATCTGAAGTTAACATTAGGTCATAAAATATTAGCTTTAGTGCTTTTGACCATTATTTTAAGCGGCCTGGGTGCGATTATAACCGGGCTTATTTCTCAAAAAGTGCTTAAAAGGGAAATAGCCTCTACTGTTAATACTGGATTTGACGGGGGATTTTCTAAAATTGAGGATATTTTTGTAAAATTTAAGGATTTGGCAGAGCAGAGTGTTAAGGAGACCAGCGGTCTTGTGGCTTTGGATGTTATTAGAAAAATTGCGCTTAAGGGACAAAGAAATCTTCAGACATTTAGTGAAGCGACAATGAATGATGTTGTTAGTGAAGTGGGTAATTCTTTGGGTATTTTGTCTGAAGAAATGAGCAGTGGTTTTGATACATCATTTGCCAAAGCAGCGGATTCAATTGGCAGTTTAGTAGGAGAAAGTACGCATTCCCAATCAGTGCTTAAAGATGTTGCCAGTTTGCGCTTATATTTCCTGGCTGATTCGACATTTGCTAACTCTCTGCGGATTAGAAAAGTTTTGAAAGAATTTAAGGCTGATATGGAGGCTTCAACCAATAAAACGCTATCGGTCATAGATGAACAGACAATTGGCATAATAATGGCGGCACAAGACGCGGCTGCTGGGTCGCAATTTAATAGCGATAAGTTTAATAATTATATAACTGATCAATCGATTGAGTCTTTAAAAAAGCATATAGTTGAAAATAATGATAAGATATTTTTAAAAGCAGAAACTGAGCTATTGCAATTGTCAAATAAGATGAATCTGGAAATGGAATTAATGCAGACCGCGACAGAAGCGGATTTAGCTCGGGAGGCAAAAATTAGTGGTAAAGTGATGGATAGTTTATTTGAAACAATGATTGGTAGTTTGATTACTGTTCAAATGGAAGAGACCCGCAAAGCTTTGGTTACGCAGGGAGAGTTGGGTAGGAAAATTGCTTTAATGAAAACTGAAATGCCGCGAAAACTTAAGGAATATGCTGAGCAAACAGAATCTGAAATTGATGAACGTACCGCGGAAACAGTTAAAGACGCGTCTTTAGTTATTAATAAAGCAAAAGCGAAGCTTGAACAAAGTAAGGAAGAAGTCTCATCAAATCTTGACATTGTTAAAAAAACAGCGGTTGGGCAGGTAGAGAAGAATGTTGAAAGCATGGGAAGAATGCAGGTTACGACAATTACGATAACAATGATTGTTATCGCGATTTTTCTTGTAATTTTTGCTTTGATAATAATAAATGCGATTACTCAGCCCGCGACTTCTATGCTAAAGATGCTTAAAGATATTGCCATGGGTAAAGGTGATTTAACTAAGAAAATTGAAATTAACACTTCAGATGAAATCGGTGAGCTGGGCATATATTTTAATTTATTTCTTGAGCAAATGCGTTCGCTTATATCAAAAATTTTAGAAATGTCTAACAGAGTCGCTGATTCATCAGACCAATTCTCATCAACTTCCCAGCAAATTAATTCCGCTGTCGCGGAAATGGGGCAATCTGTTATAAATATTGCTAAGGGTGCTAATCTTCAGGCTGGAAAAATTCAGGAGATTGAGATAGTATTTAAAGATTTATCCACTAGTTTAGGTTCTGTAGGTGTTGATACTGAGACCGCGGCAAGTCAGGTTGTTGAATCTACTAATAGTGCAAATGAAGGTAGAAAATCAGTTTTGCAGTTGATTGATAAAATGGATAAGTTGACTGAAGCGGCAATAGATTCAGCGGAGGCAATTGAGAAATTAAAAAGTAGTTCTGCTGAAGTAGGAGAGATTGTCAGCACTATTACAAGTTTTGCGGATCAAACGAATTTATTGGCCTTAAACGCGGCTATTGAAGCAGCAAGAGCAGGTGATGCTGGTAGAGGGTTTGCTGTTGTTGCTGAAGAGGTGCGTAAATTGGCAGAAGGTTCTTCTCGCGCGGCTAGTAAAATATCGCATCTAATCGAACAAATTATTGGAGATATTGATAAGGCTGTTGAATTTGCTGTATCGGAAAAACAAAAAGCGCAAGAAGGTAAAGAGATCGCGGTAATGGCCGGAAGGGTACAGGAGGTAATAGCGACGACAACAGAAAAAGCAAAAAAATTAATATTGCGTATCGCGGAACTTGTTCCTAAGCAGATTGAAGGAGTTAACTCGGTGCTGAAAGCGGTTAATGATGTTGCTAATGTTGCCAATACAAGTGTTGAGTCAACTGAATCAGTTTCTTCTTCTGCTGAGGAGGTAACCGGCTCAATGGAAGAAATGACTGTAAGCGCAACAGAGCTTGCTAGAGTTTCCTCGCATTTACGCGAGCTTGTTGAGAGTTATAAAGTTGAGTAAGCTTTTAGTTGATGATTAGTAAACTAAGTGAATAAGGTGGCTAATTGGTTTTATGGTTAATGAGGGTTTTACAGAATAGGTGCATTTGGGGAAAAGACATTTAATAACTCTTCAGAGATAATCTGAAGAGTTTTTTTGATTACATAAAACTATGCTTAATCGTAAATAATCGAAGTCTTTTTTGATCAGACAAAAATTGACATATTCTAATCAAGATAGTATTATCATATAAGCATAAGTTATGTTTGTTCTTTAAAACTTATTTGCAATCAATGAATATTATTGTTATTATTATGTTAGTAGTTAATTAATTAATAAATAAATATGAGGATGGTGAATGATGGAAGTTCATTTAGCGGGATTTAATGTTGATGCTTCTGTTTTGCGTGATATGGAAGCAATGGGGGGAAAACGTGATGATATTACCCCTGAAGTATTATCAGCCGCGTATGCGCGGATTAGTCGTGATCCTCGTCCGATCAATGAGGTCAGGAAAGCATCTCGTCAAGAGGTGGAAAAGTCAAGAAAATCAAATTCAACAATTATTTTTAAAATGGGTCATCACTCTGTGGCCGAGCACGCGGTATTTAATTTTGATATCCTGGGAGTTTCTCGTTTTGCCATGGAAGAGCTGGAAAAATTCAGATTATGTTCTTATACGGAAAAGTCACAGCGCTATATAACTCTCCAGGATGATTTTGTGGTTCCCGCGGAAATTCAGGGTACCAAATTTGAAACAATGTTCCGGGATATGATTGAAGTCCAAAATAAAGCTTATTTTGAACTTTACGATAAGCTTAAAAAACATGTTTTTCAGCAAAATGCTGAATTAGCCTTTGATCCTAAAAACCATAATCTGCTTGAGGGCTGGGCAAAAGAAGACGCGCGTTATATTACCAGCTTGTCTACTGAGTCTCAGGTAGGCTTGACGATTAATGCCCGGAATCTTGAGCTTTTATTGCGAAGGTTTGCATCCCATCCTTTGGATGAAATTAGAGTCTTAGGGCGAATGCTATATGATCAGGTTGCTGAAGTCGCGCCTTCTATTGTAATCTTTCATCAAGCAAATGATCGTGACCAAAAAACATATCCTGAAATTAAGATTCTTGCTGAGGCGCTTATGTCTAAAGCAACGAAAAAAAATTTTTACGATATTGATCTGGTTAGATTGGTTGATTCTACGAAATTCGGCGATGCGATTGTGGCTGCGGCTTTGCTGCATTCAGCATCAAATTATTCATACGCGCAATGTCGAGAGATAGCGGATAATTTGCCGGAATTAGATGTTAAAAAAATATTTAATGCTGCTTGGCAGAATATGCAGTTTTATGATTCTATGCTCCGGGAATTTGAGTATGTAAGCCTTACTTTTGATATTGTATTATCATCGGCTTGTTTCGGACAGCTTAAGCGCCATCGAATGTCGACAATTACCGCCCAAAGCTATGACCCGGAGCTTAGTATTACCATTCCCCAGTCTATTAAAGAGATCAATATGGATGTCTTTTTTCAGGATATTGTCGACCAAACCAATCAAGTGTATTACGCGATTAAGCAGGAGATGCCTTTGGTCGCCCCATATATTCTGACTAATGCTCACAGAAAACGGATCATGATTCGGGTTAATGCTCGTGAGATGTATCATATTTCCCGTTTGCGTGAAGATGCTCATGCTCAATGGGATATACAGAAAGTTTCGCAATCAATGTCCGCGCAGGCTAAAAAAGTAATGCCGTTTGTGTTTGCCTGTATCGGGGGCAAAGATAAATACAATGAAATATATAAAAATATATTTAACGCGGAACCTAAAATTGCAGAATCAAGCCTTCCGGGAACAAGAAAAATAAAATAATTTGGAAAAGATTGAATAAATGCGAATATCCAAAAAAGTAATTTTTTGTCTGCTAACTTGTGTGCTTGTTTTTGGGTTTGTTGAAATATTTTCTTTAGTTGCGTTATACTTCGGAAGGTTAGAAAGTCCGGATTCATTGCTGAGGAATTTATGTCATAATTCCCCAGCTGACTCAGAGATTATTTTACCTCCTTGGATGGCAAAAAATGTGGGTAGGACTATCATCCATCCTTATCAGGGGTTTGTCTATAATCCGGAAAATCTCGAGATCACAAATTTTGGTTTCTTAGACGCAAAAACTCCTATCCAAAAAAAATCAGAAGATAAAATAATTATTGGTATTTTAGGCGGTTCCTCAGCAGAGATTTTTGGGCAATTCGGCTCGGAAACATTGAAAAATGATTTACTCAAGGATGCGGCGTTTAAAGGTAAAGAGATTATTGTACTTAATTTAGCAATTGGTAGTTACAAGCAGCCGCAGCAAGTAATGGTTTTAAATTATTTGCTAGCTTTGGGCGGAGAATTTGATTTTCTGATTAATCTCGATGGGTTTAATGAGCTTGTATTGCCTGTAGTTTCGAATATACCAAGCAAGGTAAATCCTTTTTTCCCGCTAAGATGGGATTTGAAAGTGATTGATACCGCGATATTAGAACCGCAGATTGTCGTGCTTGCTGATATCTTCAGGCTGCAACAAAAAAAACTTAAACAAGCTAACTTGGCATATTGCGGAATTTTGCGTTTTTCCCTAACATTTCGCTTGATCAGCTATTGTTTAGATAGAGGTTTAAATCTTAAAATAATCGCGAAAAGAATGGAGCTTATTAATTTGCAAAATCAACAGGCTCAACATGTGCCTAGTATTGTGGGGCATGGACCGGAGTTTAATTATGATAATCAAAGTGACTTATATGAGAAATTAGCCGCGCTTTGGGCAAGATCTTCCAAGCAGATGAGCGATCTTTGCCAAGCAAATAGGATTCAATACTTTCACTTTATTCAGCCTTGTCAATATGTGCCAGATTCGAAAAGCATGGAGGCGACGGAATTAAAGGCTGCCTTTGATCAGAATGCTTTGCATCGGCAAGTAGTGATAGACGGATACCCTGTTTTGAGAAAGCAAGCTGAGTGGTTGAATCAACAGGGGATTGCGGTATATGATCTTAGTATGGTTTTTAAAGGTCATGCGGAACAATTGTACATAGATACTTTTTGTCATTTTGGAGCAGAGGGAAGCAAAATAATTGCTGCTGAAATTGTCCAAATAATTGTCACGAAGCATAAAAAACAATAATAGCGTAATGGTTTATTCAAACAAAGTCTTGGCTTTGTTGGAATGTTTTGATAAAATTATTTTAACCATAGTGATAAGAAAAGTAAATCTTAAGATTCGGAGGGAATATGATTTCAGAACTATTAAATATGGTATTTTTTAGTAATACGCTCAAACAGTATCTGGTTTCTATTGGAATATTTTTAGCAAGTATTTTAGTTGTAATGATTCTGAGGAGTATTGTTGTTAAAAAGTTGAAAACTATTGCCCAAAAAACAGTAAGTAAAGTAGATGATTTTTTTATTCGGATTGTTCAGAGAACCGTTATGCCGCTTTTATATTTGGGAGCGTTTTATTTTAGCCTGCAGCCTCTGGTTTTACCGAATGTGATTGTTAAAGTCATGCATGTTTTGGTTGTCGCGATTCTCACAATTATGGCAATTCGTTTTTTAGTGTCGCTGATAAACTTTTTTCTTTTGTCTTTTAACATCAAAGGAGCTAAAGATGATGCTAGAGAAAAAAGTTTAAAAGGGGTAGCCAGTGTTATTAAAATCATTGTGTGGGGCGGCGGCATTGTATTTTTACTGGATAATCTGGGGTTTAAAGTTTCTGCTATAATCGCCGGCTTAGGGATTGGCGGGATAGCCGTTGGTTTGGCCGCGCAGGCAATTTTAGGCGATGTATTTAGTTTTTTCGCGATTTTATTTGATCGGCCGTTTGAAGTCGGTGATTTTATTATTATCGGGGATTATTTGGGATCAATTGAGCAGATAGGGATGAAGACAACCCGAATCCGCAGCTTAGGCGGAGAGCAGTTGATATTTTCTAATACTGATCTGACTAATTCCCGGGTGCGTAATTATAAACGAATGTATGAAAGGCGGGTTGTATTCAAACTGGGAGTAACGTATCAAACTCCGCAGGAACAGATGGGAAAAATCCCTAAGATAATTAAAAAAATAATTGAAGATATAAAAGAAGCCAGATTTGATCGGGCGCATTTTTGCGCTTATGGTGATTTTAGCTTGAATATTGAAATTGTATACTATGCGCTAACTCCGGATTATAATAAATATATGGATATTCAGCAGCAGATCAATTTGGCGATAATGCAGGAATTTAAAAAAGAGAAGATTGAATTTGCTTATCCGACACAAACAGTTTTTTTAAATAAAGATTAAAGCGCTTCGCGCTTAGCTAATAGCTGATGGCTTATAGCTCATGGGAAAAGCAAATAAAGAAGATTGAAGGATGAGGGACGATCGCCCGCCAAAAAGCGGCGAGGCTAGGACGAAGGACGATAAAGCAGGAATAAATATCTAATTTCTAATTGCACTAATTTCTAAAAAGTAAAAAATAAAAGCAGAAGCGTTTGAGTT
>Ga0180007_10003749_pt1 | contig 16661 bp, 8 predicted proteins | sample MM_PC_MetaG_FD_121122 | JGI IMG/M metagenome (GOLD analysis project Ga0180007, IMG submission 121122) | Groundwater microbial communities from the Aspo Hard Rock Laboratory (HRL) deep subsurface site, Sweden - MM_PC_MetaG | ecosystem: Environmental > Aquatic > Deep subsurface > Groundwater... | reverse complement strand
GGTGTAGGTATAGGTATAGGTATAGGTATAGGTATAGGTATAGGTATAGGCGCGTCGGCGCGGCGCGCCGACCGGGCTCTCCGGCTTTATCTTTGTGCTTATGCACAAAGGATACCGCCTCGATCCCTCGCGCGGTTTTTTTTCAGGGCATCGGAAACGTATATAAACAGACTCATTTTCGATTTCGTAACCATCGGCTTTTGATTGAGAAAATCGCTGTAGTTTCGTTTTCCACACAGGAAGCGATGTATCTGAAAGGTATGGCTGTCTATAATGTAGTATTGTTGGTAATTGTCTATGCGAACTATTTTGGATTGCAGTTGCTTCAGATATGGATCCCTATCAAAGTACGGCGCATTGGAGACGCCGGCGTGTTTGCACAGTTTTATCACCTTATATCATAATTACAAGCGATTATTAGCCCAGCTATGGCAATCCAGAGCAAAAAAAGCCTTCAGAAAAGAGTCAAAATGGATGGCTAAGGCCGATCTTGTTATCCTGGATGACTTCGGTCTGACCAAACTGGAATCAGCCGTTGGCCTTAGCTTCCTGGAGATTCTCGAGAATCGCTGGAGGATGTAATTAGCCGCTGGTCTCTCACCGCAGCATTTCGCAATAAGGTATTAAGTTCTTGATGAACCAACGATAGCTGGTGCTAGCTGTGACCGACAATTTATAAATACCGATAAGATCGAGCTGATGGATGAATCCATGCTGGTGTCATCAATAAAAACTTGACACAAATCTACCACCTTATTACGCTGTTTTTTAGCTACCGGTGGGTGGCAGTCTATGGTAGGAATCGCAGGAAAACCCAGGATTGTAACAATCACGCGTATTTTCGACAGCAATAGCGGAGATGGATGCTAAGCATTACAATGTTAGGGCAGCGAAGCAGTGCTAGTACACAGCTAGCTTCACATGCATTGTTGGAATGCCGCAAGCGCTATGCTAATAAAACCAGGTTAAGCCGACCCGCCATTTTAAGGAGCTCGAAATATCGGATTTTGCGGGTAGAATAGTAATCAGATTATCAACCTCGACTTCTGCTGTAAATTGGATATCTTTAGGTAAAATGGCGGATAGATTGAGTTGGTATTTATGAATCCAGTCGTCAAAAGTATCAGTTCGGGATTGTAAGGCGAGCTCTAGATTAAATGAACCAACACATACTTCCAGTTTGTTTTCAAGTAGATGAGTTTCTTCTACTACATCATTCAGGTTTTGGTAATAGCTAATATTATATAACATTAAAATATAGTTATTAACATCTATCAAGGGAATAGATGTCAGACTGATACCTGTTTTGAGAAAATCCTCAATTTGATAAAATTTTTCCACTGAAAAAAGCAGCATGGTTCGATATTGAGTAATAATCTGCTGAAGGAATGAAATGTTGGTAATTGCAAGGATAATATTCGCGGCATTAATATTAAAATAGATATCGTTAAAGAATGATTTCCCAGAATTATTTCCATATAAACGTAGATCTTCCGCAGGTATCCGTCCTGATATCCATCCTAGTAAAGGGTGTGCTGGGCTGAAATGGTACCCCAGCGATACATAGGGGGTTTCTAAAAAATGGAACATACTAATATCCATAAAGGAAATAGAGTCTACATCCATATAACTAACCATATCGAGGGACTCATCTCCATTTAAGAAATAAGACAGTTCATAGAATTCATCAGGCAACCCCGGAAAACTGTCACCCCAAACGAAGGTAAAACAAAATGAATTAGTTAGTCCAGAAATCCCAACTCCGGCTAGATCCAAAATCCAGGCAATAGGATAAATCGGGCCCATCAGCATAGTGCCAAAAAAGATAATTACCGGATTTGAGTAAGAAATCACATTAGACATCATATCACGAGAAAAAGGCTGTGCCATTAATGAGAATGATGAAACCTTGTTATCATCATAGGTAATCGTATTATAATCTGCCCCGATATAATAAAAAGGAGGAGGCATCATATAGTCATTTACAAAAAATGAGGAAAGTGAAAAAAAATTGTATTCATCTGTAGATATTGCTGAAAACTCCGAAATCTGGAGAGCATCAAATTTCATATTTATATATTTAAAACGAAGATCATCTCCCTTTTGAACCATTGGAATCAAGATTTCAGACCCCTTGATTTTGACCTCCTTGGCAATTACTTCTTCTGCTGTATCGTTAGCAGGTAAAATTTGCAAACTCAAGATAACAAATGATAAAGCGATGTACTTCTTATACATATGCCCCCCCCCTGGAACAAGTATCAGTAGTTGATTTTTCACGAGCTTACATCGAAAATCAGCGTTTACTCGAACTAAGACTGTTCTCCCATTCCCGAACAAATATGCCAATCAGAATATTTCTATAAATTCTATAATTGGAAGTATATTGCCAGTCTGTGATATGTCAATATAATTTATCTTATTTTTTAAAAATAACATCGAGATATTTCCTTTAAGGTACTGGTAGCTTGCATACGTAGGGTAAACGAACCATCAACTAAGATAAATTTAAATTCATTAATAGCTACGGTCGCGATTTTCAGACATTCTATCATCTTGGGCGTTATGACTGTTCGCATTGGCTTGTTACCAGTTCTGTAGTAACTTCCACCAATTCTTCCACTCCTTTCGATCAAGTTCATCATTTCTTCGGTGATCAACGCAGGAGACTCCGTCATTCCGTGCTCAAGCCATTCGGCTGTAATCCGGTCAAGTCCGCCTAGCACAAACTGAATCCAATATATTGTACATAGTCCCTCGAAGCTTGTGCATCGTATAGATTTGCTATTTATATCACATAGAATTGCCTGTGGAGTATCTAGTCAGGCCTGTATTTAGTACCTTACCCCACAGTTCCATTGTCAATATGACCCTTTAAGCCAGGAGGCACAGGCATAAAACCTGAATGCACAAGCTTCGAGGAACTATATAAATCTTAAAACCGGCGGATAGCGCGGACTCGGAAAAAATTATTCTTCGCTGCTGTAGTGCCTTGGTTTCCAGTGGAGAAATTCTGACTTCCAGCCATATTGGAAGCATATTCAGAGGAATTCCAATAGGAGTTGGTAATGGAGAATCCACCGATGATTCCTTTTTGTGTATACATTTCGTTTAATTCATCTCGTGAAGGCAGGAACCAGTCTGAATGTTCTCCCAAAGCCAAATCATGACAGAATCGTGCCGCATATTCATTTAATGTTTCTGCTTGAACTATAGCCTTTGTATTGGAAAGACCTGTGCCTATTGCAGTACCTGTTGCCCCAATGAAATATGCTGAACCCCAGTTAGCTGAAATACTTTGATCACTCAGGGCACTTTCCAGCCAGCGCCAGCCATCGGAATAGCTGCCTTTGTCATAGAATATGATTCCCCCTGCAGGACCAGCATCACCTACATTCAATCCGGCTGCCTGCCATTCAGCATACAGGATTATATTGGATGCCGATATAAGGATTGAATCTGCAGCATCATAATGTGTTCCGCTGCCGTCAGGTTCTGTGTTCCATCCGCAAAAAGTAAAATTGAACCCTTCCTTTTCCAGGGCCCCCATATTCCCGGCAACCACGGCACTTTCACCGCTTTGAAAAAAAGTTGGTGCAGAAGGAACAGAACCGCTTGAAGCATTGTTTTTATGATAAATCAACACATAGGAGGGGCTGCCGTCGCCCTCGAAAGCCCTTACTGCACGAATATTTGCGTATTCAGTTTTACTGGGATAATCTACAGTCCCATCAGCAAAGTTTTTATTTATTGCTTCCATTTCGTTCCATTGGGATGAACTCCAATAGGTGCCGTTGGCAAAATTACCCAGTGCCGGGCTGTGCAAATGAAGGTTGGAATACAAAAGATTCAATTCATCTATTGATGGCAAAAACCAGTCATCATAAACTGTGCCCCCATTAAGAATGCTGTAACTATCACAGCGGTTTGCTGCTTTTGCTGCAGCTGGATCATTTCTTAATATTTCAAGGCTGTTGAATATTCCTGTTCCGATCTCTGTTCTTTCTTCTTCTACGCAATACAAATCTTCGCTGCCCCAACGGCTTGAGGTTTGATCAACTGCTGCTGCCTCCAAGTACCGCCAGCCATTGGCGTCATTTCCCTTATCATAAAAAACCAGTCCGCCTGTTGCACCAGGGGCTCCAATATAGCCAGGACCTTCACCGTTGTCATCAATAGACCAATTATAAGAATCGATCAGTTTCTGACGGGCTATTGCTGCGCCCCAGGGGCTATATCGGCAAGAACTATAGAGGGAAATTCCATTTTTCAGTGCAGGCAAGGAAGCCCAGCCAGTCAGTATGCCATCATAATTGGCTTGAGAAAGAGGTACAGAGTCAAAAATGCCATTCATGTCGATAACATTGGAAATATCCCAGGAACCAATATTTTGATTAAAATTGCTGTATGTGAACATTTCACTTATATAAGCGACATTGCTGACATCCCAGCCGGTAACATCACCGTTAAAATCGGTCATATAAAACATCATACTCATAGACACTACCTGAGCTGTATTCCAGGTACTCAAATTCTGATTGAATGGGGTGCTAACAAACATTTCTGACATATTGACAACACTTGAAGTGTCCCATGTTCCAATAGGTCTGTTGAATAATGGCTGTCTGTAAAACATCCTGCTCATGTCCGTTACATTCGCTGTTTTACTCCCCCAGTTTTCAATATTTCCATTAAAAGCTCCTCCTCCTTGATCTTCAAACATGGAGCCCATGTCCGTTACATTACTGACATTCCAGCTGCCGATAGCTTGATTAAATAGAGCGGCTCCCATGAACATGGAATTCATATTGGTTACAGACGAAACATCCCAGCTACTAATATCCTGATCAAAGTCTGTTGAACAGAACATGCCGCTCATGTCAGTAACCTGAGAAACATCCCAGGAACCAAGGTCTTGATTAAAAGCCGACTGGTAAAACATCCAGCTCATGTCTTTCACTGCTGAAACATTCCATGTTGACAAGCCATAATCTGTGCCATAGGTTCCGGAAAACATATAGCTCATATCTGTCACTTGAAGCACATTCCAGGAGCCTATGTTTTGATCGAAGGATGAATTCATAAACAGGGAAGACATATCCCTGACCAGGGAAACATCCCAACCGCTGATGTCGCGATTAAAATTATAGGCACTATAAAACAAGGAACCCATTGAAGTAACCTTTGAGACGTCCCAATTCACTATATCTCCGTTGAACAAAAATGCATTGGCAAACATGTGATTCATGTCCGTAACCTGAGATACATCCCAGCCAGACATGGAACCGGTAAATTTCCATGCATCATTAAACATGTAACTCATATGTGTTACATTTCCTGTTTGCCAGGCGCTGATATCACTATTAAAATTCTTGGCTCCATTAAACATGGAAATCATGTTGGTTACAGCACTCACATCCCAGCTGCCTATATTGGGAATACCGGTTAAAAGCGTACAACCTTGAAATGCGGACTGCATGTTACTGGTACTTGTTAAATCTGGAATATCCGCGGCTGTGATTTGAAGGTTTGCCGCACCATAGAAATAACCGCCGCTGTTGCCCCATTTAAGAGGCCCCCATGCCTGAATTTCCGTGAGTTTCAAGCGGTCCCCTGTATTATTAAAACAAAATCCTTCAAAATCTCCCATAATCTTGATGGTATACATACCAGACACATCGTATATATGTGTTGCTGCTGAATCATCATGGGCAGTGATATTGTCATATTCCCCATCTCCCCATTGGACTGTAAAATTAAATGTACCTGCCTCTTCTAAAGGAAGAAGTATCTGGTTATTCTCTGAGCTGCCGCTGCTTGTTTTCGTCGTATCCCATTGACTGATAAAAGCGCTTGTGGTGGTACGGGTGGCGGAGACAGGGGTTGATTCTCCAAAGCTGTTATACGCTGTGACAAAATAGGTAACAGAATCCCCAGTATTGCCCAAGTATTCCAAATCCTCAGAGGAAACATTGGTTATGCCGGTGCCAACAACCATTTTGGGCGTTCCACTGAAAGAATTTTCATAAATACGGAATCCCTCCTCCGTCAGGGAAGAATCAATCCAGTCAAGGTGAAAAGCATTGGCATCGGTAAGAGAGATTATCAATTCAGCCGGCGCATCTGGAGGTTGAGTAAAATCATCCATCGTAAAGGTTGTTGTTTTTGAACTTGTCAGATAATCAAATATTTGCAGAATTTCAGAAACAGGCGGATGGTTGACAGGGTTCCCTTCAACCAGGCGGGAAAATATTGCACGGATAAAATATTGTCCACTGGAAAGTTCTTTCTGAATAGATAGGATCCCGGTAGCAGCGAAGTCTGCATTGTAGTCTGTTCCTTCTATCAGGGGAATTGAATCTCCACCGCCTATCGGCCAGGGATCCAAGCTGATTGATACAGAATTCACATCTGCTTGTGGGAAAGATATGGTCCAGGAAAGATAGCCGTTGCCGTTTCCATAAATCGGCAAGAGTGTTACAGATAAAGTCTCATTCAAACCTGGATTTATGGTTACCGGATTTCCTCCCTGGGGGGTGCCAGTTACAATTATATTGCTGCTTGCATCCATTCCACATAGATTGACAGTCCATGCCCCTGCAGGAATCTCGTTGATCGGCGTACCTTCAGAATAGGGATTTACTGTAAAGTCAGCAGCACCACCGTCATGATCTGTAAACTCAACTCGATAAACACTCACCAGCTCTTTGAGGTTATCTGGATGTCCGATAGTGCGAGCAGATTCTGTTTCAGAGTTAATAATCAGACTGCCTGTCTGGATTCCCAATATAGGATTTTCAATTTGAAGAGGAGATGGACAGCCTGAAAAAATGAAAAATAATAAAGCAAGAGAACTGATATAGATTTTCTTTTCCATTTATGCGCTCCTCATATAAAAACTCAATAACCCAGCTCGAATTTTTTGCTCAGGGCCTTGTGCTTTATGCTTTTTCATGGCTGTTCCACATTAAATCGAAAACTTTCGGAGTAAGGCATGTCGTTTATTACCACCACCAGGGTTAGAGAATTGACTCCCAAATTAAACCATTCCGGATTTTCTTCCGTATCCAATAAGATAGAATTCTCCGTACTTCTTGATTCATCATTCAAAAACCACTGATGACTTGAGATTACAATTCCTGTTCCGGGATTGGCTTCAACAACTTGCTGTGTATTGCCGCCTCCAATATTAAGAGTGAAAGTAGAAGGTACCATGAAAAATGTTGGATTGGCAGGGTTGTTGATTGTAATGCCAATGGTATTGGACAGCCAATGGGCAAATAAAATTGTATTCTCGGCAATGTCCCAATATTTCAATCCTTCCATGGAGGAGCTGTAGTATGCCTCGCCCTCTCCCAATACTTCAGTATAATACCCCGCAAAAGAATAACCGGCTCTAGTTGGTGCTTCTGCCGCAGGCAGGGCTGCCTCATATACTGCAAGAACGCTTGTAGAGCCGCCGTTGCCGCCTTGCTGGTCAAAGGAAATTGAATAATTATTGGCAGTCCATTTGGCATACAGAGTGGAATCTTCCGCAATATCCCAAATCCTGGCGCTGTACATGAGGTCAGTATAATATTGAATGCCGCTGCCGTTCGTGCCGCTATAGAAACCTCCAAAAGTGTAGCCTACACGAGAAGGCTTAGTTGCCGAGGGCATGTCAGTACCAAAAACGGCTGTGATAGATTCCTCAGCGCCGATTCCTCCTTGCCAGTCGAGGACAACAGAATAATCATTACCACTCCACTGGGCATAAAGTATTACGTTTGAGCTTATTCTAAAAACACTATTCACCAGTAGCCGAGTTTCGGCACCACCCTCCGCAACAGTATTCCAATCAGTAAAGGTATGCCCACTTCTCCGTAATGGGTCCGGCAGCAAAGATGGATCAGCAACATTCACCCAATGCCCAGCCAGATAGACATTTGTATCCATCGGAACATCACCGCTGTCCGATCCATTGCCATGGTAAGTAACCGTATAGGTTGGCTCAAGTGTCCATTGGGCATAAAGATCAACATCTGTTGCAGGCATTAAAAAATTACTATCTGCTAGGTGCTGGGTAGCACTTCCGTCCACTGATGTATTCCAGCCTATGAAAGTTGCTCCTGTAAGGGTCAGGGTTCCCTTGTTTTTTACGGTTACGCCTTGTGCCTCCTCATATCTGTTTCCATCTATCGGGGCTTCTCCTCCGTCTGCACCATTGCCGTGGTAGGTAACCGTATAGGTCGGATTCTTTATCCAACGTGCGTAAAGGGTTGCGCTTGTTTGTGCAAGGGTTAGGATGTCGCCTGCTGCATAGTCATCTCCATTCTCGTCGGCCGATGTATTCCAGCCAGCAAAGCTGTGGCCTGTTTTACTCAGTCCATTGGTATTCCCCAGTACCGTAACCTCCGCCCCTTTCTTGTAGGCGGTAGTATCCTCCGGCACCAGGCCGCCGGTGTTTCCGTTGCCGTTGTAGATTACAAAAATATCCGGGTTAAGGCCGAGTTCTTCTTCCAGCTGCTGGTTAATGATGGCCAGATACTGCGACTCCATCTCGCAGGTGCTCAGTACAGCGATCGCCCCGAAGGTTATTAGAACAAGACCGATTATAGCGGCCAGCTGCTGCCCTTTTTGCTGGATCATTCTGATTCCTCCCAGGCGACGGTGTTTTTCAGTTCGGCTATGGCGCTGGCGCGGGCCGCGCTTTCGTCACGCATTTCCAGATAGGCGTAGCGTTCGGCCAGCTGCGGATTCAGGGTTTTTATGGTGGCGTAGGCTTGGCGTACGCTGCCATAATTTTCCATATCATAGTTGCAGCGGGCCAGGCCCAGCAGGGCGGTGGTGTTTTCCGGTGCCAGTTCCAGAGCCTGCTGGTAGCGTGCCAGGGCTTCACTGGTTTGGCCGCGCAGGTAGTGGATGTTAGCAGCGTTGATGGCTGCCGGCAGGTAGTTCTGCCGTGCCAGTATCAGCTGCAGTTGTTCCATGGCCTGGTCATATTGACCATAGCGGGCGTACACCAGGGCCAGGCGGTTGCGGTCGGCAGCCGAGCCTTGGTTGCGGGCCAGCTGCTGCTGCAGGGCCTGCACCTGCGGATATATTTCCTTTTCGATGTGACGGCTGAGGGTCGCCTGCAGTGCATCGCTGACGTTCTGGCGGTCGGGTAGGCTGATGCGGCTGTCGCTGCCGCTTAGGGCCACCGGCTGGTAGACCCCCCAGGCTTCGTGTACTGGATATAAACGGGCGGCATCGGATACGCTGTGTTCGCGCCACTGCTTAGCACCGGCCTGCCAGGCTTTTTCGAAGCTGTCCTGGAACAGGGTGATTTCTACCGGCAGCCAGGCTTTGTCTTCTGTTATGATTAATTCCGCGCTGTCGCGGAAATTACGGCGGGCTTCGGTCGGGTTGCTTTTAAGGGCAACGGCCGCATAGATGTGGCCGGGTACAGTAATAAAGGCAGTTTCTACGCCGATGGCTTCCAGCAGGGCGGTGTACAGGGCACTTAAGTCGTCGCAGTCGCCGTTGGTAAACTGCAGGGTCTGGCGCGGAAACTGCAAAAAGTCTATTACCGCCTGATTCTCCGAGAATTCGCTGAATGGGGTGGTGGGATCAATCTCGTAATGTATGCCATAGGCTTTTACTGCTTCGAAGATAGCCATGGCTTTCTGCAGGTTTTCGTCGATGGCGCTATTCTTGACGCCTTGCAGCCAGGAGCTGACGTTTTTGGCAAAGTTCATAATTTCCGGATCTTTGGCGGTTATGAAAGAGACGATTTTGCGGTCGTCGTCCCAGGTAAGGGCGTTGCGGTTGCGGAACTCCAGGATGCCGCTGTTCTCCGAGGTGAATATTGTTTTACTGCCCTGGTAGCTGCTGCTGACTCTTGCCGAGGCCTGTACGCCTTCGGTTATTTCCATGGGCCGGTCGTTGAATAGGGCATACAGTTCCACGGTCTTTTCTTCGCCGGGCTGCAGGCTGATTTTTTCGCCTACGGTCATGGGGTTGTCCATGTAGCGCTCGGTAAAGAACTGGACGCTAATGTCCTCTATTGGTTTTTTGCCGGTGTTTACCACTACGGCTGTACCAATCGGCTGCCTGGTGTAATAACTGTATAATACCGGGAACAGTGGCATCAAGCGTATTTCGCGGATTTCGATGCTGCTGCGTTCGCCGGCCAGGCCGGGCAGATCCAGGGTTACCGACAGCTGCAGGCGCAGGCCGTTGTATAGTTTGTCGTAATAGTCGTAGCTGACGCCGGCTCCCATGGTAAAGGCTCCGGCGATGCGGAACAGGGCCCCGGCGCTGGCGGCCGCCACAAAGCCGCCGCCAGCATTTTCGCCGGCATCCCAGCCGCTGGCATCCCACTGGTAATAGCCGGCCAAGCCTTCGGCGAAGAGCGAGAGCCGATCACCAAGCGGAAGGCGGAAAACTGGTCCGGCAAAACCGCTGATGGACCAGACGGCGCTTTCGGAACCGGTGGCGGCCAGTGGCAGGTTCAGGTAGGCTGTGCCGGCTTTGAGGCCGAAATTGCCGGTAAAAGAGGGTTGGTAGGTGGCGGAGGCTTCTATGCCGGCGCCCAGTGTAAAAATTCCGGCACTGGAGCCCAGCGGCAGGCTGCCGTAAGGCAGGGCTTGCACCATCAGGCGGTTGGCGGTCTGGGTAAAACCAAAGCTGGCGCAGACTATGAGAAGGCTGCCGGCAATAACTTTTCTGATACTTTTTTCATGCATTTGGAACTCCTGCCACTTCTTTCTGCTTAATAGTTAGCATTAACTGTGCCAGGACAGTGCGCTAGGTGAAAATTTTTATTACTTGTATAATATGGAAATATAAGTTGCCGGCGGAAGGCTGGTCCCCCTGGTCAATATTTTTGTCGTAATTTGCGAATTTTCGTCGCAAAATGAGAAGTACTGCGCTATACTGTTTGAGCAAAGGTACTGATGTTGTGTGCGGAATTGCGCTTGATTGCGGAGGTGCGGGGTATGGCGTCTTATTCCCTGTTTTGTGTGGATGACGAGCGCTACATCGTGGATGGTATCTGTGATTATCTGGATGATAGCTACGCCTGTTCCGGCGAAACTGATCCACAGGCCGCCCTGCAAGCGCTCTGCGCGAATCCGGTGGATATTCTGATTGTTGACTACCGCATGCCCGGACTGAGCGGTCTGGAACTGTTGCGACAGGCGCAGCAGCAGCATGCCTATCGCTTCGGAATTCTGCTTACGGCCTGGGCTGACAAGGAACTGCTGAAGGAATTGCTGAACACTGGACTGGTGTACAAGGTACTGGAGAAGCCGCTGGACCTGCCGTTTTTAAAGGAGTTGCTGGACGGGATTGCCGCGCTCTGCGGGCAGGAAAAGGCTGAGCAGGAACGGCTGGATTCGATTTATCAGCTTCTTGCCCAGGGCGATGATGGCGATTTTCAGTTTGTGGGCCAGTATGGCGACCTGGCAGAAGTCTGGGGTCAGGGGGAACTGGCCGCCCCTACCGATGAGAATATTCTGATAACCGGGGCTACCGGTACCGGCAAGGATGTGCTGGCCCGGCAGCTGCACCGCCTGAGTTTGAGACATGACCGGCCGTTTATAAAAATTAATTGCGGTGCTATTCCGGCTACGCTGATAGAGAGTGAGTTGTTCGGTTACGAGAAGGGAGCCTTTTCCGGTGCCGAGAAGCGCAAGCCCGGTCGGATAGAGCTAGCTGACGGCGGCACCTTGTTCCTGAACGAAATTGGCGAACTGCCGCCTGATTTACAGACCCGCTTGCTGCATGTTGTTGAAGAAAAATGTGTGGAGCGGGTTGGCGGTACCGAAACCATTCCGGTAAATTTCCGCCTTATCAGCGCCACCAACCGGCCGCTGGATCTGTTGAGCGGCCGCGAATTCCGCCGCGACCTTTTTTACCGCATCGCCACAGTGCATTTGGATCTGCCTGAGCTGAAAAACCGGCCGGTGGATCTGCCCATGCATGTGCTTAATCTGGTGCGGCACAGCTGCCGGCTATTCGGGCGGCCGGTGCTGGATGTAAGTCCAGAGGCTTTAAAATTACTGTGTTCATACAGCTGGCCGGGAAACGTGCGCGAGTTGGATAATGTAATTAAGCGGGTGGTGATGCTGAAGGACCGCCGCCTGACCCTGCTGACTGCCACCGATTTTCCCTGCCTTACCGCAATGGCCCGGGATCAGACGGATGACGCTTTTCTGGTAGCAGTAACCCAGATTGCCAGCATCATGATGGACTCCGGCCGCAGTATAAATCAGCTGGAGCGGGCGGTGCTGGAAAGCATACTGGATCAGTGTGAGGGAAAAGTAATGGAAGCCGCGCGACGTACCGGTATTCCCAAAGACCGTTTTTACCGTATTCAGGAGCGGCGGAACCAGTGAGCCGCACCCGTTGGCGTTTATGTATGATAAGTGCTGCCGGATTGCTGGCCGTTTTGTATTTGTCTGCCTATGTTGCTTCTTGTTCTGTCAATGTAGTGCCGGTGCTGGTAGAGCCCGGCGACTCCACTTTGTTGGATTTGTCCGGCTGGGATTTTGCCCGCAGAGGTCCGGCCCGGCTGTTGGGTAACCAATGGGAACTGTATTGGCGTCAGTTGTATGAGCCGGCCGATTTTGCTGCCGGGCGGGCGCAAGCGAAGCCGTATCTGCAGCCCGGAGGAACGGCCTGGAACAGCCTGCTGGCGGACGGACAGCCACTGGGGCCGGACGGGTATGCCACCTACCGGGCGTATGTACAGCTGCCGGAAGCTGGCCAGATTTACAGTTTTTACATGCAGAATCAGGATTCTGCTTATATTTTTTGGGTTAATGGGCAGAAGCTCGCCCAAAACGGGACTGTGGCAACCGCTGCCGGGCAATACCGGGGTCAGCGACTGCCGCGGTTGGTTCATTTTTATGCTGACAGTGCCGAGTTAGAGCTGGTCTTTCAGATAGCCAATTACACCCACAAGTGGGGTGGACTTACCAATAATATTTATTTGGGCCTGCCAGATCAAATGCAGGGTTTTGTAAGCGGTTTCTTTGGTACGGAATTGTTTCTGACGGGCGCGATTCTGATAATGGCTGTGTATCATCTATTTATATTTTTTAATCGTCGCAGCGAATGGGCTGCATTTTGGTTTGCCCTGTTCTGTGGCAGTATTTCCTTGTGGTACCTTTTTAATGGTGAATATTTGTTTTTTATCCTGTTGCCCTGGTTTCCGCTGGCTGCGGGAATCCGCCTGCAGTATGCTTCGCTAGTGGCGGCGGTGCCGCTGTTTTTTCTGTTTATCCAATTTGCCCTTCCGGATATACTAAACCGCAGGTTTTCCCGTTTAGCGGTTTTTCCCGGGGCAGGTTTGCTGCTGGTCCCGCTTTTCGCACCAGTCAAATTTTTTACCCTGCATCTGTTGACCCCCTTTTATGTAGTGGTGCTGTGTTATGCCCTGCTGTCTTTGTATGTCATGGTGCGGGCTTTGCTTAAGGGCCGCAGTGGCAGTCTACTGTCTTTCGCCGGTTTTCTTGTGTTGCTCGCCGCCATCTTGTACGATATGGCAGCCGACCGCAAGCTGTTTGCTGGCAATCCGCTGGGGCCATTTGCTCCGGCGGGGCTTTTTGTATTTATTTTATGTGAATCATTTATTATGGCCAGGCGTTTTTCGGCAGCCTATCGCTCTTTGGATAGGCTGAACCGTAGCCTTGAGCAGCTGGTGGAAAAGCGGACGTCCGAACTGCAGCAGGCTCGCGAGCTGCAGTACGAGAAAGACAAGCTGGCCGTGCTTGGTACCCTTGTTAGTGGAATTTCACACGAAATATTTAATCCACTGAGCGGCATCAGCGGTCCGCTCAGCATTATCCGCAAAGAACTGGCCGCCTCGGATTTGCGTAATAATGAAGTAATCGGGCGGCATCTGGATTATCTGCAGGGAAATGTGCAGGAGATTCAGACGGTTATCGGCAATCTTAATGCGGTAATCCGTGATGTACCGGTGGAAAAAACCGCCGTGTCGTTGCGGCCGTTGCTGGAGCGTGTTTTGCACGACCTGCAGGCAGTCGAAGGGTCGGGCGACCCGGCTAGAACGGATGGCGGCAAGCTTCCATCCGTTATTGTAGCTGTGGCCGCCAGGGCCGAAATTCAGGCAGATTCTGGCATCCTGCGGCAGATTCTGAACAATCTGCTGGCTAACGCTCTATTGGCTACCGGCCCGGAAGGTGAGGTGCAGGTACGGTTGCGGCAGGACGAAACACCCTGGGTGCTGGAAGTAAGCGACAGCGGCTGCGGCATGCCGGCCGAACAGGCCGCCCGCGCTTTTGACCTGTTTTTTACCGCCCGGCCGCTCGGCGGCGGCAGCGGTATCGGTTTGTTCCTGGTACGCAAGTTCGCCACTAGTCTGGGTTGGCAGGTGCAGCTGGAAAGCGCTGAAGGGAAGGGCACGACGGTTCGCCTGATTCTGGGTTGACCTTGGGCTGATAAACTTGCCTGTGGCCCGTCGGTGAACCTGTTATACCAGTGCGTTAACTTTTTTAAACTGGTCCAGCGCTTTGTCAAATCCTTCGTTCAGGCAGACCGTAAAAGCCCGCTCGGCTGCCGGGAAGATGCCGCAGTCCAACTTTTCGCGCTCATCGCGGCTAAAGTCCGACAGCACATAGCCGGAAATGTCGGTATGGTTCGGCCGGCCGATGCCGATACGCAGCCGCTGGTAGTCAGGCGTGCCCAGATTGTCTTTCATGGAGCGCAGGCCGTTGTGGCCGCCCAGACCGCCGCCGGTCTTAAAGCCGAAAAAGCCGAAGCCCAGTTCCAGATCGTCATGCACCACCAGAATGTCGGTGGGAGGTACCTTGTAAAAGCGGGCAAACTCCGCCACGCTGGTGCCCGACAGGTTCATGTAGGTTTCCGGCATCAAGAGCCATACCTTGCCGGCCGGGCTGGCCATTTCGGTCCACTGCCCCTTAAAACCGCGTCGCCAAGTAAGGCCGGACACACAGCCCAGGCTGTCCAGAAACTGCCAGGCCACATTGTGTCGGGTGTTGCGGTATTGCTGCCCGTGGTTTCCCAAAAAAACATACAGTTGAATCAAAACGCTATCCTTGCTAGAGTTGGCGGGAGCATCAGCCTTTGCCGTTGTTCCCGTGGCAGCGCGACCATGGCCGGAGCGCAAACGGGCTCGATGCCCCCTGCGGAATTGTCTCTGGCGCTATGGCTAGTAGTTTGACCAGCTGCCTGTCCGGATAGTACAATATAGCCGCCCGCTGCGCAATCCGCTGCCTGCCACCGCAGGCTGCAGGCTGCCACAGCAAGGCTGTCAGCGTTGTAGCTGAAGCACAGGAGAAATGTATGAACCCGACTGTTTACGTGCTTGGGCACAAGAACCCTGATACCGACTCGGTGGTAGCCGCCACCGCCTACGCGCACCTGAAGCGCGAACTGGGGCAGGCCAATTGTGTTGCCGCCCGCGCCGGCAAGATGAACCCCCAGGCCGAGTACATATTCGAGCGCTTTAAGGTACCTTTCCCGATTTTTTTGCCCGATCTGCTGCCCAAGGTGGAATATTACCTGGGTTCAGCTCCACAACTGGTGGATCGCGGCACCCCGCTGTGGGACGCCCTGTCGCTGATGAACTCCGGCAACCAGAAAGCCCTGCCCATCGTGGACTCGGACGGCCGTTACCGGGCTATGCTGCATTACAGCTCTTTTGCCCAGAACATCCTTAAAAAGATCAATCCGCACAAAAAAGCCATCATTCCAACCAGTGTCGGCCGCCTCATGGCCACCATAAAGGCCCAGCCGGTAAACGTGTTCAATCCGGAGGACCAGTTCAAGGCGCGCATCCTGGTAGCCGCCCTAGAGCTCGATACTTTTAAACAGCATCTGAATGCCGAAGACGCCTCCAACGCCATCGTTATTGTGGGCGACCGGGTGGATGTGCAGCGTTATGCCATCGAATCGAAGGTACGCCTGCTGCTCATCACCAATGGCGCTCTTCTGGACAAGGAGTTGAAGGCCCTGGCCGAAAAGAACAAGGTTTCGGTGATGGTTTCGCCCTACGATACCTCCAGCACCTCCTTGCTGGTAATTTATTCCACACCGGTAGAGACCATGGGTGACACCTCCATCCGCAGCATACCTTTGCACGAATCCATGAAAAAGGCCCGCGAGGCAGTCAACGCCTCGCCCAGCCGCTCCGTGCCGGTCGTAGACGAAGATGGCCGGGTGGTGGGGCTTTTTACCGAGAGCGACCTGATCCGCGAACCCAACGTGTCACTTATTCTGGTAGACCACAATGAATTGTCCCAGGCTGTGGACGGAGCCGAACACTACCGCATCCAGGAGGTTATCGATCACCATCGCCTGGGCTCCTTTGCCACCCGCTATCCCATCACCTTTATTAACCGGGTGGTAGGGTCAACCAGTACCATCATTGCCGACATGTACCGCGAGGCCAAAATACCCATTCCCCGGCCCATTTCTTCTATATTACTGGCCGGCATCCTCTCCGACACTCTGGTGCTCAAATCGGCCACCACCACCACGCTGGACATGGACATCGCCGAGTACCTGGCCAACATCAGCGACCTGGAAATCGAAGAATTCGGCCGGGACATCATGGGCTCGGCCAGCCTGATCTCGCGCAAACCGGTAGACGAAATAGTCAACATGGACATGAAGCAGTACAACGCCGCCGGCAAGGACTTTTCCATCAG
>Ga0180007_10003748_pt1 | contig 16669 bp, 14 predicted proteins | sample MM_PC_MetaG_FD_121122 | JGI IMG/M metagenome (GOLD analysis project Ga0180007, IMG submission 121122) | Groundwater microbial communities from the Aspo Hard Rock Laboratory (HRL) deep subsurface site, Sweden - MM_PC_MetaG | ecosystem: Environmental > Aquatic > Deep subsurface > Groundwater... | reverse complement strand
ATCTACGAAGAACAACCAGAAACGGCGATACCCACAGTGCTGCTGCAGACCGAGATCGCCCGGCGCTTCAGCCTGATCTCCCAGCCTGCCAAGGATGCCGGCCCGTCCGGCACCGTGGCCTTGGGTATGTGGAAACAGGGGATCATTCGTCAGGGTGGCCCGGCCGATGTCTATGGCCGCCGTTTCATCATCCCTGAAGAGTTCAATGCCGCCGTGGACAACCCCTTCGGCTACGACTGCATGGAATGCGCAACCAAGCTCTTCACTGACGGATCCAATCCGCGCTACGTCAAGGGTCTTTGCATCTCTCCGCCCGAGGCCCTGTCCGCCAGCATGCCTTTCGACGTGCCGGATATTGGTGGGGAAGCCAGCTCCATGGGTAATAACATCCCCGCCCTGATTGCGGCGTTCCCCTTCAACGAGGCCTTCGACGACATCGATATGGCTTTGTTGCCAGAAGACGTGGAGCAGATGCCGAAGGTTTACGAGTGGCAACAGCTCGGGGCCGATTACGGCCAGGTAATCACGGATACTCTTTTGACCAATCTGGACGATCAGTCCTGGGAAAACCCCTACGATGTGGCCAAGGGACACCGGGGCTTCATATCCGGCGACTTCATCATGTTGTTGTATGCATGGTCTCCCAACTGGCTGGCCAATACCTGGGGCCACGACAACTACAACCTGTACGTCCGGCGTTCTTTTGACGGCGGCGTCACCTGGACCACCTTGCCCACAGGCTGGACCGACACACAGAACCTACCCTCAACCACGACACTTGTAGCCGACGGCACGAAATTCTACGAGTGGATGGGACCCGCCGGTACCACAACCGAATACAAGGTGGAGTTTGATCTGATTGCGGGTCAGTTTGAGCCAACCCGCAGCATGTCCATGCTCAACGGCCTCAAGGAGACCGTGCTCGATCCGCGTTACGCACCCACCGGAGGTCCGACGCACTCGAGCATCCTCGATGCCGACGGAAATATCGACGACCCCAATTTGGATGGTGAAAGTGAGCGTGATCCTTCCAAGTTCTTCATCACTTTCGAGGTGGGAGATAACACGCTTTCAGAATTCGGCGAGGCGCCCCCCCAGGACATGTACTATAGCCGCGCCACCAATTACGGCGATGACTATGAATATGTGTGGGATGAAACTATCGCAGTGGATGATGGTGCTGGAGGTCTGACGTATGACCTCACATCCAATACAAATGAGGGCTACTTCGACTGGCTGGAAGGCAAAGAAGACACCCATGCCGCCGAGGCTTCCATGCACGCCAGTCCTGGTGGCAAGTTCTTCTGGGCCGTTTGGGAACAGTGGAAGGAAGACGCAGACGGGGAAGCCTACGACACCGATGCTCCTCTCAGAAGGCTCATGTTCCTGGATGGTGAGATCGAAGACACTGAAGATCCCAACCAAGGCCCCGGCGACGACGTCGGCCCCCCCAGCGGCGATGACCCCACACCGCCGCGTCCCGGAAAGCGGTAGAAAGATCCAGTGACTGAATAGTCCGGGTCCATAAGTCAATTTGTCTCGAAAAAGGAAGCCCCTCCCCCGGTCCCCGGGAGAGGGGGACAAAGACACAGACGATGATGGTGTAGGCGACTACTTCGATTGGCTGGAAGGCAGCAACAAGATTATGTCCGGTGAGGCCAGCGTCGTTGCAAGCCCAGGTGGTGATTTCTTCTATGCTCTCTGGAACCAGGAAACTCTGCATCGAAGAGGCAACGTAATCGCCAGCGACGCTTGGGTTCGCAGGGTAATGAATCTTGACGAAGACACAACTCGTACACCAGCAAGTGGAGAAGGAGGGGAAAGAGCAGTAAGAGTACAAAGCACCAGCAGCAGCAAAAAACGGTAAAACCCATTCTGCAAAGGAAGAAGTTGCCAATGCAGTTTACCGTTTAGGGCCTGTAGGGGAATAACCTGTCTGATATCACGCTTAGATTTGGGCCAGGTTTGGATGCAGCAATTGAACAGATACGCAGGTGTAGCACGGCTACGTTCTGGATTTTGTGATTGAGTCGCATTCAAAGATGACCCGAAGATAAGATACAGGATTGGACAGATTATTTACTTACATGCCCTTCGTCCTTCCAGGCAGCGCCTGTCCATACCAGGGCCGGCGTTGTCCTCCCTGGCTGTGATAACCTGTTCGTTCTTCTCCGAATGACCAGGCTTCCAGCCCGTGATATCGTGAGTTTTTCCCTAACCGAACAGGCCCAGGGACCGCGACCCAATTTCAGGACATCTTTACCTGGAAGGCCCTGCCAGAGCCATCAGGGAGGGTATCATTTCATAGTTCCCAACCAACAGACTCCACAAGACGGCACTTCCGAGAGAAGGGACGAACAAACCTGTTCATCCGGAAAAGCCAATGTAACCTTTTTCTGCTTCAATCGTTTCTATTAATAAGGGGTACACTACTCAAGTAGCAGAGGAGCATTTCAGGCTGAGCGAGTAGACGATCGATCAGATAAAACGATTGTGATACAGTTGCCAACGAAATATCATCGATATTGAGATCAGGCCCAATGGAACACAAGCAAATCCGAAAAAGCTCCTATGAAATTGATGGGATACTCTTCATCCAAAAAATATTTGGAGTGGACAGGGATTCATTCAACATCCTGCTGGATGAACTGCCGGTGTATATCTGGATGCATGACGAAAACCGCTCCATAGTATATGCAAACCATTGTTTTAAAAAGCAGTTTGGTACTTGCCAGCAACAGCCATGTTACCAATGCGTTATGGGAGAAAAAGATATCTGTAGGTGTTGTGTATCAACAAAAATATTGGAACAAGGAAAAACTGAGCATTGCAAACTTTGCAAACGCAAAACTTTCGGATACGATATCAATATATTTCACACCCCCATCATCAACAGTCACGGACAAAAATTCATTTTAAAATCAAGTATTCATATCATAGAGGCAGACTTTCCCACAGACAACAGATACCCATACTAATACAAGACGAATAGAGAATTGTTTTTTTTAGGCGTCTTGCGGATTGAGAGAAACGTACCGGAAAGGAGAAAAATCAAGATCAGAGTGTCATTGATTTGAGGTGAACAGCAGGACTATTGAACGAAAAGCCATGGAAATATGGGCCGACTTGTCAAATTTGGAGCAGAATTATGTCTCAGTCCGACAGGCTTTTCACCAGAGGTGTCTGCCGCAATACTGTTATGAATCGCAATCAAGGACTCGGTTTGTCAGCAACGCTTGGAGAACGTCCAGTTCAGGATCAACGAGAAGACACAACGGCAACTCCGATAACTTTCCCCGGCTAGCAAACCTGTCTAAAAAAGTGGCTGAAGCAAGCGAAAAATGCCTTGCGATCACGTTCTCTGGGTAGACTAAAATGGCCTCGGATCAAGAAAGATCCGAGGCCATTTTCAGTTAGCTGTCAGGCAGTATCTCCACTACTCAACATTAGAGTCCATCCAGCCTTTCAAAGATGGCCGTACGCCGGCCGTAGTACCATTTGCCGAATTCACAAATGCGTATGAGCAACTACTTGGTCCGGCTGCATCTTTTTCCTTCCCTGGAGGACTGCACCCAACCGCTGTTTCTAGGCAAGATGGGCCTCTTTGACCTTAGCGATGGTAAACTGTTCCTCTCCAAGATCAAACTCCTCAACCATCTTATTGAGGTAGGCAGATATCTGATTCATCTCCTTGGAGAACTCCTTGGTCTGCAGGCAGTTTTCGGCAATGGTATTAGCAGCATCCTGGAGTTGGCTGATGTCGCCTGCCACAGCCTGATTGACCACTGAGGCCTGGGCCACATTTTCGTTAACCATTTGAATCCCCTGGGCCACCTGGCCGACATTTTCCGCTATTTCACTGGTAGCAGCAGACTGCTGGGAAACCGAGTTGTTGATCGAAGAAACGATCTCGTTGACCTTGGCAATAATTGCTGTGATTCCAGCAATCTGTTCCACGCTTACAGCCGTAGAATTCTGGACACCGGCAATCTTGTTTTTGATCTCTCCGGTGGCATCCGCGGTCTGCTTGGCCAGCGCCTTGATCTCGTTGGCAACCACGGCAAAGCCCTTGCCCGCTTCTCCTGCCCGCGCTGCCTCAATGGTGGCATTCAGGGCCAGAAGATTCGTCTGTTCGGAGATCTCGGTGATCACCTCGGTAACTTTGTTAATCTCCTGGGCAGCGGCCCCCAGAGTCGCCATCCCCTTTGAAACCTTGTCACTATCATCTACCGCCTGTTGGGTGATGGTGGTGGCGGTGGTCAGTTGCTGGCCTATCTCCCTGGTGGTGGCATCCATCTCTTCGGCTGCCGCCGCCACCAGCTGAACATTCATGGAGGCCTGCTCCATGGAGCTGGCAACCGATTGCATATTGGTACTCATTTCCTCGGCAGAGTTGGCCACCGTTATGGTTCTGTTTGACATCTCATCCGCCGCCCTGGCCATCTCCCCGGAAAAGTCAAGCATGGTAGAAGATGAGCCATGGAGGGTGTGAGCATTATTCATAATGCCTTTGAACATTCGATTCAGATCGTTGACCATCTTATTCAAAGCCTTTGCCAGATCGCCGATTTCATCCTCGCTGTTGATCTTGATCTGACTGGTCAGGTCACCATTGGCTACCTTGGAGGCAAAATCAATATTCTCTTTGAGGGGAGCAATCATGATACGGTTATTGAGAAAACGAACAACAAAAAAAAGGAGCACCAGATTCACCAGACTAAAGAGAATAATCCGATAGACCAATCTCCGGGTGGCAGCCGAGATTTCCTCAGCCTTGGCCTGAATGGCTAGTTCGATGTCATCGATGTAATCACCGCTGCCGATAATCCAGTCCAGCTTGTCAAAACGTTTAACAAAAGAAAGTTTTGCAACCTCAGGACTAATACTGCCATCACTGAGTGGTTTGGGCCATACATACTCCACAAAGCCCTCACCCGTATTCCTGGTCACATCGACAAAGGCCTGGAACAAATTCTGTCCTTTTCCCATGGCACAGTTGTATTTTGGATCATCCAGAACCTTCCCATCCAAGGCTGGACTGATAGGATGCATAACCATTTTGGGATACGGCTCGCCCGTATCATTGATCCAGAAATAGCCGCTGCCGTTATTGAAACGTATCTGGCTGATTTCCTCCTTGGCCCGCTCCAGGGTATCACGAATTGCATCATCCACATAGACTCCAGTACCTATGATCCAATTCCATTCGCCAATACGACGAACGTAGGAAAGTTTGGGTTGTTCTTTACTGAGTCCGCCATCGGCGTTTGGTTTGGGCCACACATAATCCACAAAGCCCTGCCCACTGGTACCGGCGGTCTTTTCGACAAAGGCCTGGAACAGGTTTTTCTTTTGCCCCAGAGCACAGTCATATTTAGGATTATCCAGGATTTCGCCATCCAGCTGTGGCACGGTGGGATGCATGATCATCTTCGGATACGGAAGCCCCGTGTCATTGATCCACAGATAGCCACTGCCATTATCGTATCGAATCTTGGCGATACTCTGCTGAGCATTCTCCTGGGCCTGAGCCAGAGTGATCTGACCCGATTTGACCTGGTTCATATTCTCCTGGACAATCCCCAGAGCTATATCGATGACGGCAATCAAACGGGGACCATATACTTTTTCCAGATAGGCATTGTCGTGAGCCCTCTGGTAGCTGTTTTCAAGGATATTATAGGCGATGAGCACATTTTCCTGCAGGGTCTTTTCTACGGCCTCCAGTTCTTGTGTACGGGATTTTGAAAATTCTTCCTCCTGATAAGAGGAGAATACAGTGTAGGCGGTCAGGCAAATGGAGACACAGAAAATAAGAATTCCCATCATAAACAACAAACAAAGCTTCCCTTGTATTCCCATGGATCTCATGATGTTTCCTTAACTAACCTGTGATTGTCTCTGAAAAACGTTCTTTTTTATCTTTCTGTGTCGTGTCGTGTTCCCTTTTCGAACACCTATTACCAGTTGCAGTCGCCCCGGCTGCCTTCTCTAGTCAAACCAAACCAGAAGCCTGCTCCTTTTTGCAGAACCACTAGGAAGAGAGGCCAACAGATGAGCAAGTTAGCACTCCCTGTGAAATTAATACTTTTTCCCAATTGTATCTATCGGCATAAAAGAAGCAAGAAAAAAAATTTACGGTGGGGCGACGAGAACGGATCAATTCGGAAGAAGAAAAAAGCAAGATGGGCATACCACCCAGTGCCACGGAAGGCAAGGAGTGATTATCACTATGGTTTGTTTTTTTTGGGGGGCTAACGTAAGGAGGGGGAATTGTCTCTGTGGCCGTCAACAGAATAATCTGAAAATAACTCTCTGAGCGTCTCAGGCATTCACCTTTGCAGCAACGCTCAAAACGAGGAGAAAAAAACCCATCCCAACAAGGTTCTCCTGGGGAACAGGGCCGGAAGTCAGCACCTCTTGCCCTGGCGTCAGAGAGCCGCTTTATCAGTGGTTGTCCCCAGATGAGCTCTTCTGCCTCTCATGGGCTCGCGCCTCCCTTATCCCCAAGTCAAGGCGCAGCCACAATTATTGCCCTCAGCTATCCCGGAGAAGATACCAGGTGAACACATCCTCCTGGTATTGTGATGTTTTAAGGATTACAGCGGCAAACTGCTTCCAGCTTACTGTCTCAGTTACAACCTGAAAACCTATCAGCTGATACATCTCTTTTCTCGTCTCCAATTTCCAACTGGGCTGCAAGATAACTTTAAAATCCCGGAAAGGACCATGCACGACAGTAAGACACTCCTGGGAATATTCATCGAAATAGGAAGGAACTTGGGACACCCGAATTCCGGTGCTTGAAACATCTTCAATAACGCCGATACAGGCGTATTTTCCATCCCACAGGCTGGACAGCAGTCCCATGGTAGACTGCCGTTTGCCGGCTCTCCTGTTCATCTGCATACTGTCTCTCCTTCCTGATATCACGCTTGTCATGTCATGGAAGCTGAACAGTCTCTAACACCTATTCTATGTGGGTGATAGTGATGACAGCTGTATTGGAATCACTGTTGCATTCAATTGCTACAGTCATATCTCCATCGAGAACGGAGAAATAAGCCATAAGCTCATCGTCAACCATATCTTTCAGAAAATGTTCCGCCTCAGTTTCGATCGTTGTGACCGTCATCCCAGGTATTTTTTCAAAGGTCAGTAAGGCGTGCGGAGTATCGACAACAAAAACATCATTCATAACAGAAACCTCTTCAGCAATCATTCCTCCGGCCCTTCTGAAAGAACGAATCAAATGAATCTTACCAGAGGATAAAAACCAGATTACCCTCTATTATTAAAACGATTGGAGGCGGAAAAGGTTACATCTTTTTTTGGAGGGCCGTCAGATCCATTTCCGGCCAGATTGGCACCAGCACGGTCAATATCTTGCAACAGCGAGCAAGTCCTTGCGAATCGGCGCCCCCCCTGTCCCTTCCAACACCCCCCAGAAATGTCTTTTTAGGCACATCAACAAACAACACCGCTTTGTGGTACCCTAAAAAGAGACATTCGTTCAAAAAAGCAACACCAGTGGAGGAGAGAAAAAATGATCAGATTGAGCGACCATGGGGTGACGCTCAATCTGGAGGGAAAGGAAGATGGGATTGGAGGAAAAAGGGCCAAAAGGCCCGTTCAGTAAAGTCTGCGAAAGGCTGAGGCCTTGATAACGGCAACAACTTCAGTCCCCTTTCTGATATCAAGTTCACGGACCGATTCAGGCACAATCTGTGAGATGAGATGACCGCCATTACAAGCAAGCTCTACGCCGATTCTGTTACCATCGCCAAACACATCACTCACCCGGCAGGGCAAAAGATTACGGGCACTTGTGGCCACCGGATGCTGCTTAAAAAGAGTGATATCCCTGGCCCCCAGTTCAAAGAGATTGTCGCCCCCCCCGCCCGGATCAACAAGAATCAGCTCCGTCCCCCCCCAGCGGTAGGACCACAGATCTCCATGGGCTTGAGGAGAAGGCAGATGAAGAAGGTTGGCATAGCCACGACTCCCCGACACCAGGCGACGACGTGCGAGATCTTCTACAGCTAGACGCTGTTGCAGCCTCCCCTTCTCAAACACGAGGACTTCATCGGTCATCAGTCGTATCTCCTGCAGTGAGTGGCTGATAAAGAGGAGCGGAATCTCAAATTGATCGAGGACATTCCTGAGATAGGGGATAATCTGAAACTTCAAATCCTGGTCCAGACCGGTCAGGGGTTCATCCATCAGAATGAGACGGGGACAGGAGAGGACAGTGCGGCCCAGAGCCACGCGCTGCCTCTCGCCACCGGACAGACTGTTCACCCCTCGTTCCATGAGATGCTCAAGATTGAGCACCTTGATTATCGTCTCTGGTGTGCTCCGACGTTCCTGAATCGGAGTGCGTCGCCAGCCATACAACAGATTGCGACGCACATTCATGTGGGGAAAAAGATGAGCATGCTGGAAGACAACCCCGATTCGACGTTCCTGCGGCGACAGGTTTATTTTGTTCGCCTGGTCAAAAAGCGGAACTCCATCAAGAATAATTTTTCCTTTATCCGGCTTGAGCAATCCTGCCAGGATATGCATAAGAGTTGACTTACCGCTTCCGGAAGGGCCGAAGATACCGCACCTTTTCTCAGACAAATCAAATGCCACCTGGAGCGAAAAGTCCCCTATTTTTTTTTCAACATCTACCTCGAAGAGCATGTCGCTACCTTTTCCGGAATGAGCGGGCAGTCGCCTCGCTTATGAGAAGGACAACAAAAGAAAGGCCAATGGAAACCAGACAGAGGGAGAGCGCCATGCCGTCTCCTCCCGGCGTGTTGGTATATTCATAGATTGCCAGAGGTATGGTCTGGGTGATCCCCGGGATATTGCCGGCCAGGATTATGGTGGCCCCGAATTCGCCAAGGCTTCTGGCAAACATCAGAGTCATCCCGGCCAGGATTGCCCGACCGCAGAGGGGAAAAATAATGGTCGAGAGAATATCCCACCACTGGGCTCCGAGTGTCCGTGCCGCCTGGATATACTGATCATCAATACCCTCCATACCAATGCGGATGGAACGAACCAACAGGGGAAATCCCACCACGGCAGAGGCGATAACTGCCCCCTTCAAGGTGAAAATAATTCGAATATCGAGAAAGTGCACCACTGGCCCCAGGACACCTGACTGACCGAAGAGAAGCAGGAGCAGGTAGCCGACAACCACCGGCGGCAGGACCAAAGGCAGATTGACGACACCCTCAAGAACAGCCCTCCCGGGAATTCTGGTGAAAACCAGGAGGTAGGCCGCAGCAAAACCAAAGGGCAGGGAAAGCAAGGTAGCGGCCGTCGCCACCTTGACCGACAGGGCAATGGCCTCTATATCCTGGGGAGTGAGAGAGAGCATGATCGTATAACTAACCTTTCTGCTGCAGGAGAATCACTGTTCCGTCACGGCCTCTTCAAAGCCATACCTGTTCAGTATCTTGACGGCCTCGGGGCTCTTCAGGTAAGCCATAAAGGCCTGGGCCTCGCTGTTCGTTGTCCCGGCATGGGTCAAACCAAGCGGGTAGGCAATACGATCATGGAGCCCGGCCGGTACGGCAAACAAAACGACTGCATTTTGGGCCAGCAGGCCATCGGTACGATAGACAAAGGCCCCGTCCACCTCACCACGGTCGGCATAAATCAAGGCCTGGCGCACATCCTTTGCCATGACCAATTTATGTTCCTGAGCCAGTTGTTCATAGACCCCAGCGGCCTCCATGGCCTGAGCGGCATACTGTCCGGCCGGAACACTCTTCGGACTGCCGATGGCAATAAGGGAGAGAGTAGTCAGGTCACCCAGCGTGCGCACCTGTGGATTCTTTCTTCCTAAAAAGACCAAGCTATTATAGGCAAAGACCTGCACCGTTGCCGCGACAATTTTGTCTTCCTGGACGAGATAATCCATCCACTTCTGATTGGCGGAAATATAGAGATCGGCAGGCGCACCCTGGACGATCTGTTTAGCCAGGCTGCCCGACGATGCAAAATTGGGGAGTATGAATACTTCCGGATGCTCTTTGCCAAAAGAACTCACCAGCTCCTTGATGACATCGGTCATGCTGGCCGCAATCGATAAGCGGACCTCGCCAGCCAAGGCGGGCAAAGCGGAGAAAAAGAATAGCGACAGCAGGAAAAACAAAATACACTTTCTTATTTCCATGAAAAACTCCTCTTTTTAAAAAAAGTCACCAGGAGCGAGCTGCTCCGCACCGATCCTCCGACACCTTCCATGCCCCCTCTCCATGCCTTGGCCTGTCTCTTCTATTACAAAAAATATGCCACCCCGGTTTTTCCGACAGCGTCTGACAGGATTGGTGCTGGCAACGCTTCCCCCGCTGGCGGCAGTAAGTGCAGCGCCTTTATTCCAGTCAACAATTTAGTCCCAAGGCTACCTTTTGGTCGCGAAAGCGACAAATGTGTAGCATTGGGGCTGAGAACTGAACCGTTCTCATTTTATTGGCAGAAATCACCACTTCAACTCTGCGGTTTCTCTCTCCAAAAATAGTTTAAACCGCCTTTGCAGCTCCATAAAATCAGTAATGGCCTGTTCACCAGCCTTGGTGATGCGAGCTCCGCCCCCTCCTTTTCCTCCCTTACTGCTTTCCACCAGAGGCGAAGACGCCTGACGATTCATGGAATCGACAAGATCCCATGCGTGCTTGTAGGACATCTCCATGGAACGGGCAGCCGCAGCAATGGAACCTTCCTCCTGTATCCGTTGCAGAAGCACGACACGACCGACGCCAAGGAAGGTCTCTCCCTTATTCTCAATCCAGATTCGACCATGGCAGGAATATCCGGTAAGAGCCCCTTTCTTCTTTACTGATCGATGTTTTTTCATATTTCGTTATATATTACGAAATATATCGCCAGGCAAGAACAAAAAAATTAAAGCTGTAATAATCTTGGCAGGGAAGATGAATGAAGGAAAAGAGGAGAATGGCCTTCCTCTTTACACAAAAATGGTCCCGAATCAAGAACGACCCGGGACCATTTTTATTGAGAGGTCAGGATGAACATCCTTCAGGATACCTTAAAAAATTAAAATTTTCGTTCAAAATCGAGGCATGAGAAAAATTTCACCACAGACATCTGTTTGATATTCCCTGGATAATTTTTTTCCCTAACAAAGAGCGTAAACAAAAAGATAATTTTTCAAGATAGCCTTTAGAGAATATAAAGCGCATCCAACCTGTCAAAGAGGGCCTTGCGCTCATTCTCAAAGAGCTTCAGCTTATCCGTGGCTGCCTGTTTCTTGTCCTGATTGTAGAGAGAAACGATCTCCCTGGCTATGGTGTGTACCGCTTCATGGTGTCTGCCTATTTCCTGGAAGAGGGGCAGATTGGTAAAGATCCCTCCACTCTCGCTTTGGTACCATTTCCCAAACTCACAGTGTGTATGGGCCACAACCTCATCCGGCTGCATCTTTTTCCTCCCCTGCAGGACCGCTTCCAGCCTCTTTTTCCAGGCAAGATGGGCCTCTTTGACCTTGGCAATATCGAATTTTTCCTCTCCGAGATCAAACTCCGCAACCATCCTGCTGAGATATTCAGATATCTTATTCATCTCCCTGGAAAACTCCTTGGTTTCCAGGCAGTTTTCGGCAATAACAGCGGCAGCCTTCTGGAGTTGGATGATGTCGTCCACCACACTCTGATTGACCACCGAGGCCTGGGCTACATTTAGGTTCACTACCTGAATCCCCTGGGCCACCTGGCCGACATTTTCCGCTATTTCGCTGGTCGTAAGCGACTGTTGGGAAACTGAGCTGCTGATGGAGGTGACAATTTCATTGACCTTGGCAATGACGGCGGTGATTCCGGCGATCTGCTTTACACTTACGGCCGTAGAATTCTGGACATCGGCAATCTTGTTTTTAATCTCTCCGGTAGCGGCTGCCGTCTGCTTGGCCAACTCTTTGATCTCATTGGCAACCACAGCAAAGCCCTTACCCGCTTCACCGGCCCGGGCCGCCTCTATGGTGGCGTTGAGAGCCAGGAGGTTGGTCTGCTCTGAGATCTCAGTGATCACCTCAGTGACCTTGTTAATCTCCTGGGCTGCGGCCCCCAAGATCTCCATCCCCTGTGAGACTTTGGTACTCTCCTCCACCGCCTGCTGGCTGATGGAGGTGGCGGTGGTCAGCTGGCCTCCTATCTCCCTGGTGGTGGCATCCATCTCTTCGGCTGCCGCCGCCACTAACTGAACATTCACGGAGGCCTCCTCCATGGAGCTGGCAACCGATTGCATGTTGACACTCATCTCTTCGGCAGAAGTGGCCACAGTTATGGTCCTGCCTGACATCTCGTCTGCCTCGCTGGCCATCTTCCCTGAAAAATCAAGCATGGTGGACGAAGAGGCATTGAGCGTATGAGAGTTATTCATGACTCCCTTGAACATCCGCCTCAGATCCTCGACCATCTTATTCAGAGCCTTACTCAGATCGCCGATTTCATCGCCACTGCTGGACTTGATCTGACTAATCAGATCACCATCAGCAACCTTGGCCGCAAAGGCAATATTCTTTTTGAGGGGATGGATCAACAGACTGTTATTCAAAAAACGAAGGACAAAAAAGAGCAGAGTCAAGGTGGCCAGACTAAAGGCTATGATCTGGAAGACCAGACTGCGGGTGGTGGCCGAGAGGTGTTCGGCCTTGGTCTGGATATCCATTTCGATGCCATCGGTATACTCATCGGTGCCAATGATCCAGCCCAGCTGGTCAAACCGTTTGACAAAAGAAAGTTTAGGGGCGGCGCTACTGCCACCGGCATCGCCAGGCCTGGGCCACACATGTTCGACAAAGCCTTCACCCGTATCCATGGTCGTATCGACAAAGGCCTGGAACATGTTTTGCCCCTTGCCCATGGCGCAGTTATATTCCGGGTGATCCAGGACCTGACCCTCCAGCTCAGTGCGAATGGGGTGCATGACCATCTTGGGATAAGGCCGGTTGGTGTCGTTGATCCAGAAATAGCCACTGCCATCATTGAAACGCAACCGCCCGATCTCCTCCTTGGCTTTTTTCAAAGCAGCACGAACTGCGTCATCCACATAGACTCCGGTACCGACAATCCAGTTCCACTCGGGTATGCGGCGAACGTAGGAAAGCTTGGGCTGTTCTTCGCTGAGTGTGCCATTGGCATTCGGCTTCGGCCACACATAATCGACAAACCCCTCATTCACACCGTTGGCGGTCACCTCGACAAAGGCCTGGAAAAGGTTTTTCTTTTGTCCCTGGGCACAGTTGTATTTGGGATTATCCAGAACCTTCCCATCCAGCTTTGGCGCCGTAGGGTGCATGATCATCTGGGGATAGGGGGTACCTGTATCATTGATCCAGATATAGCCCGTACCATTATCGTAACGGATCATGGCAATAGATTTTTTGGCGTTCTCCTGGGCCTCGGCCAAGGTAAACTCAGCGGATGCAACCTGTTTTATGTTTTCTTGAATGATGCTCTCGGCTACATCGATGATGGTGATCAGACGCGGGCCATATTCTTTCTCCAGAAAGGATTTATCGGTGGCCCTCTGATAGTTACTCTCAAGAATATTGTAGGCCATAAGTACATTTTCCCTGAGAATCTCTTCCATATCCCGTGTTTCATGTTGCCGGAATTGAGTAACTTCCCGCATCTGAAAAGATGAAAAAACTGTGTAGACCATAAGACAGATGGCAGCAGAGAAGATGACAATTCCACTCATAAATAAGGCACAAAGCTTACCTTGAATCCCCAGTGATTTCATAATAGTTCCTCGAATAGAGAATAATTGCTTACCAAAATCAGCCGTCTTCACTCTTTGTAACGCACCCTGTCAACCTGGCAGACAGGAAGGTCCTGTGCTTGTCCCAGTCCCAACGACACGACTCGCCAGAGCGGCAAATTGCAAAGACCTGTCTTCTTCTTGCAGTATTCGAGACCGAACCTGCCAGAGAAAGCCTGACACTCTTTTCTTGTAAATGCAAACAACTACATCTGCTTGACCACTGTTACAGAGGACAGGAGATGAGAGCAACAAATGTGTCATTTCGGACCCTACAGAAAATTATAAAATAGCCTTGGCAGCAAACTTATGTATCTATTTGATTGTATTTATCTCAAAAATTTAAGCAAGAAAAAACGATTCCAGGCTGGTGCAGAACAAAAAAGGAGGGCAAGCAAGGGAAGGGAAAGAGGGAGGGAGCAAAAAGAGGATATGGCTGTGGTCAGGATTTTTGCCAACACGATGAAGGAGGCAATTATGTTATGGAGACCCTATCAAGAGAAAGATCACAAGAGCTTGTCTCTCACAAGCTCTCCTCAACCTTGTCATCATTGCCTTACCACCCCTCAATGAGAGATGACAAGGCAATGAAAATCACTCAGGGTGCCAGGCGTTCAATTTCCCAGGCACTATCGGTACGAGTATAGAGAAAACGGTCATGGAGACGGTTCTGACGGCCCTGCCAGAACTCAAGGGAAGAGGGATTCACCCGATAGCCGCCCCAGAAGGAAGGTAAGGGCACATCGCCGTTGGCAAACTTCTGCTTCATCTCGCGGAAGGCCTGCATCAGGAGCTTTCTGGAGGAAATCCTGCTACTCTGGTTGGAGACCCAGGCGGCGATCTGCGACTCCCGAGGCCTGGTCATGAAGTAGCGGGCCGATTCAGCAGGGGTAATGGGGGCGGCAAGGCCGGCTATACTGATCTGTCTTTCCAGTTCAAGCCAGACAAAATGGAGATTGACCTTGGGATTTTCTTCTATCTCACGGGCCTTACGACTCTTTTTGTTGGTGAAAAAGACAAAGCCGTTTTCATCATAATATTTCAAGAGAACAGTGCGCTGACTGGGCTGACCATCCCCACTGACCGTGGCCAGGACCATGGCATTGGGATCCGGGATATCAGTATCATTGGCCGACTTGAACCAGCGACTGAACTGCTCTATGGGATCAGCAAGCAGATCGCTATGCTCGAGTCCACTCTTCAAATACTCACGACGAAAATGACCAATATCCATTTGACTTCCTTACAAGTACTTCTTTAAAAACAATGCGGTAACTATATTGCACTGCTAACCAGTTACAGTGCGGTTGTTTGCCTATTATTGGCCATTACCCCAATAGTTCCATATTTTTTTTCATCAATCCGCTGCCAAACCTTACCCTTTTCTGTAACTGACCCTGTCGACAAGGAGGGAGGAAGGAGGATGACCCTTTTTTTCTTCACCAGGATAGCCGATGGCTATCATTGCCTCCACCGCCAGGCCCTCTTTCAATCCCAGGACACCGGCAACATACGCCTCTGCGCTTTGCTGCCCATCATGTCCACGCAAGCGCACCTGTACCCAGCAACTGCCAAGTCCGAGATCGGTGGCGGCCAGATGGAGGAGGATGGAGGCGATAGAACAGTCTTCTATCCACACATCACACTTTTCAGGATCTGCACAGACAACTATGACCAGGGGAGCATTTTTCACAAAGGCGGCGCCATGGGGTTTAGACCTGGCCAGGGCCTTAATGGTTTCCTTTTCGGTGACCACCACAAATTCCCAGGGATTAAGACTCCGGGAAGATGGCGCCCGCAGCATGGCCTCGATCAACAGCTCCAGCTTCTCCTGCTCCACCTCTTTTTCCTGAAATTGACGTATGGATCTGCGTTTTCTCAAGAGATCGATAAACATATTTTTTCTCACTATTCCTGTTTGAGTAACTGGTCGACATTGCGCCAATGCGGCAGCAACCTATCCATGTGGGCATAAAACTGTTCATTGTGACACCGTTCCAGAAGATGAACCATCTCGTGAACCAGGATGTATTCCAAACACTCTTCCGGCTTTTTGGCAAGCTCAAGGTTCAGCCAGATTCGATTTTTCGTAATATTACATGTTCCCCATCGGGTTTTCATCTTTTTAATATACCACTCGATGACCCTTTTTTGCACACGAGGCTGCCAGTATTCGAGCAAATCCGGGATGCGGGCCTTGAGCTGGAGGCGATACCACTCATGCAGGAGCTGCAGCCGCTTTACAGAGGTCACTCCCCTACGGACATGGAGCCTGATCCTGTCATCACTGCCAAGGGAGACATGCTGAAGGCCAGACCCTTCAATGACCTCTAAAAAACATGCCCGTCCGAACAAAGAGTGGCGTTCGCCACTCACCATCTGTAACTCCACAGGCGCTGGCAACTTACGAAAACGGGCCTGCTGTTTTCTGATCCACCCCATACGGGCCATAACGACCTGCCGTACCCGCTTATCCGAGGTAAAAAGAGGAACAGAAAGCCGGACCCGGCCATCCGGTCCATACACGGTCAGGTTGAGATTTTTTACGGGTTTACGCCAGACCAGAACAGCAATGTCGGCCACCATCATAATGTCTTCTTGCACTGTTTTTTTCAGCCCCTCCCGAGTATAAGCCTTCGCATATCATTCCGTCCTTATGGGCAGTCATCTTATACCGCAAAGAAGCAAAAACGCCACCCCCAAAACAGGTTTTTTCAGCACCTGCGCCGCCGGCAATCAGTGAGAAGAGAACAAAGGTGTCGCGCCCAGGAGCCTGTCGGACTTAGACATAAATCTGCTGCAAATTTGACAAATCGGCCCATATTTCCATAGATTTTCGTTAAATAGGCCTGCTATTCGCCTCAAATCCATGAAAATCTGGTCTCGATTT
>Ga0180007_10003746_pt1 | contig 16679 bp, 13 predicted proteins | sample MM_PC_MetaG_FD_121122 | JGI IMG/M metagenome (GOLD analysis project Ga0180007, IMG submission 121122) | Groundwater microbial communities from the Aspo Hard Rock Laboratory (HRL) deep subsurface site, Sweden - MM_PC_MetaG | ecosystem: Environmental > Aquatic > Deep subsurface > Groundwater... | reverse complement strand
TCAATTAAGCCAGAGAAACCTTGTGAAAGCGATAGTATCTGACCGGATCCATCTCAAAGCCAACCACATTATCGGCAACTGCCGTGAAAACAGATCTAAAGAAAGGTTGCACCATGACAGCATCATCCTGGAGGATTTTTTCAACCTTTTCCATCTTGGCCCGGCGGGCTTCAACATTTAATGTTGCTTCTGCTTCGTTCAGGGCGGCATCAAAGGCAGGATTATTATAGCTGGATTCATTCCAGGGGACTCCTGCACGGTAAGCCAGGCCCAGGACCATTACAGCCAGAGGACGGTGGGTCCAGGAAGTGAGGCTGAAGGGCGCCTTTGTCCAGACATCCCAGTATTGTGCCATGGGCATGACATTCATTTTAACATTGATCCCGGCTTTGGCACAGTCTTCCTTGAGTACGGCAACGGAATTCTGTTCCCAGACACCATCTGTATTTCCCACGTTGCAGGTTATTTCAAGTCCATCGGGATATCCTGCTTCTGCAAGCAGTTTTTTAGCCCCTGCGATGTCCTGTTTAAACGGCGGCAGTTTAAAATAATCAGGATGGATGCTGGCAACATGATGGTGTTCTGCAACAATCCCCAGACCCTGGTGGGCAATGTCAAGATTTCTCTGGGCATCACAGCATTTTTGCACGGCTTTACGGACACGGATGTCCGTAAAGGGTTTTTCAGTGACCTTCATACGGATAACACCGGTTTGTGTAGAGGGGATCGAGACAACCTTTATTCCCGGAATATTCTTGGCAGCTTCAAGCGTTGTCAAATCAAGATTATAGATTAAGTCCACCTGTTTTGAAGCAATGGCTGCAAGATAAGCACCGGCATCTTCACCCAGGTCGATAATACGAATTTCATCCAGAAATACTTCACCCCCCCAATAGGGTTCTTTGCGTTTTTTCAATACGGCTATCTCACCCACCTTGAATTCAGAAAGCGTGTAGGGTCCGGTTCCGACTGGATTTTTGGTCAGATCCCCGCCCTCTTTTTCAAAATTGCGGTGAACAATAGCAGTAGGATAATTGTAAAGGTTTTCAGGAATAGACAGAACCGCTGATTTAAGGTTAAGCCGTACCGTATGGTCATCTATTTTTTCCACTGCGTTTTTGATCATTCGCTTGATGGGATTGCCTTTGGCATCTTTCTCGCCAGTGTCTTCTATCATGGCGGTGAACATCCCCATGTTGGATGATCCGGTTTTGGGATCAAGCCATCGGGTAAAGTTAAATACCACATCATCAGCAGTAAAGTCATCCCCATTTGACCATTTGACCCCTTTGCGGAGGTGAAACGTCCATGTTTTCAGATCATCAGATGCTTCCCAGCTCTCGGCCAGACCGGGTCTGGTAATATTATCCGGTCCCGTGATAACCATGTATTCAACAACATGCCGACCGACAATAGATTTCTGGGTCCATGACCAGGTGGCTGGATCAGCCATTTCCTGTACCTGCATCGCATATTTTAAAACCCCGCCTTTTTTCTGGCCGGCATAGGCGGTTGAAATCAGATCCGGTAAAATCTCTTTGCCCAGTATGGTGCTTGCAAGGCTATAGGCAGTTGTAGCTGATATGCCCAATAAAGTTGTTGTGCGTAAAAATTCACGGCGGGAGCATTTGCCTTCTGAAAGGCTTTTTTTCATCTCTTCAACACCGGGATGCACTCTTTTGGCTGACAGGGTTTCTTTTTTCTCGGTCATAATTTAATTCCTCCTAAAAGTTTTACATTTTTAAAGATTAAAATGCCTGGTGATAAACAACACATCAGAACTCATAACCGCTCAATATAATTGAAAATTGATTATATTATGCTTGCATCTTTCAAGCGGTTCAAATAAGAATCATTCTTTTAATCTGATTCAATATATTTATCTTTATAACCTATTAAATATTGATGGTGAAAGTCAAGAAAATAAAAATCAGGGGATGCCAGGAATTGAAGGGCTATAATGAAATTGACAGGGGCGCATTTAATCTGGTAAAGTGCGCAATAATAAATATTTTTAAGAGGTTAAACAATAACGTCCATTATGAAACAGATTTTGACCGTTATCCTGATATTTTTTCTGGTCGAGACCCTGGAAGGAAAAGAACGTGCCAGAACAATCCCGGTTTTGCCCCTTGAGGTGAACCCTGAAATCGTTCTCAAGCGAAACGCTGCAGTGATAAAACAAAAGCAAAAACATCTGGCTGCTTTTGTTGAGGTAGAAAAATAATTTGAAATTTGATAATGCGCCATGATTTCATCCAGAAAACAATTTGGATGGCAGCAGACGATCCTTGGTTTTATGACCCGGTTCTTTGATATCCGTGAAGGGGAAATTCAGAGATCCGTATGGATGTTTGTTTATCTGTTATTATTTATTACCGCCCTTATGATCGTCAAACCCGTCAGCAATGCCCTGTTCCTGAATCAGTTCGGGGCCAGACAGCTTCCTTTTGCCTATATGCTTACCGCTTTTTTTGCTGCAACGTTTTCATCCCTTTATTCTCTTCTGCTTAAAAAAATATCCCTGGACAGGCTCATGAAATTCACCCTGTTCTCAGCTATTTTATTATTACTCATATTCTGGGTGTTTATCCATTTTCAATGGCTGAAAGGATTTTCCCTCTATCTTTTTTTTGTATGGGTCGGCCTTTTTGCCTTGATCTGTGCATCACAGTTCTGGCAGTCTGCCGGCCTGTTCTTTAATGTCAGAGAGGCAAAGCGGCTGTTCGGTCCCATTGGTTCAGGCGCTATCCTGGGCGGCATTATAGGGGGGTATATCACCAAGCTTCTAGCCTCTTCCTGGGGAAGCGAAAATTTGATGATCATTTCAATGGCATGCCTTTTCTGTTGCATCCTGATCATGGAAAAACTGTGGAAAACCAATGGACAAACTGACCTGGAATCAAGGCCTGATATCAGGGCGTTTGATTCTGCTGATCCCAAATCCCCTTTTTCCCGGATCATCAAGTCAAGGCATTTGACTTTTCTGGCGGCTATTCTTGGCATCAGTGTGATTGTTTCAAGACTTGTGGACTTTCAGTTTAATGCCATTGCCGCCGCAAATATCACGGATAAGGATCAATTGGCAGCGTTTCTGGGTTTCTGGATGTCCAACCTTAATTTTATAGCCCTTCTGGTCCAGCTTTTTATCACCCGAAAGGTTGTGGAAGTGCTGGGTGTGGGCTATGCGCTGTTTTTTCTGCCCGGGGCCGTGTTGGCAGGTGCCGTGTTGACATTGTTTCATCCCGTACTGTGGTCTGCCGTTGTGATCAAGCTCAGTGAGGGGGGGTTCAAGAATTCGCTGAACAAATCAGGTATGGAACTTTTGTTCCTGCCTATCCCGCTTCAAATTAAAAACCAGGCCAAAACCTTTATTGATATTTTTGTGGACAGTGCGGCAAGCGGCATCGGGGGCATTATACTGGTGTTCCTCGTCTTTGGTGCCAATATCGCTCCTGCCCATGTCAGCGGTGTCATTCTCTTGCTGGTGCTTATCTGGTTTATCCTTATCCGCCGGGTTAAAAAAGAATATATCCAGTCTTTCAGGGAAAAATTTGAGCTTGAGCCAGAAACAGCAGAGCAAACACTGGGTCCACTGCTGGACAATGAACCGATGATTGAAAGAATCAGCCAGATTCTTGAAAGCGCCGGTGATATAGAGGTATTAAAGACGCTCAGGCGGATCACAGAACTTCACAATGAAAAATTGGCACCCAGCTTTGTCAGACTCCTGGACAATCCCCATACACAAATTCAGACCGAAGCCCTTAAACAATTGTATTTTTCAAAAAAAATAAAGGTTATTGAACAAGCCCAGGCGTTGATCCGTTCTGACAGTATTGACCTCAAGACTGAGGCGATCCGATATCTGTTTCACCACTCAAAAGACCCGTATCGTTGCCTGGAAACCTTTCTGGAAGATCCTGATTTTCACATCCAGGGTGCGGCATTGCTGTGTCTGGTGAGGGAAGCCCGCAAGAACCGGGCTCTTAGACACATGTTCACCCCGGATCAGCGGATTGAAAAAACCCTGCTCCATATTCACCTGCTGACAGATCTGAAACAGGCGGAATTCACCAAAAAAATCTGCATCCAGGCCATCAGCTCGGCCGATATTTATACCTTGTATCCATATCTTTACATTCTTATGGATGACCCTGAACAAGAGGTGGCCATTGCTGCCATTCTAGGCGCCGGTCAAACACAGCATCCTGATTTTGTCAGGGTACTGCTTCCCTTTCTCAGCAGGAAACCGGCTTTAATGGACGCAGCAATCAAAGCGCTGAATAATTATGGCCTTCAGAACCTGGATTTATTGAGCAATTGTCTTTCCAACACCTATATGGCATACAATATCCGAAAACACATTCCAGAAGTCATTGCCGCGTCCCTGAGTCAGAAAGCCGTGGATATATTATCCAGCCATCTGAAGCAGGAGGATCTGGGCCTGAGATACGAGGTGATCCGGGCATTGAATAAATTGAGAATCAACTCTACAACGCTTCTGTTTGACAAGGCCGGGATTGTCACGAGAATTAAGAAAGAGGCCAGGGATTATATGGATATGCTAAAGATTCTCTATTCACAGAAACTATTGGAATCAGGCATAAAACCGTTAAAACACCATCCTGGTATTTCAAAGGCCAGACAACAATTGGTCAAAGCCCTTGAAATCAGGCTGGATGCAAGTCTTGAAAGATTGTTCCGACTTCTTGGCCTGAAATATCCGCCCGTTGAAATGTATAATGCATATAAGGGAATCCGGAGCCAGGACAGGGAAATACGCCTGGGTGCCATGGAATTTCTGGACAATGTGCTGGAGATCAATCTCAAAAATTTGCTCATGCCGGTCATTGAAAGCGGGAACAATCTGATGGAGGGGGGAGACTATCCTCTGGGGGAAGATAACCCTGAAGAATATGAATCCTATATTGCGTTGCTGGAGAGCCATGATGATTTTCTCAAGGAGAAAATCCTGTATCTGTTATCCTTTTTTTCAGATGTCCGGTATCTTCCCCATATTGCCAAGCTTTTAAACAGTCCCGTCCGGGGGGTAAGGAACATGGCGCGATTTGCACTTGAAAAATCAGGGCAGTTTCAAATCAGCTCACGATATAGAAAGAAAAATCCCGTTCATCTGCCTGGCAGACGGTGATGCAATCTGCCCTTTTTGTTGTCAGGGGATGGATTTGATCAAATTCTCTATTTCCGTTGCCAGGGTCTGATGATCTACGGCAGAATTTTTTTTCAGGACATTTGACATGAGTGTCACCATATAGATTCTGGAATCCGGAGGTTCAACAATGACAACGGAATTCATCAGGTTGTCCTTGTTGCCCATATATTTTTTGCAGGTAAATCCGGGCTCGGGTTTGCATCGGTAAAGACTGCCTGATTTGAAATAGACGGCTGCCCCGGACAACGCCGGGGAAGATGCATAGCGAATTCGTCTTGAGGTGGTGTACATCAGCCGTTTGATTTCAAGGCTTGACCAGGGGTCAACTATTCTGCCTTGTTCCATTGCAACCAGATATTTGAGAAGACCAAAGGGAGAGGCAGTACTGTCTCCTTCACCAGGAATTTTTTTTTTCCCGTAAGCCGTAAAAAAATTTCCCAGATGGAATTCATCGCGCAAAATTCCTGTCGCTGTCAATGGTTCGTTCACCACGGCTGCAGCCAGGGTTGAGAGCTGCTGTTTCGGAAAGGTTGAAAAAAAAATTTCTTCCTCCTCCTGGGAGGGGGGATACAGATGACCAAAATGACGCATGAGCATCAGTTCTTTCCAAAGGGTGCTGGCCGCGGAATTGGCACTGGCGGAAATCATGTGGTCAGCCCATTCAAAAAGGGAAAACCGGTCTCCCTGTTGAGCCAGTCGGTTGGAGAATGCGCCTGTATCTGGAAAATAAAAGGGTATGGTATGATAGTCTTTTTCGATCCAGGGACCTGCAACAACCATTCTGGTCTTCAATAGATTCAGGCGTTTTTCCACGGAATCTGGAAAAAGGCGTTGCAGCTCATTGAATAATCCTGCCACAACGGCCAGTTTTCCGACACTGCCCACGGCAAACCTGCGATGGGCTTGTCTCAGGGCCAGTCTGGCCGGATGGCCCGGTGATATATCAAGAACTGCAAGGGAATAACTTTCATCCCTGTTGGGGAAAAGGGCCTCAATTTTTTGCTGCAGGTTGATATCTGTCAGGGATGCTATATCAGACAGATTCAAATCTTTTGTCCGGGGATGTAAACGGATGGATTCCAGGCTTAGGGCAGCGCCGGGTAAAAGACCGGGACCTGGCATTTTTCCAGACATGATCATCTCCAGACACTTGAGACGGCGAATGCCGGAATAATCAAATCCGTCCAGGGGATAGGCCTGTACGGCCCCGGATACCAGGATCAGCCAGATCAAAAGGCCTGGGACGACCCATAAGAAACGGTTCATTTTTCAACTCCCTGTATTTCGGGTGTAAGATCCTGAACAAATAAAATGGGTTTGGGTTCGGAATTATTTTTATCCAGGTTGAGCAGATAATTAAGGGTGCTGGCCCGCTTGTTTTCAACAAAGGGGCGGACCTGAAACAGTCGCATGGAATTGTTTATAAATCCCAGCTCAATATCAAAGGGTCCTTGCCCTTCTATTCCGGGTGTATTCGGCAGAATTTTCAGAACGGTTTTCACCAGTTTCCGAATCATCAGCCGGTCCTCCCGGGTCAGGATGGGCTGGTCAAGAAGGAGGAATTTTTTTTCAACGCCCCCCGTTAACGGCAGATTTACAGCCATGGATTCTCTTGCCGGGTAAAGCAGAATGTCAGTGTCCGTGCCTGTCAGGAGAAAGGTTTCTGCTGTTTGTCCGTCAACAGCCCCGCCTACCCCGCGGTTAAAGGCAACCGTGATATCATCGGAAGTGTTGGAGACAATCCCGTGGGTGATGACCACGCCGGATTTGTCAACATTAACGGACGGCAGTAACAGGATCGATGGGAAAACATTTTCAGGGTTTTCCAGGAATTTCTGGCGCCACAGATAACTTCTTTCACCGTAGGGGGAGGCCCATACATCCCGAATTCCCTGAAACAGTTTGTTTGGGTCGAGAACATTAAACACGGTGAGATTCAGGCCTGCCCCCGTAAAATCATGGATATCCTCCATGTTGGTATCGCTTCGGATAAAGACGGGCACACTACCCATGGCATTACCAAATGTGGTTTCAAACATCTTGGCCATATCTGTTTTAAATTCAGGTAAAAACGGCATTTTTTTTATGGCAGACTGAAGCTTAATCAGTTTCTCAATTAACTGGGCATCACCGGCAAAAGGGGTTGACAGGATGCCTGTCAGAAACTGCCAATAGGTTATAGTAAGACCGGGCATGACCTGGTCCATGTGTTCACGGAAAATACCAAAGGGGATCACGATTCCTTCCACAACCTGTTCTGGAAACAAAGATTTCAGCTGGCCCAGATTTGCCGCTTTTGGACCGCAGATCCTGCCGGAATCACCTGCCCGCACCTGGCTCAATGGGATCAGGGTGTTTTTGATTAAATTTATTTTTTCCACAGGAACCCTGAACAACTTTTTGGTGCTTTTCCTGCCCTGGACCAGTGCCCGCTCCTGGTCAGTGAGCAGGCTGTCATGCTTGAGAACCACGGAGCCCGTCTGGGAGACGGCATAAAACATCTTCTGTCCTGAATAGGGCATCAGCGAGTCCAGGTTTTCAGAGGAGATGACGGCATTGGGAAGCCCTAGGTTTCTTGCCAGAAGCTGGACATGGGAAACAAGGTTGCCTTCTGAAACCGTGAGCATTCCGGCCACGGGTTTTAGTTCGGAAGGAATGGCCTTAAATGCATAAATTTTCTTTGAATCCTTAACCTGAATTGTGGAGTCGCCATTATCAACTTCCAGAATACCGTGGGCAAGACCGGGATTCAATCCTCGGATACCATGGGGCTTAATCCCTTCCGGCAGTTGATGGGATACGTCGGCCGCCGCCTGGGCAAAATGGGTCAGCTGTCCCACAGACTCACCCAGCGGTAGAAGCACGGAGGACCGGATCCGGTCATCTACAAAGCCGCGGGTCATGGGTTCAAATTGAGAATACAGCTTTATCTCAGGCAGATAGAAGGACCGGATCATCAATGTTCCCCAGTCGACCATTCGTCGGATCTGTTCCACCTTGAGCCTGAATTGTTTGAAATCCATGGAAAAACCCGGATCTTTCAGTTCTGAATCCTGCAGCCCATAGGATTTGACGGCATCCCATTCCCACATTTCCATATACCCGCATCCTGCAGCAGCTGTTGCCAGGATGCGGCATTTTTCCATTAAATCTGCCAGGGTTTTGGGATGCCAGTTTCCAATCGCGGAAAACAATGTTTTTTCAGTTTCCAGGGAAAAATCCATCAGTGCCAGCCGGATATCCGGCCGGACTGAAAGAACCAGGTCGCGTATCTTCAAGAGCAAATCTGCCATGTCTTTATATGGATTTGATTCTGAGGCCAAAAAACTGTACCGGGCTTCATTTATCCGGGGTATGGACTGTCCAAGCGCCCGGATGGAGTCTGATAATTCCGGAAGTTGTCCGATTTTTCCGGCCAAGAGCTTTTCCAGATTGGCTGCAGCAGTCAAAGAATAGACAGATTCAAGATTCTCAATCAGTTTGCCGAACAATTTTATCTGGTTTTCATTAAAAGTGGCCTTGTTTTTTTCCATAAATGTCTGGACCATTGACAGATCACCTGAATCCGGCTGGCCATGGATTTTAACCCGCAGGTTCATAAAACCCGGGATTTGATCGCCCAGGGTCTTGGAAACCGAACGAATGGTCTGCAGGCGATTCTGATTCAGGTTACGATGGGGAATAATCCTGCAGGCTTCCCGAACCTGGAAAAACTGTCGGGCAGCAGTATCCGGATCAGCCAGCAGCCAGTTTAAAAAGTCATCCCCCCAGTCGTTTTCATCTTCGGCCTGGATTGCTCCCCTGTAATATTGCGCCTGGCGGTAAATCCACCCGTCATCTGCCAGGAAAAGATATTTGGTCAATGCATACTGCTTTATCCGGGAATGATGGCCTGACATATCCCAGATCCGTTCATGGGGCGCACCGGCAAGAACCAGATCCAGGTAGATTTGTTTTTCCTGTTCAAGCCTGCTGATCGTTTCTTTTAGAAGTCCATGCTGGAGACCGCCCTTTGACGGGCATTCCTCCAGGGGAGTCAGGATCTGACCATCCGGGCAGAACCATTTGATTGCCTGGAAAGGGCCTTTCGGGTCTTTTTTTAATGCCTGAATCATTTCCTTTTCCACCTGTGCCTGGGCAGGAAAGGTTAGCGCAAGACTAAAAAATAGGGTCCAGAATATACGTTTAAACCCTATGGGTTTATCAAATCCGGTCATCAAAGAATCTCCTGAAAGATGTTTTTTATGATATAGCGGGTTTGATTTTAAACGTCGAACAAACAGAAGTCAATGGCTCAATTCGCGCCTTTGACAGTTACCCGCATCGCTTATTTTTCTGCAGGAGGCAAAAAGGGGGGGGGTACAAAGATGAGTAAAAATGTCGGTTTTATTCAGTGGGCTGCTCAAATTATTAATAATGCAAATTTTTTACAAAATTAATAATTCAACTGGTACCTTTCAAAATAATTGATGCCGTGAATTTGTTTTAGCCGGGGTCAGGCATAGCTTACCCAGATGTTTCTTTTCTTTAATGTCTTTTTTCTGGGATATGATACCAAAAGGGCATCACAGGACATATTTTAGATTCCCATTTTTTTATTTTTTGTGTTATCCTTACAGAAACATATAAACCCGATTTGGGTTTCAACTTGACCCGGGTAAACAGAATGAGTATTCATGAAACAGTTTTCTGAACAAATTCACAGGGCATCCCTTGATATTTTAAATGATCCGGGTGTCTGCCTGCATGATCCCATCGTTTTAGACGCACTTAAAAACAGGGGATTTAAGGTAGAGGGCCGACAAGTCAGGTTTACGGAAGAAAAGATCATGGCGTGTCTTGCCACAGCACCTTCGACCTTTACCCTCATGGGACGTAATCCTATTCACACCATTTCCATCGGTAACAACAGCCGTTGCATAGCACCGGCCTATGGTGCTCCTGAAGTGGTAACGAGCGATCATCATCGACGGATGGCCTGTTTCAGCGATTATATCCGCATTGCAAAACTGGTTCAGACCACGGATCTTCTGCATTTGAGCGGCGGTATCCTTGTCCAGCCAGGGGAGCTTGAACCTGATCTGGCAAGCCTGGTCATGATATATGCAGCCCTTGGTCTTGGTGACAAACCCCTTCTGGGAATACAGGGCACTGAAATCCAGGTTCGGCATATCATGGAGCTTGGCTGCATTGCCTTTGGCGGAGAGGATGAATTTAAACGCTGTCCTCGATTTGTGTTTCTGGTGAACACCCTAAGCCCCCTTCAGATTGATGCCAATGCCCTGGCAACACTGCGCATCTGCGGTGAATACAACCAGGCCGCCATCATCACACCGGGTCTGATGTTCGGCTCTACCTCACCCATCACCCCTGCCGGCAGCATGGTTCAGGCCAATGCGGAATTTCTGGCCGGCGCCTGTGTTACCCAGGTTTTTTCCCCTGGTATGCCCGTGGTTTATGGATGCCTGGGATCTCCTGCCGATTTGAGAACAGGTGGAGTTTCACTGGGGTCCCCATCCCGGTTTGCCTTTAAGGAAATGGCAACCCAGATGGCGCAAAAATATAATCTGCCCAACCGGGGAATCGGTGCAGTGACAGATGCAGGCCAGGTTGGCGTTCAGAGCGGATATGAGGCCATGATGACATTGAGCAGTGATTATGAGTATCGCACAAGCCTTATCGTTCATGGTGCCGGTATCCTGAACAGTTTTTCACAGTTTAGTTTTGAACAATTCATGGTGGACCTTGAAATCATCCGAATGCTCAATAAAAAAAATGAAGCCCTTGAGGTTGATGAGGCCTGTCTTGCCCTGGATATCATCCGCCAGGCCGGACCCGGGGGAGAGTTTCTGACAAGCCCCCATACGCACAAACACTGCCGGACACTTTTGTTCCAGCCGGAACTGGCGCCAACAAAGACCGATAGTCCGACAGCCTATCAAAATGCCGCTGCCCTTTCCATTGAAAAAGGGCTTTCCCGGCTGGAGGGGAAATATGTCCCCCCGGACATGCCCAAAGCCATCCAAACGCTTATGGACAATTATATGAAGACCTGCGGTATTTCATCAATGACCCTTGAAAAGGTGGCTTTGGCCAGACAATAATAAGTGATAATTTTTTTATAAAGGAATGTTGACTATGCATCAAAACAGAGATCTGGGCATCACAACCATACAAAGTCGCAACGTACACTGTTCAGGCATGGGTCTTGGCATCATTCTCCTGGATGAAACCTACCCCGGTTTTCCCGGGGATGTGAGAAATCCCAGCGCCTATCCTTACCCTATCCAGTATGAGGTGGCCCAGGGACTGGATATCGATAAACTGGTCCGGGGCAAAGATAAGGATCAATACCTTGATACCATACTGACGGCTGCGTTTAACCTTCAGAAAATGGGATGCCGGGCCATTGCCGCCGAATGCGGTTATTTTGCCTATTTCCAGCAAGAGGTGCGGGCCCGACTGGATATTCCCGTGTTCATGTCCAGTCTGCTGCAGGTTCCCTGGGCCCAGGCGATCATCAACCCGGATAAAGTTGTGGGCATCCTCATGGCCACCCAGAAGGATCTGCTTGATAAACATCTTTTAAGTGTAGGCGTGCATCCGGGAAGCAACTATGTGGTGGGAGGTGCCATGGATGACGGTAAATGTCCGCAATTTGACAATCTCTGGACCCAGGGGCTGAGACCTGACATACCACAGGCTGAGTATGGTCGGGCAGAGGCGGATTTTCTTAGGGCAGGTACGGCATTTTATGCAGAACATCCCAACATGGGGGCCATGGTGCTTGAATGTACGGGATTCCCCCCATTTGCCAGGGCATTGCAGAGAGCCATCCATATTCCGGTTTTCAGCTGGGGAACCCTTATGGATTATGCCCATATGGTAACGGTGCATCGGGACTATTATGGATATGTGTAAAAGACAATAATTTTAACAGAAGTGGAAAATTATTAATTTCGCAAAAATTTGCATTATTAATAATTTGAGCATCTTTCTGACAGATCAACTCCCCACCGATTTTTGTCATATCAACAGGAATGATTTTGCCAGGATACGGGGCGCTGAAAGCAATTCTTTTTGTGAAGCTGTAGTTGCTTTACTGCGAACAACCTGTAATGCTGCCGACACATTCTTCCGAAGACAATCCTGTTTTTTTCTGTCTTTATTCCGGATCGGATCAGGTGAAAGGGACAGAACCTGATTGGTATCTGGATGAATGATAACGACTTGTAAAATCTGATACCGGGAATTGATGTTGACAAAGGGTTTTGAGCTTTCTATGTCTTATTCAGGATTGATTTTTTTTAAGATTCTCGGTCACAATCAGTCCCCATAATGTGTCTATACTTCAAATATCCTATAAGGAGAGATGTGAGATGGCAGACTTGGAAATCTTTGTACGGATAGCAGAAGGCTATGAGAAAATCACCTGCCAAACTGCAAGCGTTCATTTATTGATAAAAATTAAATACTTATCTCATATAGCAGGCAAAAATTTTTCATGACAGTATAAACAAAAAGCAGTCGGCTGTAAAAGCAGCTGAATAAAAGTAAGGAGGGCCTGATAAATTCATGGAGGCAGCCATCGATGTTGAGCGAATTACCAAAACATTTGGTGCGGGCAAAGACAAGGTTGTGGCCCTTAATGACGTTACCGTTGCCATTGAGGAAAACGAATTTTTTACCTTATTGGGGCCTTCAGGATGCGGCAAGACAACCCTTTTAAGGCTCATTGCCGGATTTGATCACCCCAGTTCGGGTGTGATTATGCTCAAGGGCCGGGACATCTCACAACTGCCGCCCTATCAGCGTTCGGTCAATACCGTGTTTCAAAGTTATGCGCTGTTTCCGCATATGACCGTCGCTCAAAATATTTCTTTCGGGCTGGAAATGTTAGGCAAACCCAAACGCTATATAAAAGAAACCGTCAGCAAGATGCTGGCACTGGTTAAAATGGAGGCGCTTTCCAACCGGTGCATTGACCAGCTATCCGGCGGACAGCAGCAGCGTGTGGCGCTGGCTCGAGCCCTGGCCCCTCAACCACAGGTTTTGTTGCTTGACGAACCCCTGGCGGCGCTAGATTACAAGCTACGCAAAGAAATGCAGTTCGAGTTAAAGCATTTGCAGCATGAAACAGGAATCACCTTTATTTTTGTTACTCATGATCAGGAAGAAGCTCTGACAATGTCTGACCGTATCGCAGTGATGGAGGCCGGTCGAATTCTGCAAATCGGCACGCCACGTCAGATATACAATCATCCCGCCGAACGCTTTGTGGCTGATTTTATCGGCAGCACCAATTTTCTTTCTGTTGAACTTCTCCCGGCTAAAGGCCCGGATGCCCGGTTAAGGCTTTCTTCCGGGATGGAAGTCCGTGTTAAACTGCCTGATGGCATGGTGCCGAGCGGCAGAGTGACGGCCGTGGTTCGCCCCGAATATTCTCAACTCCTTGCAGATCCCGGCCGGAAAGGAGATCTGCAAGGTGTGCTCGAAAACATTGTATATTTTGGTACGGATACGCACTATCACATCCGTTTACCGGATGATACAACCTTTGTGACACGCAGCCAGAACCAACTGGAAGAAACAGAAGCATTCAGGGTTGGACAACCGGTTAGTATCACTTTTAAGCCCAATTCCGTGCAAGTGTTGAGGAATTGAGATGGCAAACAAGGCAGCAGGGTCAAATCTGGTCCAAGATATACAAAGAAAGAGAACTCGGAAAAACTGGTTATTAAGTACACCGGCATTGCTGGTTCTTGCCTTTGCGGCATCCGGGCCGCTCCTGATCGTGCTGGCGTATTCGTTTCTCCGTGCCGGTGAATATGGCGGTGTGGTGTGGACGTTTTCTACAGATGCCTGGTTCAATGTGGTTTTCCATCGTGACATATTTGATGAAACGGTTACATTGGCCGGAGCACACATGATCATCCTCTGGCGATCCGTCAAGCTGTCATTTTTTACAATGTTGACCACGCTGGTGATCGGCTTTCCAACCGCCTATTTCATCTCTACAAGACCACGGAAAACACGCAGTTTATGGTTGTTCCTCATGACCGTTCCATTTTGGACAAACCTGCTGATCCGCACATTTGCAATCCTTGAGGTCATTCGCAATGAGGGGCTTATCAACACTGCTTTACTATTGTTTGGAATCATCAATGAACCGATACAGATGCTTTACACTGATTTTGCGATTATGGTCGGCATGACATATGTTTTTCTGCCACTGATGGTGTTGCCGTTGTATGCATCAATGGAACGACTGGATTTTAATTTGGTTGAGGCTGCCTATGATCTTTATGCCACACGATATCAAGTTCTTCGCCGGGTGATTATTCCTATGGCCAAACCGGGAATCATTGCCGGGTCTATTCTGGTTTTCATCCCGTCGCTGGGCGCATTTGTCACCCCACGGGTACTGGGCGGCGGCAAGAAAATGATGCTCGGCAACCTGATTGAACTGCAGTTTGGTGCCGGGCGCAACTGGCCGCTTGGTGCTGCGCTTTCCATAACCCTGCTGGCTCTTGTAATGATCGCCCTGTTGATATATGTGCGCACAACACAACATCATTCGGAGAACAGCCGATGACTGCCTTTAAAAATAAGCGGACACCTTTTTCCTTAAAAAAACAGCCCGGCTTCGGCTTTATCGCAATCCTGTGTTTTGTGATGCTTTATGCCCCGATTATTACGCTGATTGTTTTTTCGTTTAACGCAGGCAAACAGATTTCCCTTTGGGAAGGATTCTCTTTGCAGTGGTATGTATCTGCCTGGCATAACCAGGCTGTTCAGGATGCAGCGCTTCGCTCACTTGTTCTGGCAGTGCAGGCTTCGATCTATTCCACCATACTGGCAACAATGGCGGCCCTGGGAACAACCCGCACACGGCCTTTCCCTGGTTTGACAACGATTTACATGATGATCAACCAGCCACTGATGGTACCGGAAATCGTTACCGCCGTAGCCCTGCTGAGCCTTTTCGCAATGATTAAGATGGCAACGGGGTATCAGGGATTAATTTATCTGATTTTGGCCCATACGGCTTTTTGTATCCCGTTTGCCTACCTTCCGATCCGGGCAAGACTGGAAGGGGTGGACCTGATGCTGGAAACAGCGGCAGCCGATCTTTACGCCCCCCCGTGGAAAGCCTTCTGCCGCGTAACGTTGCCTTTGCTGTGGCCGGGCATCATAGCCGGTGCCATGCTGGCATTTGTGATCTCACTGGATGATGTCGTGATAACTGAATTCATTAAATCATCCGGACAGGAAACCTTGCCAACCTATATGCTGGGTCAGCTTCGTCGCGTGATTTCACCGGAAATCAACGCCATCTCTTCTGTGTTGGTCAGCCTTTCAATATTGGTGGTGAGTCTATTCTTTTTTATTGACAAAAAATTTGGAAAATAAATGGTTGAAGCATTGAGCATTAATCCAAAAAAAGAGGGATATAGATGGTTTTTAAAATTTTTCAGCACCTCAAATAATATTCATAGTTTATATTACTTGAGATATTAAGAAATTAAATCCATAACATGCAAAGGAGTTTCTAATGAAGATCAAAATGGTTTGTATTGTTTTTGCAGCGAGCGTTCTGGCTTTTTCAGGCATTGCACAGGCATCCGGTATATTGAATTTATACAACTGGGGAAATTATACCAGCCCTGACCTAATTAAGAAGTTTGAGAAAAAATACGACATCAAGGTGACCATCACCGACTATGACTCGAACTCCACTGCACTGGCAAAGGTTAAAGCAGGCGGGCACGGGTTTGATATGGTTGTGCCTTCGGCCAACTATGTGAAGATTTTCATTGAAGAAGACCTGGCCCTTGAGGTTCGCCCGGACCAGATGGAAAACTTCAAAAATGTCGCACCTGAATGGCGCGATCCATCGTGGGATCCGGGTCACCACTACAGTGTTCCATGGCTGTGGAGCTCGGTTGGGATTGCTGTTGACACGGATGTATATAAAGGCGACATCAACACTGCGTCCATTGTCCTGGACCCACCCAAGGAGCTTGTCGGCAAGATCAACATGTCGCCTGAAATAGGAGATGCTATTGGACTTGCATTGATGTATGTCGGCAGCGAACCCTGCACCACAGACAAAGCAGCCTTGAAAAAGGCCCGTGATGTATTGATGGCTGCCAAGTCGAAATGGGTGTCCATGGACTATGGCCTGGCAGAAAAAATGCCCCGCGGCGACTTTTCCGCCTCTTACTACTGGAATGGTGCTATCTTTAGGGCCCGTTTGGCAAAACCTTCAATCAAAATGGGCTACCCGCGTGAAGGCTACCCCATAACGATGGACAGTGTCCTTGTGTTGAAAAGTGCTAAAAACGTCGAAAATGCCAAGCTGTTCATGAACTTTATCATGGAACCTGAAAATGCCGCACTCCTCTCTACCTTTGCACGGTATGCCAATGCCATAGTGGGTTCGGAAAAGTTCATGCCTGAAGATATGAAAACCGCGAATGAGATCGTTATTCCTGAAGAG
>Ga0180007_10003745_pt1 | contig 16681 bp, 18 predicted proteins | sample MM_PC_MetaG_FD_121122 | JGI IMG/M metagenome (GOLD analysis project Ga0180007, IMG submission 121122) | Groundwater microbial communities from the Aspo Hard Rock Laboratory (HRL) deep subsurface site, Sweden - MM_PC_MetaG | ecosystem: Environmental > Aquatic > Deep subsurface > Groundwater... | reverse complement strand
CTTACTTAGATATGTATCTGCTGTATCTGCTGCATAAGCTGTAGATGTTAGAAACATTCCTGAAACCACTGAAGCTGCGGTTGTTAATATTTTTGGAGTCTTCATAGAACGATTAAATATATTAATTTATGTACCAATTATATAAAAAGCTGACCCAACATGCAATACTATCCTCCGATAACACTAAGAACATACTGTACTAATATCTTTGCAACAAACACAATTACCATACCTACAATAGCTGCGCTTACTGTTTTAGTGGCTTTCTCTACCTTATCTGCATCCCCTGCTGAGGTTATAAACATATATCCCGCAACTACCAACATGATTACGGCAACTACTGCCGAGAAAATTACAAAGAAGTTTATAGCTGTAATAATTTTCCCATTAATTAGGATGTCCTTGTTGCTATAAGAAGTATTGTTTACCCAAGTCGAGAAATCAGAGATCTTTGCAGCCATCAATGTATTAGTCATATATATATAACCCTAAGGTATTAGAAATTAATAACAATATTGCTACACATAATAATATCACCACAAAACCAATAATTGCATTGGTTATTACCTGTTTAGCTTCCTGAAGCTTATCTGGGTCTCCCTTACTAGTCATCATCAAAAATCCGCCATATACCAACAAAAGCACAACTGCGATTACTGCAACCGGGGTTGCGATATTGATTACCATTTGAACAACCGTCTGATCAGTAGCCCCACTCGCTTGTACCTTTACTAACTCTTCATTCAGGGTCGAGCCCAAAGAAGCATATGCCTTGTGTACTACCAAATTGTTTATTGTATCTATGACATTCATAGTCGATATTATACTATATTACATTAAGTTTTGGCGAATTCACACACTGTACGATAGTCACACATACTACATTTAAACATATCTGGCTCTGCATGGAAGTCCCTCGCCTTAATATTTTCAATAATCTCTACCATCCTTTCCTTTGCTTTTTCTCTTCTCTTTTGGGAAATATCCGCCTCTATTTTTACTCCTTCTTCAAGAAAAATATACTGCGCTGACACAACTTTGTAACCCAATTTCTCCTCAACAAATATTGCATAAAGCGGTAACTGCAAATCCTTTTTAATATCAGCCTCCTTTTTAACCTTCCCTGTTTTGTAATCAACAATACAAACTTGCTTCACCCCATTTTCTTCTTTCACAAAATCAATTCTGTCTATTTTTCCTGCAAAAGTACTTTCCCCTAGATGCATTACAAACGATTCTTCCAGATTGAGAGGTCTTTCCTCATTTGAGTATATCCTTTCAAAGTATCTCTTTAACATCTTCTCTCCTTGCTCTTTCTTCATGTTTTCGTGCTTTGTATTATCATACCCTGCCCTTACCCAATTTTTGTTGTAAAAGGTTAACAGTTCTTCTAGGGTTGGTTCACTAACAATACCCTCTATACCCTCTTTGGAAGTTTTTAGTAATGTGTAAAAATCTTTCAATGTATTATGTGCTGTTGTTCCAAATGATAATGAGGCATTGGGTTTCTGGGGTACTCTCAATACATATGAATATTCATATTTCCTCGGACACAGCTCGTAGGTGTCCAGTTGGGAATAACTAAAATTCTTCATTAACTCTATTTTCACCTCTTGAGGGACTACCGAAAGGTTACCCTTTTCCTCATATCCTTCAATACTAACTTTCCCTTTCTCGAAATTAAACTCTTCTGCCACGTCCCTATCCAATATCTCATAAAGGAATACGCTTGGTTTCTTCTTGGTTTTAGCATCGCCATAGAAACTGGCTGCAGAGAGATAGAGCTTCTCTTTTGCACGAGTAGCTCCGACATAGAAGAGGCGTCTTTCTTCTTGAATATGGGCCTCTTCTGGACTCATCTTCTTGTCCAACATCTCTTTAATCAGATCTTCTGGCATTGGTATCGAGTCACTCATATTTCTAGATGGGAATCTTTGAGCTACAAGATTTACTAAAAATACCGCAGGAAATTCTAATCCCTTCGATCCGTGCACGGTCAATATATTCACCGCATTAAAATCTTCTAACTCTGATTGATCTACAACTGGGGATTCTCCTACTTCAATACAATAGTCTATGAAATCTACATACTCATATATATTTGTATCCGGATTATCCTTTTCATATTTTTTAATTGATTCAAAAAACTTTTGAATATTCGATACTGCAAACAAGCTATCCGTGCTCTCTTCACTTACAAATGAGTCTAAATAGCCGCTAGATTTAACAAAGTCGTACAAGATTTCTGTCATAGGACGATTATCTTTTACCTTTAATATGCTGTTTTGCAAAATTGTTAAAAGATTGGTTACACCAGCTATGGATTCAGCATTAAATATCTTCTCAATTATTGGGTTCTCGATATCCCCCACTTCTTGTATATCAGCATCTTCTTCCTGCCCCAGTTTTATACCCCAAAGCTTTTCTAATTCTTCAAACAAGGTTAACCTCTCCTCTCTCGCCAACCTATTGATGTCCATATATTCTCTTGGCGTCAGCTTCCACACGGACATTGCCAAAAGTTTGTACATAGATATTTCATCTGAATAGTCTACAAGGACTTTAAGAAAAGCAATTAAATTCTGAATCTCGGGTCTAAAGTACAATCCTCTAGAACCACCAAGCTTGTATGGGATCCCCATACCTCTTAAAGCTTGTACAAATGGTTCTGCATGCGAGTTTGCCCTAACTAATATAGCAATATCTGAAAACCGAAGGGGTTGTTTTCCACTATCCCCTTTGACAAAAGAGGCTTGTCCCTTTTCATCAAAGACCTCAGATCCTTCAACTGGTTTCGCGTATTCTCCAAAACCAGTAAGTTTCGCAATTTCATCTGCGACCTGTTCTGCTTCCCCACTTTCATTCCCTGAAGCGATAAGGTTCACTACATTCTCATCATCCTCAAATACACCCTTAGCTATCAATCTCTTGTCTATCTTCTCCGTCACCTCTAACCTATTCGGGTTGTTCTTACTAATCAACGCATGTGAAGCATCCAATATCTCTTGTCTTGATCGGTAGTTTTCAGTCAATACAACCTCCATAGCTTCTGGGTATGTCTCCTTAAATTGAAGAATATTGGATATTGCAGCACCTCTAAATTTGTAAATAGCTTGATCATCATCACCTACTACTGTAAGAAGTGGTCTAATGTTTTCAGTTCCTTTTCTCTTTTCACTTGTTTCTTTCTTTTTACTCTCATCCAATCCTAAAGTCAGGATATTCACTAATACATTCTGGGTATAGTTGGTATCTTGGAATTCATCTACAAGGATATATTTAAATTTCTTTCGGTATTTTTCCAATACATTCGGCCGTTCTCTGAAAAGTTTCAATGTGAGAATAATGAGGTCTCCAAAATCCACCTTAGACTCTTGCATCTTAAGCTCAGAATACATTTTGTAAGTCTCAGAAAGCTCTTTGTACTTCTGAAAATCTGCTTTCTGTTCTTCTGTATTTTTAGGTAATGTTTTAGCAAATTTAAGGTAGTCTTCTGGAGAAACATCCTCATCTTGTAATCTAGAAAAATGTTTCAATATATCGTTCAATGTTTTGGTAACCTGCCCTCTTGGTTTAAGAGTATCTAGTGGAAGATCATGGTAGAACTTACGAAGAAAAATATATGACTGGGCTGTGGTCATTAAAGAATAGCCACCATCCAATCCCATATTGTAACCTTCTTCTCTTAATATTCCGTCACAGAAAGAGTGAAATGTTGATATCCATGGTTCTTCATATCCATACTCCATCTCCTTGTCTATACGCTCCTGCATTTCTGCTGCGGCTTTTTCTGTGAATGTTAATGCCAATATCTCAGATGGTTTTACATTGCATTTTTTAATGAGATACAGAATTCGTTGGGTTATAACGGCGGTTTTACCCGTACCAGCTCCAGCTATGATCAAGAGATCTCCATCTACATATTGAACAGCTTTTTGTTGATTTTCGTTAAGGGAAACTGTAGCCACTATCTCATGGATAGAAGTAATATAGTGATATAGAGGAGTAATGCAAGAATCAAACCTGCAGTTACAATTAACATTAGTTTAGGACTTGGTGTTTGTTTTAGGAAATTGGTTAACTTTGTTTTTATATCTTTTGTCATAGTTGTTTTAATTAATTAATTTCTTTAACATTTCTACTTCTTTAAGTGTAGATTCGGCATCTTTGAGCCCTGGAGTCTCCATTATGAATGGAATTTCTTTTAGCTTTGGTTCATGAAGGATCTTTTTAATTGCTTCTTCCCCTATCTTTCCTTCTCCAAGATTCGCATGTCTATCCTTGTTACTTCCTAATTCTACTGCAGAATCATTTAAATGTATTGCCTTAATATTCTCAATTCCTACTTCTCTGTCTAAATCTTCCATTACTCCATCTAGATTATTCGCCCAATCATATCCAGCTGCATATGTATGTTCTGTATCTATGACAAACCCTACTCTTGCTTTGTCTTTCACTTGATTTCTTAATATTCCTAATTCTGTAAAGCTTCTTCCTAATGTTCCTCCTGTCCCGGCAGTACTTTCAATCAGAAGCTTTTGAGTGCCTGGAACCTCATCTAATACCCACTGTATTCCATATGATATTCGTTCCATGCTGTCTTCGTATGATAGTTCTTTTTGTGCTCCTGGATGAAAACATACTCCCAATATTTCAGCATCTATATTTCTCTTTTTAATTTCCTTTGCTACTCTTTCTGCAAAGTCTAAGTAAACAACTAATCCCATCTTTCCTAGATGGAACATTTGTTTGTCTTCTCGTGCTAAGTTAGTGAGATATATTCCATGTAGAAGGATTTTTTTAACATCAGATTTTTCTAATTCATTAACAAAATCCATGATCATTTGGTCTGGTAATAGTTTGGTTGCCCATCTCATTGGTATGGTTGGCATTATCTGGATTGCATTGACTCCATACTTCTGAGCCAATTTTATGGTGTTTTCTATTCCTCCTGCTGAGGATGCGTGGATTCCGTAATACATAGTTTATTGTAGCACAAATGGATTAAATAGATTATAATTACAACGTTATATGGAGAGGTGCCCGAGTGGCCGAAGGGAGCTCACTGCTAACGAGCCATAGGCGTTAAAACCTATCGCGGGTTCGAATCCCGCCCTCTCCGTATTCGTAAATCCCAATTGTTTGGAAATGATATAATCAAAGTATTAATTTGATTCTCCTTTCTATGATATACACATACCTTTACCTCCTCACCTTCCTCGTTTTCTTTGCCATAGACTTCATTTGGTTAAGATTCATAGCCACTAACCTCTATTCTAAAAAAATTGGACACCTCATGGCACCAAAACCAAAGCTGTTCCCAGCTCTCATCTTTTACCTCATATTCGTAGTGGGTGTAATAATCTTTGCAGTATTACCAGGATACGAATCACAAAACATTTGGAAAACCATAATGTTAGGAGCCCTCTTTGGAATGCTCTCCTACTCCACATATGATCTAACCAACCTTGCCACATTAAAAAAATGGCCTGTTTCAGTAACAATAATCGACATAATATGGGGAACCTCCGTATCCGCTATGACTTCTGTAGCAGGATATTTCATAGCCACCCTACTCAGAGTATAATAATGACCTATGCAAAAAAAGAACCCCTTTAAGGTATTAAAAAAATACGCAACTACCAAAGAGTATATACTCCTTTTTGTAGGATCATTCCTCTTTTTAGTCCTACTTAACCTACAAAATCTTGCCATCCCAAAAATTATTTCCAGCGTAATTAATGAATATCAACAGACTCTACAAATCCCAACCTTCTTCTACTACATTGTTGGAGCACTAGCCATATTCTCACCCGCAGCTTCCCTAATCCAAAACTACCTCTTCGCTATACTAGGCGAAAAGATAGGAACCGATTTACGAAACAGATTAATATCCAAAGTCCTCAAACAAGATTACAACTACTTGGTTAAGGAAAAATCTTCTAAGATACTCACCGTAATACTCAGTGATGTAAATTACGTAAAATCCTCATTCATACAAGCCATAGCCTTCGCCATCACCGGCTCAGTACTTCTCATCGGAAGCATCATCATGATGTTCTCTCTCAATGCCAAGCTTGCAACATATGTAGTCATCGCCGTACCAACCTTTGTCGCTATTCTTGTGCTAGTACTAAAGAACAGGTTCAAAATATTTAAAGAAATACAGAAGGTAAGAGACACCTTAAATAAGGTTATAAATGAGAACATAAAAGCATCAATGCTCGTAAGAGTCTTTGTTTCAGAAAAGACTGAAATAAAGAAATTTAAAAAGCAAAATATGCTTTCAAGGAATTTAGGTATCGATGTAACCAAAATATTTGCCCTTGTCATACCCGCAATCAGTGCGCTCTTCTACATATGTTCGCTACTCATCATACAGATCGGAGGACAAGAAGCCATCGCAGGCAGATTACAGATTGGAGATATTTCCGCCTTCAACCTCTATGTACTAATATTTGTCTTACCATTAGTTTCCCTAAGCTTCATGGCGACCATGTTGGCACAATCAATGGCCTCATTACAAAGAATAAGTGAGGTATTAGATCGAGATATAGAGTTTAAAGATGGAAAAGAACCGTTGGAAAGAATCAATGACATACATATTAAAAAGCTTACTTTTGAAGATGACGGGGTGAATATTTTAGAGAACATTAATTTTGATTTAGAAAAAGAGCATAAGATAGGAATAATGGGGTTAACAGGGTCTGGAAAAACACTTTTCCTCAAGCACTTCCTTAGAGCAGTAGAACCAACCGATGGAGAAATATTCATCAATGGAAAAGATATTAAAGAATACAAATCATATGACCTTAGAAAAGAAATTGGTTTCTGTTTCCAAGAAAACTTCCTCATTAACGAAACGATCTATGAAAATATCCGATTTGGAAGAGATATTGAAGAAAAAGATGTCCTTAAAGCTGCAAAGATTGCAGATTTAGATGAATTCGCAAAGAAATTAGAAAAAGGATACAAAACAATTGCTGGGGAGAAAGGGAACAATCTTTCTGGAGGACAAAAACAGCGAATTATGATTGCCCGAGCTTTAGTTGATCATCCCTCCCTACTCATATTGGATGATATAACCAGTCGATTGGATGCAAATACAGAAGGAAGAGTGTTTGAGAATATTAAAAAGAACTATCCAAATATCTCAATGATTCTCGTAAGTCAAAAGATCTCTTCCCTCAAAGATTGTAACAAGATCTACATATTTGATGAAGGAAAAATTTCAGAATCTGGTACCCACGACGAGCTTTTAAAGACCTCTTCTCTGTACAGAGAAATTGAATTAACACAAAGTAATTACGATGAGTAGAAATCAAACATACAATCTACAATTAGATGGGGATATCGATTACAACAAAGGGCTTAGGCTCATATTTAAATATGTCAAACCCTATCTCTTTCCATTCATATTGATATCGATCACACTCTTAATTGCTACCATCCTTGGAAATTCCATTCTTCCACAGTTACTAAAGAGAGCAATTGATATAGATATTACAAACAAGGATTTGAATGGACTAATGCAAACCACATTAATATTTGTTGGCCTCGCTGCAATATATCTTGTATTAAGTTATGTTCGACTCTTCTTCACTGGGAAATTAGGTCAACATATCCTTTTCAATATTCGTAAGGACCTTTTCAACAAAATCCAGACTCTTCCAAGTAAATTCTTCTCAGACAACCAATCTGGAGATATCATACAAAGACTAACAGGTAACGTAGATACCTTAAACAGCTTCTTTTCAGAAGGAATTATCCGACTCTTAGACATTGTTTTCTCTGTTATCATCATACTTGGTTCAATATTCCTTCAAAGTAAGCTCATCGGCTTCATAGCCCTCGGAGGAGCCTTCTTAATGATCCTGTACATAATCATCCAAGGAAGAATAATTGAAAAACCAATCTCCGAATCATTACGTAAAGAAGGCGATATGAGTGCGAATGTCCAAGAATCTTTAGATGGTTTTGTAGCTATTCAGTCCACTAATCAACAAAAGAGTTGGACAAAAGGTTTTGAGAAAAAGACTGCCTCCTACTATACAACTATGAAAAAGGTCTCCCTCATCTCAGCCTTCTCAAAGGCTGGTCTTACCTTCATCGGTGTTATTGCTGTCTACGCACTTTTAACTACCTCATTAGGTTTGTATCAAAAACAAATCATTACAATCGGTACTGTAATCTTGATTCTTTCCTACATGCAAGACCTACTACAAAAAGTTACAAGTATTGCAGAGATATGGAGAACCATAAAGACAGGATTAGCTTCTTCAGAAAGGTTGAGAGATGTATTCGAATTAGAAAGTGATATATCTACAATAGCCCTACCCTACAAACCAACATCCGTAAAAGGAAATATCGAATTTACTGATGTAGACTTCGCATATGTTGAAAATGAGAAAGTCCTTTCCGACGTTAACTTTGAGGTTAAAGCAGGACAAACCATTGCAATTGTTGGCCCTACCGGCGCAGGTAAAACAACCTTTGTTAACCTCATAGCTCGTTTGTATGATACTGATAACGGCAATATATATCTTGATGGAAGAGACATTAAGGAATGGGATTTAGAAGTATTGAGAAAGAATATTGGCTACCTCATACAAGATACTTTCTTGTTTGAAGATACCATTTTAAATAATCTTAAATACAACAACCCTAAGATTACGGAAGAGCAAGCTTTACAAGTATTTAAAGATTTAGGTGTTGAATCGTTCATAAGATCTCTTCCAGAGGGATTAGAAACTAAGATTAGTTATGAGAGTAGTGAGATTAGTGCAGGACAAAGGCAGATTATAGCTCTTGCTAGAATTCTCCTTAGAGAACCCAAGATTCTAATCTTAGATGAAGCCACTGCAAGAATCGATACCAAATCTGAGAAGATGTTACAAAATGCAATTGAAAAAGCATGCGAAGGAAAAACGACATTCATCATTGCCCATAGACTGAGTACAATATTTAATGCTGATCAGATCATCTTGATTAAGGATAATACAATCCTCGAAAAAGGTACAAACAAAGAGCTTTTAGCACTTAAAGGATTGTACTTCGAAATGTATTCTCGTTTTGTAGGGAAATAATATATACTGGAGATATGGAAGAAAACAAACGACATGATTTTCTAATTGGATTATGCATAACCCTTGGTACTATCATCATTGGCCTAATTAGCTACGTAGTATATTTCAATACCATTTCTCAACAAAAAGCACGATGTGACTATTCTGGTTGGTCATATGCCAATGGAGATCAGTTCAAATCCTCTGATGGTTGTAACTCATGTGCATGCAGCGACGGACAGGTTGTCTGTACCGAGATGGCATGTACAAATAATTAATTTTTTCATTTATATATATTATGGATAACGTCCCAAATGCAGTTATGGAAACCACTCCTCCACCTGTACCGCAATCAGCACCACAAACAATTCAGGAAGCAACGCCAAGACCTAAAAAGAAGGTAGGTTTGGTTGTATTAGTAATATTCCTTTCCTTAATCGTTGTTGGTCTTCTTGTATATATTGCTTACGAGAAGGAATATATACAGATTCCTTTCTTAAGTAAGACAAATTCCTCTGCAAATACCGAGGAGGATGCTAATAATGATAATGGTGATGCTGCACAAGCAGATGGCGAGGAAGAGACTGCTACAACTACCGCATTTGCTGGCGATACTTTTACTGCTTCCCTACCTGAGGGTTGGACTATGCAAGAATACTATGATGGTCAAGGTACAGAATATCTTTCAGATGGTCCTGACTATGTTGGCTTAACTGGTTTAAAGCTATTTAATCCTGATGGTGTTCAAATGTTCTATCTTGCTGGTGTTAATGGTATTGGTTTTGCTGGTTGTAGTGAGTACTATGCTTTTGCTGATGACAATCCTGCATACAGAGCTGAGGCTCAGGCTTCTGCTGATGAGATGGGTGATACTATGAATATTAATGATTTTAGTAATATGCCATATGCTGAGTATGAGGTCTTAGGTAGGACTGTTAGAAGAATTGCTACGAAGATTTATTTGGATGATGAAGAGGGGAATAATTTCTTTGAGGCTCCTTGTTTTAATGTTGTTGTTACTTTTGAAGGATTATCATATACCGATGCGGATAGTTATCCATATCAGGCATATTTCTATGGTTTTAATACAACAATAACGGGAGATGAGTTATTACAAGTAGATAGCATATTGGAGAGTTTGAGTTTGGTGGAATAGATCTAAAATACCGTATGGTTGCTCTGTTTTCTTTTCGGGCTTTTCCGATGAAAGAAAATCTAAATCAACATCCGAACCAGAGGCGTTGCCTTTGACATTTAATTTTTCTCGCAAGATTTTGAAGAATTTATTTTGATCTAATCTTGACAAAGAGATTTTGTCAAAAAAATTCCTCATAACATTAGTCCACAAAAGCGCTTCTGTTTTATATGTTATCAAACTCTTTTCTAGCCTTGCTATTTTTCTTTCTATTTTTCTTATTTCTTTCATATCCTCCGCTTCTGCCTTTTCTGCATCCTTTATCACGTTTGTCATTTCCTCTACCGTGTTTTTAATCATTTTAGACATGAAAAAAAAGAAACTTCCAAAAATAAGTGTCGTTATCCCAGAATCTAGTAAAAATCTTCCCAACCAAGCCCCACGCTCGTTTTCATCTAAAAGTTTGATTCGCTCTCCCGATTGGTTATACAAAGAGACCCCCTCTGCAGTATCAAGATATATGACGATTTGTTTATTCGGAGGAAGATCATGCAAAGACAGAATCCTAACGTCATTGTCATTAGTATTCTCGATATTTATCTTAACTGGAAAATCTGAGTATATGTTCTTCTCTGAAACTTTTGGTGGAATGATCAACGTTAAGTTTCGAGAATTGAAAAACTCTGGATTATCAATTTGAACAGAAGTGTACTGTTCTGTGTCTATTTTAACATTGTTCGTAATTTTAACCTGGAGAGCCTGTGGTGTGAAAACTTGAAATGATAATTGTAGGATAAATAGCACCATTGATGCTAACAAAGTTGAAAAAAGGGATGTTTAAAAAATTCGGTAAAAGCGTAACGTATTCCTTTTTGGGTTGATTCTATATTCTCTATCATAAAAATTTTTAATAATGGTGGAGACGGTGGAAATTGAATCCACGTCCAAAAGTTTTGCTTAGCATCATGTACAAACATATCTAATCCTGTATAGCTAGACATATCTAAAAAGATTAGCAAAAAGATATATCTACTCAGTAATTATATTCATACATACTACTCTACTGACAAAATAGTAATAATATATCCTAGTAACGACTATCTTTTACCCCTAACTAAGAATAAGGATAAAGACACTAGTCAAACTTAATTGGCTAGACTTTAAGCAGCAAAGTTAAAGTTGAAATTTGGCATAGCCAAACTTGCTTTAATATTCTCTGCAAAAGCGACGATTTTGTTTTTTACACTTATCATTGTGCGTTGATTAACGAGACAACCCTCGGTTTGTGACAACTAAACGCAGACTCCTGTCGAAAGCCTTACGTCCCCATATATTGAAAAAGAGCTAGGAATATCTCTATTCCTACATACATTATACCATTTTTAGGAATTATTTTCCTCTCCTAGCCTCCCACAATCCTATCGCAGTAGCGACTGAAAGATTAAATGAATCTATCTTGTCCGAATTAGGTATATATATACTCTGTCCTAATTCTCCAAATTCCTTAGGCAACCCTTTGCTTTCATTCCCTTGAATCATACTAAATGGCTCCTCAAACTTAACCTCGCGTATATCCTTAGCTCCATCTAGCATAAACGGATATACATTCCGCTCCCCATACTTAGTCATATATTCCTGAATATTCTCAAAATATTCAAAATTAATCTGGAAGAAAGCTCCCATGGTAGAAGATATAACCATTGGGTCAAAGATATCAGTAGCAGGACGAATTATAGCTAAATTCATAACATCAAACCCTACCATTGTACGAATTATGGTACCCAGATTACCCATATTCCTAGGCTCAACTAAAACAAGATGATTAGCATCTGGTTCCAATTCCGATTTGTACTTTTCAAATATTCCAACTAAATATGTATTCTCCTTAGTCGCAATCTTCTCTATCGCCCTATCTGCAATCTCTATCGGGATATTCAAATTCTCACACAAGTCAAAAGCGTCATTTACACCATCACTTTCATCCCTCTTGGACTTGGCTAATACCTTAATCAAATGATCCTTCTGGTAATTGAGAAGATCCATAGTAGGATATGGACCGAATGCATATGAATACTCAAACTTCTTTTGATATTTTTTTAATCTTGGATCTAACATCGTTATTTCTTTCCCATGACATCCTTTAATATCTTGTCTACGCTCCCCTTAGACCTCGCTAAGCTCCATTTCTCCTCTCGAAGCATCAAGTATGCTTCTTCGATTTTTGCCTTCGTCTCATCGAGCTGCTTGTTCTTCTTAGCTAATTCCTTTTGTGTACTAACTTCCTTCTGAAACATAACATAGATACTGTTTAAAAAGCCTATTAGTAAGCCAATATATGCAAAGAATCTTGCCCATACAGAAAGATTCATCATATTTGAATATTCAAGATTGAAGAATGGAAGGTAGAAGATTTGTGACAAAATGAGGAAGGATATGAGGAAAATTATCCAGTAGTTGAAATCATCAGTAACCCATCCCCGGTTAAGTAAATATCCTAGTAAGGAAAGAATTAAGAACATCAATGATACTAGACCAACAATTATTACCGCCAAGCTATCTACAACCACTCCGGTCATCATGAGGAATATGAACACCCCTATGAACAAGACAAAACTTCCTGCTACCAAACCCATTAAAAGAGTTTCATTCTTCTTTCTACCCTTGCTATTTTTGCCTTCTTTTCTACTTACTAACCAACTTATGAACATAACTACGGAGAGGAATGTTTTAGACAAAACAGAAGTCACTGGATATACCTGGGTAGAAACAATTGTAAACAAATTCCCTATGCCTCCCAAATCTAAAACTACCTGAAAAATATCTAACAGCCCTATTCCTAGAAATCCGATCCCTATGAACAAGAAATTTAAAGAGCTTTGTTTGGTGTAATACCTTAGTAATGCAATTACTCCGATGAATAACGCAAATATACCTGATATCAGGGTGATGAATGGTTGGAAATCTTTAAACCAAACAATATCCCCTGCCCAATATGCTAACCCTAGGAAAGCAAGTAAAGAAACACATAGTGACAGAAACTGTATATCTACATGCTCTCTTGGTAATTTGTCTTCCATAGCTCAATGAATACTTAAATTAATACATAAACTGCTTAACAGAGATTGTCACATCTCTTTCAGCTAATGGTGCACATACAATTATGCTTCCTTCTCCATCGTTAGAAATGTAATACCCTGTTCCATTTCCCTCTGTTCTAAACGCATCGACAGGGATACTTTTTATATCTCCTTCCGCAAGAGTAGTCGATAAGTCTACGTAGTTCTTACAATCCAAAGCCCCTGTTCTACATATTTCATTTCCAATACTTGCACATTCTCTGTTGAGTGGAATCATACTTGGAATATTTCCTGTAGCTTCAACATATTTAGACATTGACTGCATAATACTTAGGACATCGGCATTCCTTGTAGAATTTCTAGCATCAGACTGTCCTTTCCCAGGATTCATTATCATGTATGCAAATGCTGCTATCACGAGGAATATGGCAAACCCTACTAGCGAATCTAATATGAATTGCCTTTTAGCAATTACGACATCATCTTTGGCAGTTTTTGATTCTTTCATAGATACATAATACAAAACAAAAAAAGTTTTTGCTACATATATAGCTTGATAAGTGATAACCTAATCTTGATAGTACTCCTCCTATAATACGATAGTGGATATTATATAGTAATCAGTCTATTTATAAAGCTCGTTGTTACGGCACAATCACACCCTCACCGGCAGTTATCCACAACGTAGATATGAGGTGAGTAACTAATGAGAGGCTTGGTAAGAGGCTGATATACAAAATAAGCGCCTTAAAAGACGTCATACAGCTTTATAGAACTTGAAATTTGTGGAATCATACGGAGAGGGAGGGATTCGAACCCCCGGTATGGTTGCCCATACAATGCTTTTCGAAAGCATCCCTTTCAGCCACTCAGGCACCTCTCCTTAAATGATCTTAAACCTTATCTAAAGGAATATATTCACCAAAGTTTAACTTCTCTAACCACCCCTGCTTCCTAATATCCTTGTAAAGAAGTTTTTCTTGTAACAAAACAAATATTGCATCCTTATCCTTCTCACTAAGTAAGAATAGCAACGCTCCTGGAAGATTCAATTTAGTTTCTACAATCAAGAAAAGCTGATTCTGTTTCTTAGTAAAGTAGAAATTTTTCATAATGTACCACTCATACAACTTGTTTCCAGTGTCTATACCTCTCGCAGTGACTCTGTGAGTAACCTTTTGAGGCTTAGTAGTACCTAATACATATATGAGGAAAAGCATCGCTATGATTGCTACCATGAGGAAGTAGTGTCCAAGAATAGCTAAAAGGAGTATCAATACCAAACTAAGTGCAACAATTATCATGAAATACTTAGTATTGTATGATATCTCATATCTATCTGGAGCTTCCCACTCAAAAAGCTTGATGTTTTGAACTACCTTCTTCTCTTCTTCAACCAAAGGATCCTTCTCTAATTGAACTTCTCCTTTCACAACCTTTCTTCTTCTGTCATTCTTTTCATCCTCAACAGCTTGCTTCTTAGCCTTTGCCAAAGCCGCCTCTTTCTTTTCTAATACCATCTCTCCGGATATTATTTTTGCAAGGTCATTTAGTTCTTTGTTCATATGGATATCATATAACAAAGAGGCTTAAGATAACAACTATTAGAATAGCAAATCCCCATACGAAGTTAAGAATATGAAAGAAATGTAAAAGATATGCCACCAATATTCCGATACTGATTAACAGTCCATATCTAACTGCTATTTTGATATTTACTTGCATATCAACATATTTGAAGAAGATTAATCTGATTGCGAAGGCTATTAGAATGCTGAAACAAACAACCATGAGGAAAAGAAGAAAGAATAACACTAAAAGGTTTGTTATGATGTAATTACCATTGATATCAAATGGCAAGAAATTCGTATTCTGTATCAAATAGTACAGAAATCCTACAGCCCCTATCAGTACAGCTATTGTTGTAGTTAGAAATTTAATCATTTATCTTTCTCCAGGCTTTTTAGGTTAGAAAATATATCTATATCATAGTGCAAATAATTTCTAATTGCTTGTATATGAATATATTAATTATAGAGAATTCCCCCACTCTTTCTCAATTGCTTCAGAAAGCGTTGGAATCATACAGATATAATACGACTTTGGATGATGAAAATTTTCAAAGCAAGTCTCTAATTTCTAAAAAGATCTTTGACTTTGTCATTCTTAATACAAATATGGGCAAAGAGCTTACTGTTGAGATCCTGGACTATATTAAGAAAACAGATCCGGATACCAAGGTTTTGGGTGTTTGTAATAAAGGAAGTTGGGTTGAAAAGGTTGATTTTCTTAATCATGGTGGTGACGATGTCCTTACGTACCCATTCCCTGTGCAAGAATTGCTTGCTCGAATTCAGTCTTTGATTCGTAGACCTAAAAGCTACGTAGACGAGAATCTCTATCTGGGTGATTATGTTTTAGATACAAAGAATCATGTCGTAACGAAAGATGAAAAAGATATTAATTTAAGAAAGAAGGAATATTCTCTTTTTGAATACCTTGCCAGAAACAAGGATCGAGCTATTTCGAGGTGTGAATTACTTGATCATGTATGGGATTATAGAGAATATGTTGGTTCTAATACCATAGATGTACATATTAAAAGGTTGCGTGACAAACTTGAGGACAAAAGTCTGATCAATACTGTTCACGGTGTTGGTTATAAGATTAAGGTTAAGAAACCTAAAGCATCATAGGCATAACAAGATGCACAAAGTTCTCATCTCCTTTAATTTTGAATACTCCTGGTCTTACAGGCTCAGAACATTCAAATACGATGTCTTCCGAATCTATATGGTTTAATACATCAGAGAGGAGTTTTGCACTAAATGCAATCTTAATATCGTCACCCTCTACTTTACATGCCATATTACTTTGATTTTTACCTAAGTCTGATTGTGTTGCAGAAAGGGATATTTTACCTTCTTTATATATATCCAATATCATCTTATTTCCTAATACAGATCTTGCAATGATATTTATAACTTTCAAAGAGTTTAAGAAATCATTCTTAGATATTTCACTCTTTGTTTTGTATCCAGTAGGTATAATCTGTTTGTATTCAGGAAATTCCCCATCAATTAGTCTAGAAACTAAATCTACTTCTCCAAATCTAAAGAGTATCTGATTTTTATCACTTAATAGATAGAATTCCACGAAATCATCTTCACTATCTAATTCAGAAGCAATATGTGCTAATTCTTCTAGAGCTCTCACTGGAACTAATATGCTTTTCTCTTCTTCTACCTTTGCAATTTTTACAACCTGCTTAGAAAGTCTAAGTCCATCTGTACAAACAAATGAAAGAGTATCACCACCTATTTCCACCTTTACTCCTGTTAAAACAGGCTTAATGTCATCTCTGGCAGCAGCAAATGCTACTCTATTTATTGCAGTAACTAGAT
>Ga0180007_10003744_pt1 | contig 16683 bp, 20 predicted proteins | sample MM_PC_MetaG_FD_121122 | JGI IMG/M metagenome (GOLD analysis project Ga0180007, IMG submission 121122) | Groundwater microbial communities from the Aspo Hard Rock Laboratory (HRL) deep subsurface site, Sweden - MM_PC_MetaG | ecosystem: Environmental > Aquatic > Deep subsurface > Groundwater... | reverse complement strand
ATGCATTTTCTTTGCTTCTTCTTCCTCAAGTAGCTGAGGCTACTATCGTCATCAGAATCAACGAAAATGCTATAAAATCTATCCATAATTAACTCATTTCTTATTTCGCGACAAGTCTATTTACACTCGCGTGTTTAATTTTTGCTTGTTTTTTGTTATACTTAGCCTAGTATGAAACATCAAAAAAAAACCGTTCTAGACTATAGGGTTATTTTAAAACCTGATAAACGCCTGGGTAGCGAGCAGTCATGTTATGTCGCCTTGTGTCCCACTTTGGGAGTGGCTGACGATGGCAATACTCCTCAAGAAGCTATAGCAAACATCAGAAGTACCATTCTTTTTCATCTCGAGTGTTTGCAAAAGGAAGATAAAGAAATTCCAGTTGATAATCCCAACGAAGAAATGGTGACAAATACTCAAATACCTTTTTCATTGAGCCCACTTACTCGATTGGCAATTTAAAGATGGTTAAATTACCTGCTCTGAAGTCCAAAGATGTAGCCAAAAAATTGATAAAACTTGGATTTCAAATATCTAGACAGACCGGTAGTCACGCTCGACTCATTCATCCAGACGGAAGAGCCACAACTGTGGCCTTACATAATCGTGATCTGCCCAAAGGCACTTTAAAAGGTATCTTAAGACAAAGTGAAATATCGTTAGCAGAATTTCTAAAAAAATGATTTAACGAACAACTCAATCAATTGAATTAGTTAAGAATATACAATCAAATGAAATTAACAAATAAAGTCGCTTTAATTACGGGAGCCGCTTTAGGTTACAAGAATGGCGGTCCTTCAATTGGAGGGGCCATTGCTCTTAAGTTTGCTCAAGAAGGAGCCAAAGTTGTTGTGGTAGACACTAATGAAGAAATGGGGCAAAAAACTTCTGATGTGATTAAAGAAAATGGTGGTGACAGTATATTTATTAATGCGGATGTGGCTAATTCAGATCAAGTCCAAGTAGCAATTAAAGCCAGTCAAAAAAAATATGGCAAATTGACCTCACTAGTCAATTGTGCGGCTTGTTATGCAGGTAAAATCTTTAACACGGTCGTGGACACATCAGAAGAAGATTGGCAACGTGTCATGAATGTCAATCTCAATGGATACTATCGGTTCGCTAAGTATGCCATTCCCTTGATGCTGAAAAGTGGTGGGGGGACTATCGTCAATATTTCTTCAATGGCTGCTTTTACCATCGTGCCAAACTTTGCAGTTTATGCAGTCTCAAAGGCGGCTATCAATGGTCTAACTAGAGTGTTGGCTGTTGATCATGCCCCTCAAATTCGGACTAATGCCATCTGTCCGGGCTTTGTGCGCATCGCCAATTCAGAAAACAATCGCTCTCCAAAAGAATTGAAAAAATGGCTTGATGATACCGTCAAAGATTATCCACTTGGGAAAGTCTGTAGTGTTGACAATATCGCTAATATTGCTTTATTTCTATCGAGTGACGACTCTTTCTATATCAATGGTGAATGTGTGAAAGCTGATGGGGGTAGATCAATTGCTGACGCTCACGATTTTTAATTAATCAAAGCATATTTGTTTTTTCTACACTTTACGTCAGAAATTGGGAGTAGGCTTGGCTGATGAACTATTAAATTATTCTTGTTCCCCAAATTTAACCTATTTTGGGGAGTGTGAATCCCCATAATTGACATTATTTGGGGATTGTTGTGTTTTTTAATATGCCCTCCTAAAGAGCGCAATGTGGTCGAATTTGCCAAATTAGTAAGGAAACGTAATAAAAAGCCGTTCCTCATTTTTTAATTTTGACAATTTGTTCACTGCCTTATGCTATTTTTTTAGGATTATTTTAAAGTGAAGACTTTTTCTGTCCCGTCAACAACAGTGCCTTCTTCAACTGACTTACCTTCAATAAATCGTTTAACATCATCTAAATTCTTGGCGTGGGTAAAAAGTATTTTATAAGGATCAGCCAAGTTACCTAGGATGTCCGTGGCCACAGGATCAAATGCCCAGTTCATACCAGGTTTCCAGTGTTCTTTACCCTTTGCCAGGATGCCACGGTCTATAAGCGAGCCAATACTTGCGGATACAATTGGTTGAGCATCCGGATTAACTTTAGGATCTTCAGTAAAAATATATAAAACATTAGACAAAATTACAATTATGGGTTCTAGGCCTTGATCCTTGAAAATGGCCGCGGTTTCCAATGCTACCGCATCTGTGGATTGGCCAATCTGCAAGCCACCCAGGGCTATGGCGAACTCGGCATTGCCACTAATTATTTTTTTAGCTTCGTCTGGGGAGGTTGGTACGCTGGGGATAACACTAAGGCCATGTTTTTTGGCTACTTCGCCCATCTGCCACGCGTGTTGTTGAGTGGCTTGGATCCCAATCCTGTCTTTTTCGTCTGGGTCATTGCAGACTTTTTGGAGTTCCCTCACGCGTGGACCACCCCCAATAATGAAGGCTGCTCTGGCCATAGTAGCCATAATCAATGGGCCGATTTCTTGAAAAAAATCATCGAAGTATTCTATGTTGGCACCGTCCAAGTCTGTGCTGGCTGAACCGCCAAACTTGATTACGATTGCTTTTTCTTTGGACATTTTAAAACTTTTCTAGACTATATTTTATGGGAATTATTACGTGATTCCATCGTAATTTTAAAGTTATATAAGGGATCAGCTAAACGTGATAAGTCTAAACTAATTGAAAAAAAATGATATCATAACCGCTTTGGATGAAACACGAGTTTTTTACGGTTTAGGAAAAGTATCCCTTTCTTAAACACTTAGTCTATCATTTCTAGTTGTTAATAACTGCTTATAAGCGATCGGCGACATTTCTACTTAGCAGAAAAAGGGACATTTTCGCTTTGGGCTAACAATACTTGTCCAGATATTGACTAAATATGTTACTTGTTATAGAATTGCGCCTTATATTTGTAGAGGAAATAGTTGGGCAAAATGACAAGCAAGGGTCAAATCAATCAATTGGCAGTTATTGGTCTTGGTGGTCAAACTCAGGGTGAGTTAATTCCTGCCGCCCTAAAACTTTCCAGCAAGTGTCAAATTACAGCTATTTGTGATATTAACTATGACTTTGTTAAGCAGTCGCAGAAACTCTTAGCTGGTCAGGAATCTCCTGTTGAAGTTTTTCAAAATTATGAAAAACTTTTTAAGCAGGTTGATGTCGGCAAGCTTAAAGTAGATGGTATCATTGCCTGTTTACCTCATTTTCTATATGCAGATGTGACCAAAAAGGCTTTGGTTCGTGGCATTATGGTTTTTAAAGAAAAACCTTTTGCGATCAATTTAGCCGAAGCAAAAAAAATTAGCGCTTTGGCCCTCAAAGAAAACGTCCAGATTTATACGGTTACTAAACGCCAGTTTTATCCATCTTATAAAAAGGGGTTGGTGTTACTGCGCGAGGGAGCGATCGGTAGCCCGTATCTTTATAGTGCCCGGCATTTTATCCCCCATGGAAATATATACGAAGGCTGGCGTAGCAACTCTGAAGCGGCCGGTGGCGGCGTACTTATAGATATGGGTTATCATCTTTTGGAAGTAATTTTGCGCTATTTTGGAGATGTGACTCAAGCTAACCTTCACTGGACTAATACGGCCAGGCCGGATTACAGTTATGAAGTTGAAGATACTGCCATTATCCATAACTGGCATCCGATCGGCGTTCAGGGTGTGTTCCAGATGGCCGCCTTGAGCGGGCCAAAAGAGGAAAGCATTGAAATTCGTGGGGTAAAGGGAAGGTTGGTGGTGACAAAATCTGATGTGCGCCTTTATGATATTTTTGGAAAAGAAATCGAGAAATACGAATTTGAGACTGATGGCGCGGTAGCTACGGCCGAAGCCTTAGAACTATTTCTGAGTAACAATAAATCTGTTTGGACCCAGAACATTTCCCACAACATGAAAATTATGCGTGTGCTTGATATGGCATATAATGGAAGGTATTCATGATCGGAATAGCTTTGGTTACGGGTGCAGGCGGAGGTTTGGGAACGGCAATCTGCAAAGTGTTGGCTAAAAAAGGTTTTAGGATTATTGCTGTTGATTTACTCGAAGAAGAGAAGCTCAAGAATCAGCTATCAGAAATTAGGGCAAGCCTAGAATTAATTTTCGGTGGCGTTGATTTTTCCAAACCTGAAGTAGTGACTGCAATAGTGGAATCATTTCTGCCCAATAAAAATTGGACAGTATTGGTTAATAATGCCGGCATAAGCATTGGTGGCAAACTGATAGATGGTACACTTGAACAATGGAACGCAATGATGAACGTAAATTTGACCGTGCCATTTGTGTTAAGCCAAGCATTCGTCCGTAATGTAAATAAGACCGGCGGTGGCGGGTCAATCATAAACATTTCTTCAATGGCAGGTATTATTGGGGCAAAGAAACCAGGTTATGCCGCTTCAAAAGCCGGTTTAATTGGGCTTACCAAGGCTGTGGCAATGCAGGTTGGGCCCAATATCCGCTGTAACGCTGTTTATCCTGGGGCAATGAACACGCCAATGACTGCAGATTGGGACCAGAAAACCCGGCAGGCAATTGCCAAAAACACCCCAATCGGTCGAATTGCCGAACCTGAGGAGATAGCCCAGATTGTAGCCTTTTTGGCTGATTCAGAACAATCAGGATTTCTGACAGGCGCAATAATTAATGCCACCGGTGGTCAATATCTTGGACAATAAGGTCTTTAGGTCTAAGCCCATAGCAACATCCAACTACTAATTGGAGAAACAATGCTTCAGACTTATCAACACATTTGGCTCTGTGGTTTGGCTGCTTCCGGCAAGACCACTTTGTTGCAGTGGCTTCACAAAAAATACCCATCTGTTAATTTTCTCAATGACTCGCAGGAAACTGTTGAATTTATCCGTAACGACACCGAGTGCAAACACCACACTAAGCCATCTTTAGACACTTTCCTTCTTATTGATTCTGTGGTTGCTCATTACAGCGTTAAATCTCTAATTGGAAAAGTTGCCAGCTCAAATCAAATCAACATAATTGAACTTTCCAGAGGTTGTGACCAGAAAAAGGTGGTTGATTTTTCCTACAGCTACCTGTTTTCACAGCTGCCAGAAGAAATTATGAGAAATTCACTCTTTGTTTATGTCTATAGCCCATATGCCTCAAGGTTAAAGAGAAACAGTAATCGATCGTTGCTACCCAAAAAAAAGTTTAACGTATTTTCTTCATTTTACTGTCCCGAGGAAGCAATGGAGCGCTTTTTCCAGTCGGATGATTTTTTTGAAGCTATAAAAGATCACCCCGTTGATTCCTTAGTGCTCTCAAATATTTACTCACTTGATGATTATTACAGCAAGATAGGGCAGTTATTTAGAAGTTGATTATGGCAATCAGGCACGCAACCCTTCCGCTTTGGCAGGAAAAAAATAGTGAGCAAAAACGCACCTATTTGGAACAGCTATGGCATGACTTGACAATCTATGCGCGACATAAGGAGTTTGAGTTGGAACAAGGCAGTGGCATAAATTTTATCCGAAGCAACGAAACTACCCTTAAGACAATTTTAAACATGTACCGGAGAGTGCTTTTGAAAGAGACTGAACAAGTCAAAAATATTCTCAAGTCCCATCCCGCGGCTGATAATAATGAAGAGGAAAGTATCAAAAAAACTCTTTCTTTATTGGAAAATAATCCCAATCTTTTTAATATGAACTGCGAGCCCGGCCATTTTACCGGTTCGGCATTGGTGGTGGATGCAACTTCCGGCATTGTGCTTTTGCACTTGCACAAAAAACTAGATAAGTGGTTGCAGTTTGGAGGTCACGCTGAATATGAAACCAATCTCTTTGATGTTGCTTTGAGGGAGACGCAAGAAGAAACTGGGTTGGCCGATCTTTTTAATATGGCGCCAGATGATCAGGCAAATCGACCAATTGATATCGATGCTCACCTCATTCCGGCAGGCAAAGGCGAACCAAAGCACTGGCACTTGGATTTTCGCTTTGTATTGGGGACAAATTCTTTGGGAAAAGTTTCGGTTGATGGGACACAGGAATCTGAAAATTTTGAACGCTTCGAATTTGATCGCGCAATTGCTTTTGTGGGCAAAATTGACCAATCATTAAAGCGCCTAATTCAAAAAGCCAAGAAAATTTGCACTTGATTTTATAGCAAATTTCAAATGCCCTCGGCCTCTTGAGGTTAATTCTCAAACGGTGAATTATGTCTATTTCGGCAAAAAAACCATTGTAGCCATCAAAAATCATCATCTCCGCTACACTTTAGGCAAGAAACGGAGAGTAGGCTCTGACCCATGATTCAAACGAATCGGGTGGGGCAGTGGTCTGGACTGGAACGGCAAGCTTTAGCTTGGTTACTGATGGTGGAGGGGATTGGTCAAACTCGCTTACGACTTATAATCATGGCTCATAGAAAAGGCGAAGTTGACCTGGTTAATTTGTGGCGCCAGCCGGCAAAATTAGCCAAACTGCTTAAGTTAGAAAAGATTGAAGAATCGGTTATAAAGTTGCAGAGTGAGTATACACCAACCAAAGTGGGGGAGTGGCTATCACAGCAACAAATCCAAATCATCACCGAAGAGGATATAGTCTTTCCGCCTTTGTTAAAACAGATTCATGAACCACCTATGATGTTATTTTTCCAAGGAGTTTTGAATGAGAGCTGGTGGGGTTTACCGGTGGCAGTAGTGGGTAGTCGTCACATGACTGAGTATGGCCGGATGGCCACCAATAGTTTGGTGGCAGAATTAGTGGACCTGGGAGCCACGATTATCTCTGGTGGTATGTACGGAGTAGACCTTGAAGCTCATCAAACTGCTATCAAACATCAAGGTAAAACAGTTATTTTATTGGGTCATGGTTTTGGTCATGTTTATCCCGATTGGATTCAACCTAAACATCAAGCAATTCTAGAGGGCGGGGGAGTTATCATGTCTCAATTTGCCCCCTTGACCGCTCCTTCCAAGGGCAGTTTTGTGGCTCGCAATCGCTTGGTAGCCGGTATGTCGCAAACAGTTTTGGTGGTAGAAGCGGCTATTAAATCTGGTACGCACCTAACAGTTGAGTTTGCTTTGGAAGAAGGTCGGGATGTGTGTGCAGTGCCAGGACCAATTAGTAATCCTTATAGTCAAGGTACTAAGTGGCTGATCAATCAGGGGGCCAGATTGGTGACTTTGGGAGCTGAGGTGATTTCTCCAGAAACCAGTTTTGATTTCCCCGGTTTGACTAATAATTCCAGCACCCCAGTCAACCGCATGAGGCATGGTTTGATTAACCCGGAAGGGCGAAGTTTGGGTCACAGCGACAATGATATTAAGCCGAAGTCGTTGGGTCCCCCCAACCCTCATCAGCAGAAGAAAAAAGAGCCTTCACTGCAAACTAAGTTACTGGATTTACTTGAAGCTCAGCCACTGAGTGTCGACCAAATCCTCCAGCTACTGGGCGAAACAACCGGCAGTCAGCCACCTGTAGGATTGAGCCAAGTTTTGACAGAACTAACCCAGCTGGAGATGATGGGTCAGGTGGCTAGGTTTGGTCAGTATTATCGAAGTGGCTAGTAGCTCCAACATTTTTTGCTAGCAGTCTTATATGTAGTGGGTTCAATCCGGCTTAAGGTGTGTTATATTCAATAGACTTTCTGCGAAATAAAAAACGGGTTAATTATGTTAAAATTTTACTTCATTTTGGTTATTTCGCAGAAAGTCTAATACTCATGTGGTTAGTTATTGTTGAATCTCCTACCAAAGCTCGTAAACTAAAGTCATACTTAGGTACTGATTATCAGATCGAAGCATCTGTGGGTCATGTTCGAGATCTAGCTAAAAATAAATTAAGCGTGGATGTGGAGCATAACTTTGCTCCAGAATACCAAGTTTCCGAAGACAAACAGGATGTGGTTGATAAGCTAGGCAAACTGGCCAAAACTTGTCAGGGCATTGTTTTGGCAACTGATCCGGATCGAGAGGGCGAGGCTATTGCTTGGCATCTTCAGCAGCTTCTCAAAAAAAAGGTCAAGTTGTTTAAACGGGCAACTTTTCATGAAATCACTAAATCGGCAGTTCTGGAAGCCATTGCTAAGCCAGGAAAAATTAAACTTGATTTGGTTGACGCACAGCAAGCTCGGCGGATTTTAGATCGATTAGTGGGTTATCAGTTGTCTCCAGTCTTATGGAAAAAAATTCGGCGAGGTTTGTCGGCAGGTCGAGTTCAGTCGGTGGCTTTGAGGCTGGTAGTTGAGAGAGAGCGGGAGATTGAAAGTTTCAAACCCCAAGAGTATTGGGAAATTGATGTTAAGCTGGCAGTAAACTCAAAAGAGAATTTTCTAGCCCGTTTGAATCGGGTTAATGGTAAAAAGTTTGAACCCAAATCCAAAAAAGATGTGGATCCAGTCATATCTGTAATTCCTAAGGCTATGTACCAGGTTTTGAGTGTTGACCAGAAGCAAAGACAACGCTCTAGCCTGCCTCCTTTTACTACCTCAACTCTCCAACAATCGGCGGCCAATCGCTTGGGCATGAGTAGTCGCCAAACCATGCGTTTGGCTCAAGATTTGTATGAAGAGGGTTTGATTACTTATCACCGAACCGACTCGGTGGCTTTGTCTCAATCATCGCTCAAAATGGCTCGGTCACTCATCAAGACAAAGTATGGAGAAGCTTACTTACCTTTAGAACCCAGATACTTTAAGACTAACAGCAAGAATGCCCAAGAGGCCCATGAAGCTATTAGGGTGACTGATGTGGCAGTCATTTCTGAATCAATTGATAGTCAAACCAAGTTATCCAGCCGGCATGCCGGACTTTACGATTTAATTTGGCGCAGGTTTGTGGCCAGCCAAATGAACCCAGCTATTTATGATCAAACCAGCATTGAGGTTGAGGGTCAAGTTAAATCAAACAAGGCTGGCCAACCTAAAAAACTTCAACTCAGAGCCAATGGTTCAACTTTGGTTTTTGATGGCTGGACCAGGTTATTTAGTAATCAAGAAGATGCCATTTTGCCTGTGGTCAAGTTTGGTCAGGATTTAAAGTATTTAGAACATCTATCAGAACAAAAATTCACCCAGCCCCCGCCCAGATACAACGATGCTTCTTTGGTCAAGGAACTGGAAAGTCGAGGCATTGGTCGACCTAGTACCTATGCCAGCATTATTTCTGTGATTCAGGAGAGAGGTTATATTGAGCGCCTGGAAAAAAAGTTTTTTGCCACAGCAGTTGGTATGACGGTGTGTGATTTTTTGGTGAAAAACTTTCAAGAGCTGATGGAGTACGAGTTTACAGCCGAGATGGAGGAAGATTTGGATGCCATTGCCAGAGGAGAGAAGAAGTGGCAGAAAATAGTAGGAGTTTTCTATCAGCCATTTCATAAGTTAGTGGAGAGTGTGAGCAAAGATGCCGATCGGGTCCAAGTTCCAGTCGAAAAAACTGGCAAAAAATGTCCTGATTGTGGTAAAACTGAAGCCGGTGAAGTAGTCATCCGGACTGGCCGATTTGGTAAGTTTTTAAGCTGTAGTCGTTTCCCAGAATGTAAGTACACCCAAAATATTGTCAATAAAGTTAAGGGAGTTAAGTGCCCGTTGTGCAAAGAAGGAGATGTGGTCATCAAGCACTCCAGGTGGGGTAGTCAGTTTTACGGTTGTGGTCGATATCCAGAGTGTGATTGGGGAAACTCACGACCACCTAAAGTGGGAGATAGAGTCACTAAAGCCCAGTGGAAGAAAGTCCAAGAAGCTAGGGCTGAGCGGAAAACCAAACGAGAAAAAGACATGCAAGAACAAGAAATACCTGCCAAAAAGAAGAAGTAGACAACAAAGTATTATGAAAGTCACACTTTTCGGAGCGGCTTTTGACCCTCCTCATTTGGGACATCAAAAAATTGCGTCCACTCTGTTGAAGCAAAACTTAGCTGAAGAGGTTTGGTTGTTGCCAGTTAAAGACCACGCTTTTGGCAAAGAAATGATCAGCGAAAAACATCGATTAGCTATGTTGCAAACTTTAATTAAGCCAAAGGTCAGAATTGAGACTTATGAGCTCGATCAAACTACGGCCAGCATTACTTTTAACACCTTGCGTGCTCTGAGAGCCAAGCACCCCAAACATGAGTTTTCTTTTTTGATTGGGGCGGATAATTTAGCTCGTTTTCATGAGTGGGATGATTATCTGATTATGTTGCAAGAATTTACCTTTTTTGTTTATCCTCGTGCTGGTTATGAATTAAAGCCACTTTATTCTGGCATGGAGGTTCTGACTGGCGTTAAGGAAATTGATGTGTCATCAACTCAAGTCAAGGAATGGGTCAGACAAGGTCGGTCAATTAAAAACTTGGTTTCACCGGCAGTTGGTGAGTATATTGGGCAACACAAGTTATATGGATAACTAACAAGTCTAATTAAGCCAAAGATAATTGTGATATAAATGGCTAGAAGGAATCAGAAATTATGAAACGCAATATTGACCCCGCTTGGAATACCCAGCAGATTGAAACTTTTGTAAAAAAGACTCTTAGAAATACCTATAAAAAACAAGTGGTGATTGCAGTGTCTGGTGGTCTTGATTCGGCTGTTTGTTTGACTTTGTTGGTGAGAAGTTTAGGAAGCAAAAGCATCACGCCCGTGTTACTGCCATACTACGATCAGGACATGAGCCATGCCTGGCTCATCATCGACTGGAATAAAATTGACAAAAAACAAGTGGTTGAGATCAACATCGGTCAACCAGTGGCAGAGCTAGCTCGGATACAAAATATCTCATCGTCTCCACAGACCAAACAAGATGAAATCAGACTGGGCAACATGATGACCAGGGTGCGGATGATCTTGATCTTTGATCTGGCCAAAAAACTGGACGCCTTGGTTTGCGGCACCGAAAACAAATCGGAAAAGTACCTGGGGTATTTCACTCGGTTTGGTGACGAAGCCAGTGATTTGGAACCAATCCAACATCTTTACAAAACCCAAGTTCGAGCCTTGGCCCAACATCTGCGGCTACCGGCAATTTTTCTAGATAAACCGCCCAGCGCCGGTTTGTGGACCGATCAGACGGACGAAGAAGAGCTGGGTTTTTCTTACGACACAGCCGATTTGGTGCTGGAGCAGTTGATTGATGAACAAAAAAAACAGGGCAATGTTGTGGTAAAAGGCATCGATCAGGTTAAGGTGCGACAAGTGATAGAACGCGTGCGATCGCAGGAGTTTAAACGACAGGTGCCGTATAAAATTAGATGAATTCTTGCAAAGAGCTTGCATGGATTAGTTTGCCGGCCTTCTTATCTCGGTTGTATAAAGTGATAGCTTTTAAGATTTTATCAAGTTCAGTCTGTTTGGCCTTTTGGAAAAGATCTTCCGCTCTGGCTAGACTCATAATGACCACATCTGGTTTATTGTTAGTCATCACCACCACAGGACCATGTTGGGCCTGGTCAAAAACATCTCGGTAATGGCGCTGAATATCTTTAGTCGAAACAGTTTGAGGCATGAAGTTCATACTTACATAATATTATATGTATAACCTTATGTCAAGGACTGTCTGATAGTGATTCTTTGGTGGGGGCAAAGCCGACTTGAATGATTTGTAGCTTATCTCCCGCATTTGTTAAACCAACTTGGTAAATGGGTTTGCCCTGACTGGAAGCCAGTAGACCCAAAGTAGCATTGGTTTGTCTAGAAACAGCATTTTCTAAATCTGATAACTTTCTGACTTGATGATGAATTTCCAGATAATCTTGAAGTTCCGTCATGAGTTTTTTATCTCTGGCTTGATCATAAACAAAAAACTGATCTGGCTGATTTGTTTGATCTTGTTCATTCTTTTTACCCCAAGGTTGAATCGTAAACTTGTGACTGACTATGACTAATACACCCTGTTCCAGATGCTGTCTATCCAGCACATGATACAAAAACTGACCAGGATTTTGGGTTTGATAATTTCTAACAATTTGAATCAAATCCAGCATATCTTTGCCTGTGACGCCGTAATATTGACCCTCTGTAATTGCGGCATTAGCATGACCACAACCGACTTCAACTCCATGCCGGCCTTCGTGAGTGTCTGTGTGCCAACCGTATTTTTGACCCCGACTCAAGCGAAAATTGAGCACCAAATCAAAAGCAGTTTGTGGTTCAAAACCCAGACTTAAAAGAGCCATAGACAGCCCCAAATCAGCTCCTGGCCTGGCCAGCTCTCCACCGGCTTGCTCCGGAGTGTAGCCACCATCGACACAGATAGATGAGATATGGGTCGATTCAATCACGTTGTTTAAAACATGTTGGATGACTGCTGGGGGCACATCGCCGGCAGTTGCCGGCGGTTGAATTTTGAGCAGGTCAATGGAAAATACTTGTTTTTGATTGGTTTGATGCATAATTTCTTTTCTTGCAGACCAACTGCGAAATAAGTTACCGTTTCTCAAACTTTACTACCAGTCTATTGTATATGATCAAAATATTTCCATAATCTGTTTTGGAGCTTATGTTGCGCAAGTCCGTGAGTGGAATTGCCATACTTATAATAGACTTTCTGCAAAATAAGGGAAACGGTATTTATCCCTCCGGGGTGTGCGACTTGTTACGAGTGACAGCATGGATGATTTTTCAAAAGGGGACATTTCTACTTAACGCAAAGGGGACATTTTCGCTTTGTGCTAATACACGAAAGACGGAACTTGTGTTATTGGACAGATTAAGTTAGATTAAAACTGATGGTTCAACCAGTCGCCGTTGCCATTACAATGCGATTAGTTTGATAATTTATTATGACTCAAAAAGTGAAAAAACCTCAACCGCCAGACATGCAGTATCGTCAACTTCTGCAACTTGTTTTGGACCAAGGTCTTAAGTCCTACGCTCAACAAGGTACCAAAACCATCTCATTGATTGGGGCGTCACCTATGCGGTTTCGCTTGGCAGAGGGTTTCCCTATGATTACCGAACGCAACATGGCGCCAGTCCTCAAAAATGGCAAGCCCACAGTTTGGCAACAGGCTATTGCTGAGTTAACAGGCTTTATCAATGGAGCCCGGACTCAGCAGGAACTGGAAAAGTTTGGTTGCTTTTGGTGGCAACCCTGGGTGACAGAAAAGAAATGCGCCAAACGCGGTTTGGTTACAGGCGATTTAGGACCGGGTTCCTATGGAGCGGCTTTTCATGATTTTCCCACCAGTGAAGGACCAACTTATAATCAGTTTCAAAACATCTTGGAGCAGATGCGTCAACTGCCTCACTTAAAGACTCACTTCATCTCTCCCTGGATTCCTCAATACACCATTCGAGGAAAAGGTAAACAGCAGAAAGTGGTGGTCTGTCCCTGTCATGGCTGGTTACACTTGAGAATTTTTGGCAAAAAACTGATTCTGCATATGTTCCAGCGGTCCGGTGATCTGCCGGTGGGGGTACCCAGCAACATGGTTCAGTACGCGGCACTCACCCTGATGATCGCTCAAGTTTTGGATCTGGAGCCTTATGAATATGTTCACACAATTTCTGATGCGCATATTTTTGTCGATCAAGTACCGATGGTTAAGCAGATGTTAGAGAGAGAGCCAAAACCCCTACCCACCATGCGCATCAAAAAAAGCAGACAAAGGGAAAAAGACTTGTTTGCTTTTCGCTTTAGCGACTTTGAGTTGTTTGGCTATGACCCGCATCCGGGCCTCAAACTGCCGGTAGCAGTTTGAAGACGAAGTACCACTCCGCGATACTCACACTGTTGAGCTGGATTATCTCTAATATCTGCCAAGGCTTAGACAGCCAGCTCATCAATAGACTTGTGGTAGGATAAGACCAAGATTCAAATGGGCGTAAAAAATAGAAAAAAATGAACATCAGACAAAGAATCTTAAATGAAAGTCTAATGTTCTATTACCATCAGAAATAAAAATATGCTGGACAAAAAAATTAAACCCAAGAAACTACTTGATTTAGAGAACGCTCGGCATGACGATCAGCGAGAGTATATGAGAGAAATCATGGCTGATGGCGTTTGCCCATTTTGTCCGGAACAGATCAAGCATAAGTACAACAAAGAGCCAATTATCAAGGAAACCAAGTACTGGATTTTATCCAAGAACCACTGGCCGTACGCTCACACCCAACTGCATTTGATCGCTTTCTACAAAGAGCATGCCGAGAACCTGGTGGATTTAGATCCGCGAGCCGGTCAGGATTTGTTTGAGCTGATGCAGTGGGTGGATAAACAGTATGACTTGCCGGGCGGAGCCATAGCCATGCGGTTTGGCGATACAGATTATTCGGCCAGCAGTGTGGTGCACGTCCACGTCCATATTATTGTGCCGAATGTGAAAGACCCCAATTACTTGGATCAGCCGGTGCGGTTTAAGATTGGAAAAACTCACAAGTAAAGTTTGAGCTCTCAAGCGCGATTGGTTGTTTTAACTCAACTTGTTGGGTAGCGCTGGGTGATGGATCGTCTATCCTGCAGTTGGCGGGTGGAGGCCTTAACCTTGACTTGGATGATCTTGACGTTGGCTCGTTCCAGTTCCTCTTGAGCGTCCAGCACACTGTAGCCCTCGGCAAAGTACAGTTTTTTAATGCCGGCTGTAGCAATCAGGCGGGCGCAGTAAGGGCAAGGAAAAGTGGTGACGTAGAGGGCGAGTCCAGCTGTTTTTATGCCTTGTTTAACGGCTTCTGCCAGCACCGAACCCTCGGCGTGTTGTGAAGTGCCTATCTCGATAGCCACTCCGGTACTAGCCAAACTTCTGGGATCACCGTTAATGTATTGAGTTTGGGGTGAGGGAGTGTGGTAGTTAAAGCTTTCAAGTAAGACTTTGTTATCTTTGATGAGAACCGCTCCCACGTGGCGCCACCAATCGCTGGATAAGCCAGCCAGGTTAAACGCCCGCTGGATGATTGTTTGGTCAAACTCTGTCTGGGAAATTTGCAGTTTTGTTTTGACCGGCTGGATATCATCGACCCGCTTTTTGTCCCAGCGCAGGAAAACGGGCGAGTAGTGGGTTTCTGCCTGGGGCAGAAAGCGATCAATCACAATTTGGCTGATGTCTTCATCCGGAGTGATGACGCGCAAATCTTTTTGTTTTACCAGAGCGCGAAACTCTTTGATAGTGCGTTTGTCTATAATTTGACTCTTAAGTTGGGGATACAGGCAGGCGGTGATGGATTGGATTTGTTGTGGGCTCAAACTCCTAATCTCTTTTCTCAAGTAATCGAGTTGCTGATCCAGAGTTTGAGCCCACTGGGGATTGATAATGTATAGCTTTTTCGCGTCAGGGGCGTATTTGGTCAAAAACTCCAGGTAACCGGCATGTAAGACGGGCAGGTAGATGAGAATAATGGTCTTATTTTTAGCGGTAGATCTAGCCATACAAGTTAAATATTGCCTTAATTTTTTTTAAGCTGATTGACCAGTTCATCAATGGCAGTCTGGACTTTTTGAGCCAGTGCCTGGCTAAAATGTTGGGCAAAGCCAATTTGCAGTCGCCTTAATTTGGCGCTGGTGGAGGTGACAGCTTGGGGCTTGAGTACCATCACTTGGCCACAGATTTTTTCCAGTTGCTTGACTTGAGTTGGAGTATAAGTGCTTTCGGTGGTGATGAGGACATTGGGCTTGATGAGTTTGATTAACTGCCACTTGGGGGCGGAGAGGGGCTTGAGGACAACGTAATCAACCGCTTTGAGATGGGTCAACATCTCCAGTCGCTCACTTTCCGGTACCACCGGTCTTTCCGGCCCTTTACGAGTTCTGACTTTTTCGTCACTATCTACGCCCACAAACAAGATGTCGCCATGACTCTTGGCCGAAGCCAGGTAACGACCGTGGCCAATATGAATCATGTCAAAAGTGCCTTGGGTCAGGACAATGGACTTATTTTGGGCTCGTAACTTCTTGATCAGTGGGGGGACTTGATCGTAATCTAGGATAATTTGAGTTGTATTCATCTGCTGTGAACCTCAATTTTTTTAATAACTGCTACTTTGACTCCATTCAAGCGGTTTGAGCCATTTTACCCCATTTTTGAAAACTATAGGAGCAGATTTTGCATCGTTGCAAAACTTCCCTTAACCCAAAATGTTCAAAATATACTACAATTATTCAGGACCGACTTTGGTGTTGAAGTAATTATATCAGCCAAAAAACATAAATAGATAATTAAAGTATGATTCGAAAAATGGGCGAACAAGCAGACAATCTTATAGGCAACCGTACCATCTACGATGTGGGTTGGGGGGAGTTGGTGGGACGCAATCTGGTGGCCGGCATCAGTCGAGCCTTGGGTGGATTGTTGTTAAACATTGTGTTGATAGTCATTTTAGGTTCACTGGTGGCGCGTTTTATTTGGCCTCAACTCCAACCGGTGATAGAGAATCTTCGGCAATCTTACCAAACACTTTTTAAGTTGGAAGAGACTTTAAGCCGGCAGTCACAGACTGGAGGTTTGCCATTGGTAGGCGAGTCGCTCCAATTTGATATTCGCTCTCTCGGCCAGCCGGGTACAGAAACCAAGAGTCGGCAACTTGATGCTGGTCAGCTGGAAAATTTATTGTTCGGTAATTCCGCTCAATAGACTTGCCTTGCAAAATAAGCAACGACACCAGCGGAAAGTTGACACCTACTAGACTTGTCGCGAAATAAGAAATGAGTTAATTATGGATAGATTTTATAGCATTTTCGTTGATTCTGATGACGATAGTAGCCAATGCTGGTTGAGGAAGAACCAGCAAAGAAAATGCAT
>Ga0180007_10003743_pt1 | contig 16685 bp, 14 predicted proteins | sample MM_PC_MetaG_FD_121122 | JGI IMG/M metagenome (GOLD analysis project Ga0180007, IMG submission 121122) | Groundwater microbial communities from the Aspo Hard Rock Laboratory (HRL) deep subsurface site, Sweden - MM_PC_MetaG | ecosystem: Environmental > Aquatic > Deep subsurface > Groundwater... | reverse complement strand
CCGTAGCGGCTGCGGGCCACGCCGAGCGTGTCCGTGATGCAAGGATGATTCCAGCAAATCCTGCTAGTGTGCTGCAAAGGATAAAATTGGCGATGCGATACCGATCAACCTTGATTCCAGAGAGTCGTGCTGCCTCTTGATTCCCGCCGATCGCATAAACCGCGCGACCATAAGGCGTTCTGGTAAGAATCACGTAGCCAAGAATCATGAATATAACAAAGACGATGACAGGTACAGGAATTGGTCCGACCATCCCTCCACCAAGTGCTCCGAATGATTTGGGCAGATTACCGATTGACAGGCCCTTGGTATAGACCAGCGCCATCCCGCGCGCGACAGACATCATCCCCAATGACACGACAAACGAATGAACCTTGGCTTTGGTGATGATGATTCCCATGACCCATCCCATCAAAGCTGCAAGGGGAATTGGAATAAGAATCGCCGCGAGAGGGGACAACCCTTGCCGCGCCATCAAACCAGCCGTCAATGCGCCGCAGAAACCGGCCACAGATCCGACGGACAAATCGATGTCAGCAGACAGAATAACGAATGTCATACCTACGGACATAATGCCAATCATCGACACCTGGCGAATGACGTTGAAAATGTTGTTTACGCTTAGGAAGACAGGACGTATGCTTGCGATCAGCGCACACACCAACAGAAAAATGAAGAGAATGCTATATTCTCGAAATAGGCGCTGACCTGCGTGCCTTGCAAGGGTCCCGATTCGTCGAGTTCGAGTCATGCTCGTTTGTTCCATCCTAATGCCCCTTCTCCTCTCTCATGTTCATCCTGACACCGCATCACTACCGTAGAATATGCGGGGGAGAAACGTCTCTCCCCCGCGACAGGTAGATTACAGCTCGTAGTTCATTTCCGCTTCGGTCTCGTAGTTGGAAAGCACGAGCATCCAAGGATTGATATCAAGATCGACGTTTTCAGGCATCGTTCCACTAATTACGTACTTGCACAGCTGCTCTGTGGCAAGTCGCGCCATTTCGACAGGATACTGAATGGTTGCATCAAGCGTTCCTTCGATCAGAGCACTGAGTCCGCCCGGAACGCCGTCGTATCCGACCACAATGACGTCATCGAAATCTATGCCGGCATCGATCATGGCTTGGATTGCGCCCAACGCGGAGTCGTCATTCGCGCAAATCACCGCGTCGAAGTCCCCTGCCGTGGAAGTGATAGCATCTTCCATGACGGTCAGGCCATCGGCTGGATTGAATTTTCCGCTCTGCTCAAAAACGATTTCCAGTCCAGGATAGTGAATGATCTGTTCGTGGATACCGAGCGCACGGTTAATGGTCGGCGAAGCACCAAGCTCGCCAAGAATATGGACAATCTTGCCGACACCATCGAGCTTTGAGGCAACGTATTCGAGAGCAAGACGTCCGCCGAAGACATCATCTGCACCGACGTGGAAAATCGTGGAATCCTGGTTGAATGCTCGTCGGTCAAATGTGGCGACCGGAATTCCTGCAGCAGCTGCAGCCTCGATGACCGGAACAAGCACGTCGACATTCAGGGGGTTGACGAGGATGGCGTCAAACCCTTGGGCGATGAAATTTTCCATGATTTCGTACTGCCGAGCCGCGTCCCCTTGTGCGTTCTCGACAACCAACTGGATTTCAGGATACTTGGCGGCCTCATCGATGACTGCCTGATACGCATAGGTCATCCACGTATAGGCGAGGGTCATGCAGGCAAATCCTACCTTGTAGGTGGCTGCGGCTGCATTGAACACAGGCACCGCAATGAGTCCGGCAATGAGTACTAGCAACAACGCGCGTTTCATAAGGTTTCCTCCTTGAGGAATCTAGCTAGGGTCTTCCATGCAATTTCGAAGCTGTTCGCCATGCTCTTCTGCAGATCCTGTAAGGGCTGCCGCAAGAATGGCCTCCTTCGAGATACTTTCCCGATCCAGCTCATTGACGATGCGTCCTTGGCGCAAGACATAAACCCGGTCACATACGTCGACCAGCTCCTCGACCTCAGATGAAATGATGAGGATGCCCGCTCCATCTTCTGCGAGCGTTCTCACCAACCCATAGATTTCTGACTTCGCGCCAACATCAATTCCTCGCGTTGGTTCATCAAACAGAAAAACTCGGGCGCTCGAACACAACCATCGCGCAATAACGACTTTCTGCTGATTCCCACCGCTAAGGGTTTCAACGAGTTGTTGAATCCTCGGGGTCTTGATATCTAGCGATTGAATCCGTTCCATCACCTCCTTCCGAATCCGTTTGTAGTCAAGAATGATCCCCTTGCCACGAAATCGGAGACGGCTAAATCTAGAGAGAGAGGCTAGAATGATGTTGTCACGCACACTTGCGCAAAGAACCAAACCTAGGCCCTTTCGGTCCTCAGGAAGATAACAAATGCCTTGCCTGACTGCGTGATTTGGAGACTTGATGCGAGCAGGCTTGCCAGAGACGCAAACCTGGCCCTTATCTGCTCGATCGGCGCCGAAAATGGCCCGGGCCACTTCCGTGCGGCCTGACCCCATCAAGCCAGCAAGTCCCACAATCTCTCCTGCGCAGATGTCCAGATTGACATCCTCAAACACACCCTTTCGAGAAAGGCCTTCTACTTGCAGAAGCTTCGCTCCAGGTGCACATGGAGGACGAGGATTACCGCGCGCAACTGATCGCCCCACCATCAACTTGACGAGACGATCCATGGAAGCATCTTTAGCCTTTAACGTGTCCTCTCTACGGCCATCCCGCATGACGGTCACTCGATCGGCAATCTCTCCAACTTCTTCAAGGCGGTGCGAAATGTAGATGACAGACGATCCGCTCTCCTTCATCTGTCTCACCACGCGGAACAGCTCCTCGATTTCTTTCGGGCTCAGGGCGGCTGTGGGCTCATCCATAATGTAGATTTCAGATGCCAGGGAGAGCGCTTTGGCGATCTCAACCATCTGCTGCTTGGCGACACCAAGTCGCCTTACGGGTGTGTTTGGCGAGATATCCACCTGCAGATTGCGAAGTATTCGATCTGTCGTTCGGTTCATTTCTCGTCGATTGATGAGAAATCGTGTCAGAAAGCTCTTTCCGATCGGGATGTGGCCTAGTGACACGTTCTCAGCAACTGACAAGTCAGGAACGAGATTGTATTCCTGGTAGATCGTTGCAATCCCCAGTGACTGCGAATGCCGCGGATCGCGGATATCCACCGATTCGCCGCGAAGCTGAACATCCCCTTCATCTTTGTGATAGACACCTGAAAGGATCTTGATGAGTGTCGACTTACCTGCTCCATTGGCCCCCAGCAATGCATGCACTTCACCGGGTCTCAACTCAAAATCGACATGATCGAGTGCCAACACACCTGGGAATCGCTTGACAATTCCCGTCATGTTGATGAGCACCCCATTACGGTTGGGCTCTAGCATGCTGGGTCCCTGCTGCGCAGTTGACGTGGTTTGGGGAGTGGCTTGCATCGGCGGTATTACACCTCATCTTCCATTCTTGTTTTGGATGTTTGAATCGGCCTATAGACCGTGTTCGTGAATGCGACGCACTCGCGAACGTATGACCGCATGTATTCGATTGGATCCTCCATGCCGCGGACGAAAGTTAGCCCTGTGAAGTAAAGGATGGGACTGAAGGGAAGCACGCCGAGGAGTTCGGCAACTTGCTGATCGATGACCTCATGGGCAACGATCTTCCTCTCTGACCGCTCAATGACGTACCCATATCTTTCTTCTAGAGTTGCATACAGACTGCCTCGAACAAGCGTGGATTCTCCAAGATTGACAAATTTCTCGGCTGGCAAATACGAGTCACAAACCATGACCGGTTTTCCATCGACCTGGCGCAAGCGGCGGATGAATAGAAGAGAGGCACTCTTAGGGAGATGGAATAGCTCCGCAAGATGCGATTCACAGGGAATCACGTCCCGCATGATGAATGTTGTCTCCAGCGTTGTGCCGGGAGGGAACTGCTCCGTGAGGCTCAGATGTTCACTGAGTAGTGACAAACCGGCGAAGGTCTTGTCCTGCACGAAGGCTCCGCGACCTCGCTCGCGGGCAATCCATCCTTGTCCCACCAATTCTTGGACAGCACGATTCGCCGTAGGACGGCTGACACCGAAGGAAGAAGAGATCACTTCCTCAGAAGGGAATCGATCTCCTTCTCGAAGGGATCCGATTTCGATGAACCGTTTCAGCAGCCTGTAAAGCTGATAATAGAGAGGGATGGAAGCATCAGGCGCTAGCAGGGCCGTCTCGCGGGTTGCATACTCGCTCAGTCGATTCTCGATTTCTTGAATGTCCACCGGCTTTTCCACCCCTTTCAGCAAATCGGCAGGTATTGATCACGACATGTAATTTCGACAGTGTAACAATATGCTGTCGGTACGTCAAGACGTAAGCTCGTGGTTACACCTTGACATCAGTGGGACGGCTCGATATTCTCTACCCGGTCCGGAAGACCAGAAAGGAGTTCAACGATGTACGTACAGTTTTCTTATCCACTGGATGCCAAAAACGTACTCATGCCAGGCGGTATTGCGGGACCTGTTTTGCGTCCGCGCTCACGCATGACGCCTGCTCCCGCAGACAACGAGTTCGAGGGAGTTCGGTGGGAGTCGTACAACAACACCAGCTTCATTGATGCCTTTGTCCACACAGGCACTCACGTGGATACAGCCTTCCACGTCTCAAAAGAGCGACCGAATCTTGGTGACTTCAGCATCGCCGATTTCGTGTTCGAACAGCCACTCCTGATACAGGTCGCCAAGACCGACCAAGAACTGATTAAAGTGAGCGATCTTGAATCGCACGCGGCTAAGCTCCAAGAGAGCGATCTGCTACTTATCTACACGGGGTTCTCCCGCTACAGAGAATCCGATCCTGAACGATATACCATGCGTCAGCCTGGATTCTCTCCTGAAGCTGCAGAGTATCTCGTCTCTTTGCCGAAGATGCGTTGCGTGGGGGCGGATATCATGGGGATTGAGAACATTCCGGAAGGGCGAAAAGCAGACCCTCCGTTTCCCGCGCACCGCAAATTCCTTTTGAGCGGCAAAAAGTTCCTCATCTTGGAAGACCCGAATATCGCTCCGCTTGTCGGGAAAGCGCTCAAACGCGCATTCATCGTTCCTTTGCTGTTCCCTGAGGCTGAAGCCATGATGGTTACCGCGTTTGCCGAAGCAATATAGATCGAGAGGGGGCCTCGTGAATATCGAACACGTGGGTATTTATGCACATGACAGTGAGGCGTTGGCAAAGTGGTACACCGACGCCCTTGGCTTACGCGAAGTCCGCCGCATTGATCGTGGAGAGGGGAAACCAGCGGTTGTCTTCCTACAAGGAGCTTCAGGAGCCATCGTAGAAATCCTTCCTACCAGCGCAATGGAAACCGAACGAGCACTCAACAGCCCTGGGTTTACGCATCTTGGCATTGCGGTCGACAATATGGACGAGCAGATGGTGCGTTTGGCAGAACAGGGCATTGAAGTGAAGAACATCCGGTCGACAAGCAATGGCTGGACAATCGGGTATTTCAATGATCCTGAGGGGAACATCCTCGAACTCGTACAACGGTAGCACTATGGGAAGGGGGATCAGATGATATCCATTGGAGGGCGGCTCACGATTTGGCCGGATCGCTGCCGAGGGTGCAGAAGTTGCCAAATGGCTTGCTCATTTACCAAGACGCTGGAATACAACCCATCGGCATCCTACATCATCCTAGAAAGAGATCTGGAGACGGAAAAGACCGCGCCAATGATTAAGTCTCTCCGCTGCGATCTCTGTGGGGGGAATCCCGCTTGCGCTGCTGCCTGTTCCTACAAAGCGATTACTTTCGAGCCAAATTGGGAGAGTGGTTCGTGTGAATGAGGGAGGCGTTGTGACTCGTCCGATCGATCGAACATGGTTCGTTGACCTTACGCGCAGCCAGGTTCATGTTGAAGAGAGGACGTACGACGAAGTTGCGGATGTCCTAGGCGGTTCAGGCTTCGGATGGCGCATTGTTGCCAATCGCCTCCCATCTGGGATTGATCCTTTCTCTCCCGAGAACATGATTGTTCTCAATCCGGGGACCCTCGTCGGAACGCGAGTTATGGGTGCATCCAAGCTGACCGCGATCACGAAGTTCCCAACCGTTGCGTCTGCCGATCATCGCTACTACGTCGGATCCTGCACATCTGGAGGGCGCTACTTCGCAATCGGGATGAGACAAGCAGGATGCGATCGTCTCGTCATTCAGGGAAAGGCTTCAGAACCTGTCATCCTTGCGATCCGCGATGGCGGCTTGTCCATTGAGCCTGCGGGCGACTTATGGGGAAAGGGAATTGACGAAGTGTCCCGAACCCTGATCGAACAAGAGGGACAGGATGCGGGTGTGCTCGTGATTGGGACAGCGGGTGAGAAACTGGTACGCAGCGCGCTGACGATCATCGATCGAACCAATTCTCTTGGCCGCGGCGGCCTCGGGGCCGTCTTCGGATCCAAGAATGTGAAAGCCGTCGTTGCGCACGGGACAGGCAGTATTCGAGTTGCCGATCCTATAGGCTACAACCAGATCGCCGACGAATTGTGCGAGCGCGCTATGACGTGGCCTCGCCGGGAACATTGGATCAAACTGGGTCTTGCAGCTGGATGGTCAACGTTCAAGCATACACAGAATCCAGGCATGTGGGAGAAAGAGTCGTGGGACAAGCTCTATGGCGAAGAAAAACGACTCGAATCTCTTCGAGCCGTAATCGCTTGCGCAAGTTGCCCATTGAATTGCCGCCTGCGATGGGTTCTGCCTGGAGGCGAATTCGATGGGGAGCAAGGGCTAGGCTCTCCCTATAGCAAGAGCGCAACCTCTGGTCAGCTCCTGGGGATTGAGGATGATCGCAAGATGATCCATTTGGTGACAGAAGCGAATTCATACACAGGCATTGATTTCTATACGACCACGCGGCTCATCGATTTTGTCACACGAATGGCCGAACGTGGAAGGATTCCCGCAGAACAGGATGGCATCACACTTGCCCGAGACTACCCGACATATCAGCGTCTCTATACCATGACCGCCAATAGGGAAGGTCTGGGGGACATCCTTGCAGATGGTTGGTATCGCGTACAAGAGGAACTGGGTCTTGATCCATCCGAATACTGGTACGCTGGCGTATGCAAGGGCGTGGATTTCATCTACGACGCACGTCCGTCACGATTCCATCCACTGATGATGACTTTCCTGACACGCCCGAGGCCGCATCACGGCGGTTCGCACACGCGTACGAATTCGCGTGGCAAAACCCTCGAAGAAATTCGTGACCAGGCAGCTCACTGGGGATTGTCTGATGAAGTCATGGACCGCATCTTCCTGGAAACCGACTACTCTGGAAAGTTTAATGTCGGCCGCTATACAGCCTATATGGAAGACTTGATGCGGGTAAAGAATGCGATTGGCCTTTGCACCATCTATACCTACCAAGCGCTGATCTTTGCTGACGATATGGCTCGCCTGTACAGCGCTGCAGTCGGGGAACAGATCAATGCACGCGAACTCATTCGCCGAGGTGAGCGTGTCAGCAACTTGGCCAAAATGATCAACGTTCGCGATGGCTTCTCCCGTGCGGACGATCAACCGCCAGATGTCTGGTTCCGCCCCATGGAGGCTCCCGAGGGGCGCATTGAAATGGAAGACTACTATCAAACGAAAACCCTTCACCGGGAGGATCTTGCCCACATGCTCGACGACTACTACGAAGAGCGCGGGTGGGACAAGACATCAGGACATCCAACACCAGAGAAGCTCGCTGCTCTTGGATTGAGCATCTGAGCCTGTCTCTAGAGACTTGTAGCGAAGTACCTTAAGGAGGTACACAGTGACAAAGAAGATCACGGGAATTATTCCGCCTATGTTGACCGCGTTTGACAAAAGCGGTGATTTCGATCCCAAAGCACAAAAAGAAATCGTCAGGTTCCTCGTCAACAAGGTGCAGGGATTCTATCCATGCGGAACCTACGGCTCTGGACCGTTGATGACCTCCGAAGAGCGAAAGACAGTCGCTGAGGTCATTATCAACGAAGTCAACGGCAAAATACCCGTCATCTTGCATGTGGGCGGATGTTCCACTCGATCCGTGGTCGATTTGGCCAAGCATGCAGAAGGCGCCGGAGCCGATGCAGTCGCTGCCGTACCGCCAATCTATTACGGGTTCAATGACGAAGCTGTCGAGCGACACTTCCAGGCACTGGTTGACGCTGTTTCCATCCCCGTATTCATCTACAACAACCCAAAGGCAACCGGTGTCACCGTCAAGCCCAAGCTCCTCAAGAAACTGGCAGATCTCGGCGTTGCCGGCATCAAGGATTCGAGCTTCGAGATCATCTCGTTCTGGGATTTGCTCTGGTCAGTCACCAAGCCAGGATTCATTCCCGTCATCGGCACGGAAGCCCTGATTTTGCCCGCAGTAAGCATGGGAGCTCAAGCGGCAGTTTGCGGCCTTGCCAACGCCATTCCAGAGCCAGTGGTCGAGCTGTTTAAGGCGGTAACTCAAGGAGACATGAAGCGAGCTGCTGTGCTCCAGGAGAAGGTGTCAAAGATGAGAGATATCATGCATCTCGCGCCAACACTTCCGATGATCCAAGCCGTGCTGCGCGAACAAGGGGTCAATGTCGGCTACCCACGACTCCCGTTTGTTTATCCTGATCAGTCTTTGGTGAACCAAGCCATGGACGAATTCAGGGCATTGGGCGTATCGTTCTAGAAGGCGTACTCAGAAAGGGGGCACGTTGCCTATAGTGCTTGTCAGTTCTCGCTCATTCGGTCAAGTTTCGCAAGTCGGAACCGTCATCCTCGAAGAGGCTGGGTTTGAGATTCATCGGGTCGAAGCAAAGGATCGGCCCTTTGATGTCGCCAAGCTGGCTGAGATTGTTGAACGCGTGAAGCCGGACGCGCTGATTGCTGGAGCCGAACCGATTACGCGTCAAGTACTCAGCGCGAGCCCCAATCTGAAGGTCGTACAGAAACACGGCGTCGGGGTCGATAACATCGACCTCGACGCTGCGACTGATCTAGGTATCGCTGTAGCAAATGCCCCTGGAACCAATACGGAAGCCGTTGCGGATTTGGCCATTGGCCTTATGCTCAGTCTGCTACGCTCAGTAGTCGACGCTGCTGTCTCCACCAGGGGCGGTGGCTGGGATCGATTCATCGGTCACGAATTGGGCAAGCTCACAGTTGGTGTCGTAGGGACGGGACGGATTGGAAGAAGCGTCATTGAACGCTTGTCTGGATTCGGAACCCGTGTGTTGGCATTCGATGTCTATGAAGACGCCGCCATGGCTGCACGAATGAATGTCGAATACACATCGCTTGAGAAACTGCTACGTGAGTCAGATATCGTGACGCTCCATATACCGCTCATGGACGAAACGCGAAATCTTATCGCTGCCGAACAGCTGGCTTGGATGAAGCCGTCGGCATTGCTGATCAACATCGCCCGAGGCGAACTAGTCGATGAAGCGGCATTGGCTAAACACTTGGCTGCAGGGAAGATCGCAGGAGCCGGGGTCGACGTTTTCACGACAGAGCCACCGCAATCAAGTCCGCTGCTCAAACTGAAGAACGTCATTGCAACTCCACATATTGGAGCGTACACAGTGGAGGCGATGGACTGCATGGCGCAGCGATGCGCCGAAACGATTTGTAGCATCTTTGCCGGCCAACAACCCGACAATGTGTTGAACCCGCAAGTACTACAGAAAGGGGCTTGATGAAGAACGGCGGAGGATACGAAGCCGTCATTTTCGATCTTGATGGGACCCTCTTTCGGGGCAAAGAGGTCATTGCGGGCGCGCCCGAGGCACTGGCTGCCTTGGCCGAGCATACGGCCTGTCGATTCCTCTCCAACAACGGGGAACGAACATCCACAGATTTGGCTCAACGTCTCCGCAATTTTGGCTTCGACGTGCATGAAGACGACGTAGCAAGCTCCGCTGACTTGGTCCTTAAGTATGCACGAGAAACCGCTCGATCCGCGCGTATTCTCGCCCTATCTTCGCCTGAACTTGCGAGTGCACTTGCTGCCCAGGGCCACATGATGGTTGAGGATGATTCGGCAACGCTAGTGCTCATTGGCGTAGATCGAACGCTGACCCGCGAAAGAATGGTTCAGGGACTTCGTGCGCTACTCAACGGAGCCGCATTGATCGCCACCAATGAAGATCCCACGTACCCTGCAGCTGACGGCCTCCGCCCTGCGGCTGGAGCCTATGTGGGATTCTTCCGGGGCATGGGTTTTGAACCTGAGCGATTCTGCGGAAAACCGGATGAGAAGGCTGTTCGGATGGCTCTGGAATCCTGGGGCGTGGTTCGACCATCCCGGTGTCTGTTCGTTGGTGACAATCTTCGTACGGATATTGCAGCAGCAGCTCGCGTCGGAGCTGACTCTGTTCTCGTGCTCTCTGGCGTATCCGCTCGATCAGACATTTCAGCAATTCAGGATAAGCCAACCGCAATTTTAGAGTCCGTGTCTGGGGTAACTCGCAGCTATCTTGACGAGCTAGCATCTCGTAGAAAAACCGAAAGCATCGCGCTCGACCGACACGTAAGGCAATGAATGGGGAAAATAATGGACAACGATGTGATCGCCAGGTTGCTCAAGGAGATGATTGTGGCAGTGGTGCGGCTACAATCCGAGAATGACGGCCTCCCAGTGGCGCGCGCCTTGATGAAGGGAGGCGTCCGCGTCATTGAGATGACACTGACCACGCCAGGAGCGACGGAGCTTATCAAGACGGTGCGCGAAGAGCTTCCGAGCGCGCTGGTCGGTGCGGGCAGCGTCCTTTCACGAAAGGATGTGGATCGCTGTATCGACGCGGGAGCAGAATTCCTCGTCAGCCCGATTTTGGACGAAGACGTGATGCAATACGCATTGAGCAAAGGCATTCCATTCTCCCCTGGAACATTCACACCAACTGAGGCGTACAACGCCTGGAAGCTTGGCGCAGGGCTGGTCAAGGTATTTCCAGCCGCTCGCCTTGGGCCCAAGCTTCTATCGGATCTCAAGGCGCCCATGCCTTTCTTGCGCCTGATGCCGACGGGTGGAATCAGTGCTGACACGATTAACGAATTCTTGATGGCGGGAGCGGACGTCGTGGGAGCAGGCTCCTGGCTCATTGAGAAGAGCGCCGTCGCGGCAAAGGAATTTGGTCGAATTACGGACCGCGCGGCCCAGTTACGGGAACGAGCAGACCAATTCGCGGCAAAGGTCGGCCGATAGAAGGATTCGAGTGGAGCGTGAAGGCGAGTGTGTCTAGAATCAGCTTCTCGACGCGCAACTAGATAACGAATAAGGCTACACAAGGAAACGAAGGTTTTCCTTTCCACGATGTGGCTCTCGACCCAGTAAAGGAGGAAACCGTGAGTATGAGAACGAGCCAATTGCGAGATGACTTGCTAGACATCACACCATCCATTTGCTCCGAACGAGCCCGCATCTTCACGAATGCGATGCGCCGAAGCGAAGGCCAGCCCATTGTGTTGCGCAGAGCCAAAGCATTTGAAGCCGTGCTCAAAGGAATGAGCCTTTACGTACGAGAGGGCGAGCTCATCGTTGGGAATCAAGCCGGTCGCCCGCGTGCAGCGCCTGTCTTTCCTGAATACTCTGTTCACTGGATCGAGAAGGAATTCGAGGGAGACCCCTACCATACCTGGGAGCGCCCCAATGATGTGTATGAGTATGACGAAGAGACGAAGCAAGAAATCCTTGAGACGATCGCCTACTGGCGAGGAAGAACTGTCTATGAAGTGATGCGTTCGCTCATTCCCGATGAAGCAAGAATCGCCTGGGACCTAGGTGCCATTGACGATGATTGGGTCGCCCAGAATGGATTTGGCAATGTATTGCCCAACTATGAAAACATCCTTCGTACAGGGCTGCGAGGGCAGATCGAGAGGGCGCAAGAGCATCTCGACAGGCTGGACATGACCCAACCTGGGCAGGTTCAGAAGTCCTGGTTCCTGAAGGCCGTGATCATCACCAATCAGGCGGTCATCGATTTTGCGGTTCGATTTGCAGACAAGCTGCAAGAGTTGGGCGAGGCAGAGACAGATGCAGTCAGAAAATCAGAGCTCGCAACGATGGCGCGCACTTGCCGCAGCGTTCCTGGAAATCCTCCTACGACATTCTGGGAAGCCGTACAAGCCGTGTGGTTCATCCATTGCTGCATCCAGATCGAAACGAACGGAATTGCGATTTCGTTTGGAAGGTTCGATCAATTCCTTTGGCCCTATTATCAGCAGGACATTGACGCCGGTCGCCTGACACGGGAGCAGGCTTTAGAGATCGTAGAGAATCTGTTCGTCAAGGTGAATGAGATGAACATCTTCCGATCCTGGGAAGGAGCCAAGTTCTTCCCCGGGTATCACATGGCTATCAATCTGGCAATCGGAGGCCAAACGCGCAACGGCAAGGATGCATCCAATGAATTGACCCAGATCGTTCTCGATGCCACAGAGAACATGCGACTACCAAAGCCTTCCGTCTCATTCAAGTGGTTCGAGCGAACGCCTGCGGAATTGATGGATCGAGCGCTTGAAGTCGTGCAAACCCACTCAGGCGGCCAGCCAGCATTCTATAATGACCCTGGCGTCATGCGGATGCTGAAGGGATTGGGTGTCGAGGAAGAGGACCGCTGGAATTGGGCACCAGTGGGCTGTATCGAAGCATCGATCCCTGGGAAATGGGACTTTGCCTGCAAAGGACCCCGGCTAAACAAAGCCAAGGTTCTTGAAATGGCGCTTAACAACGGAAAGGATCCCGCGACAGGCATTACGGTACTGCCCGGAAGGGGAGATCTCTCCACTTTCGAAAACATCCAGGATGTCATGGAAGCCTACGAGGCGCAGCTTCACCGATTCATGGAGCTTCAGGTGATGATCGAAAACGTCAACGATGAAGTGCACAAGCAGCATGACCTCAATGCCTTTCGATCATCTCTGATCGAGGATTGCATCGGTCGTGGAAAGGCTCTCATTGAAGGCGGCTCGATTTACTCGACAGACGGTGGTCCCACAGTCGGAGCAATGAGTTCAGGAGACGCACTGGCAGGCATTGAATTCGCGGTCTTCGTTGAGAAGTGGATCACAGGAGCTCAACTCAAACACGCATTGGAAACAAATTTCTCAGATGGAACCACCACGCCAACAGGCGATGAGATTCATCAGATGTTGCTCAATCGGGCACCCAAGTTCGGAAATGACGATGATCGGGCGGATCGTTGGACTGTCGCTATTACGGACTACGTCGGCTCGACGTACCAAACAGAATTCAAGAACTCCCGCTACGGACAGGGGCCGAAGATTTGCTCCTACTCCTATTGCCAGAGTTCCGTTACGGCTAACGTCGCGATGGGAAAGGGCGTTGGTGCATTGCCCAGCGGCAGAAAGGCAGGCGAACCATTGAACAACGGCGTGTCCCCGGCTACAGGGGCTGAGCGGAATGGCGCAACGGCGACGATCAACTCAGTAAGCAAGCTTCCAAGCATTTGGTTCTCACGCGGAGCCATTTTCAATGCTCGATTAACGCCAGAGACTTTGAAGACACGCGAAGGGAGATCTCGCGCTGGGGGTCTCGTGAAAACGCTGTTCGAAAACAACCAGTATCATATCCAGTTCAACGTTGTGGGAACCGATACGCTTCGCGATGCACAGGCACACCCTGAACAATATCGAGACCTCATGGTTCGAGTCGCTGGCTATAGTGCCTTCTTCGCACCATTAAATGCGGAATTGCAGGAAGACATCATCCAGCGATCCGCCTTCGGACAAGAGAGCGGCTAAATGGCACAGGCGAATGGATAGTCCGAGAACAATCGAGTCCGGCGATCGAGCGATTGACGGCGCTGTATTCGATCTCAAGCGCTTCGCCACGGGAGACGGACCCGGGATACGGACCCTGGTTTTTCTTAAGGGATGTCCCATGCGCTGCGTCTGGTGTGCCAATCCAGAATCTCACAGCCGTAACCCGGAGATCATGTATCACAAGAATCGTTGCACCGGGTGTGGACGTTGTATGGCTGCTTGTCCGGCAGGAGCCATTCGCTTCGACGAGACGTATGGACTTGTCACTGATTCCGAGTTGTGCATGCGCTGCGGCCGCTGCGCCGATGTCTGCCTTGCCGAGGCCCGTGAGGTCATCGGAAGAAACATGACCGTCAAGCAGGTTCTTCGTATCCTACGACGCGATCGCCGCTACTTCGACAACTCAGGCGGCGGAGTCACCCTCACGGGCGGTGAACCGCTAGCCCAGTGCTCTTTTGCACGGGAGCTTCTCAAATCGTGCAAAGAGGTATCAATTCACACCGCGATCGAAACGTGCGGATTTGTTGGCTGGGAATGCATGGAATCGATTCTCCCTTATGTCGATCTTCTGTTCTACGACATCAAGCATCCCGACTCGGACATCCATCGCAAGTTCACGGGTCAATCCAACGAACGTATTCTTGAAAACCTGTTGCGTGCATCCCATGCGTTCGATGGGAAGGAAATCATCGTTCGAATTCCCATCATCCCCGGACACAACGACGACGAATCGACTATCTCGAAGATCTTCGAGTTTGTCGGAAGGCTTCCCAACATCATCCGGATTGAGCTTCTCCCCTATCATCGACTGGGAACAGTGAAGTACGCCGGACTGGGACGATCCTACAAACTTCGAGATCTTGAGCCTCTTCAAAGACATGACCTGGAGTGCCTGAAGGCTCTTGGCGAAGCCTTCCCCGTTGAGGTGCGGATAGACAGCACCTAAATGTGAATGATCCATCACCTCGAGCAAGGAGCTTGCGGGACCGTTGGGTACGGCGAAAAGGGGCTTTCCCGGCAATAGAGAGTTCACAATCTGGAACGACCGTCAAAAGGGCGGAAAGGATGGATCATGGATGCGAAGAAGGCAGGACTAGAGCAAATCTTGATGCCAATACGCAAAGCGCAATATGGGTCACTTCCCTTTGTCGCTGCAAGCCCGGAGAAGATACTGGATGCGATCGCTCAGACCGCATTCAACAGCCTAGGTGTCTATGGCAATTGCTGCCGATCCACGCTGTGGGCTGTCCAAATCCATCTGCGAAAGGAAGAGTCAGCAACTCTTCGTGCTAGCTCTGTATTGGCTGGCGGCATTTGCGGAACTGGGGAAACCTGCGGCGCTGTCCTCGGCGGCATGATCGCCATTGGCGAAGCATTGGGATCTGATGACTTCCGGGATCTTGGTGCCTACGAGCTCGCCAATGCCAAGGTCAGGGAATTCCTCGACCAAATCCGGACGCGGTATACAAGCAGTCGCTGTCACGCGATCCAGACTGCTGTGATGGGTTGGTGCTGCGATGATCCATCCAAGGCAGCTCGATGGACTCAAGAGGGTGGGCCGTTGGCGTGCGCTGGCGTATGTGCAACGGCCGCCCATAAAGCAGCTGCGATCATTCTGGCTTGTCAAGCTTCGGCCACAACCTGAGATGCCCTGAAGCGAGTTGACGCATAGCTGCCTAGGTTATAGGATCATGGCATTCACGATTCACAGAGTGACCATGAACAGTTCAGCAACTACTCAGAAACAGATGTGGATCGCCTTGGTATCGATCGTCATAGCTTTTGGCATCGGCCTAGCGCTGCTTTACTGGAATCATGGGAATCAAGTCGCCTACCCGCGTGCGTCGATCTGGCAAGGCCGGTTGATTGGGTTCATCTGGTTGCTCTGCATGCTCATCGTCTTTGAGGCATTCACGCGGACGCAACGTGCGGGCAGCCGGATCAGTTTCGGACTACTCGCCGCAGGCATTTTCCTATACGCCCTTCGAATCGGCGTTTTCACGGCTGCTCGATGGCGGCTGCTCTCTGACAGCTACGCCATTGCGCTCCACACGCCAGAGCTTGCCGATCCGTTTCTTCTCGTCTCTGTATTCATGTGGTTTCTCGCGATCGGCTGTTGTGCAATCCTACAGCGGCAGATACGCAGGATTGCTGAAGCCCCTCTTAAGCGAATGTCCAGCCCTGTTCTGGGAGTGCTCTTGTTTCTCGCAGCCTTCCGAGGGCTGCAAATGATGTCAACTTGGGCCAACTTCATACTCTATCATCGGCAATCCACTTTTCTCATCATGTTGGCGATTGGAGACATTCTGCTCCCGTTTCTCTATCTGCTGACCTACACGCTATTGACCAGCTCAGTGCCTCTTGCACGACAGCGAGCCATTGAATGGGCGATGACGGGGTTCACTCTTGCCCTGGCGTTCACGATCCCGCGGCAACTATCCGTCCACGGCATATGGGCGTGGCTCGGCGATGCAGGCACTGCCATGGCGTCCATCGGAGTGATGGCACTATTGCTCAGCCTCTTTTCAAGACGGCAGACTACAGAAACCGCTTGATCTTCTCCCCGCACAGCCTTGCAGACTCGCACAGCAGCTTGCGCTCTGATTCATCAATGGGCAGTTCGAATACGCGATCAACACCACGGTTGCCGACAACAAATGGCACGCCGATCGTGCCGTGAATGCCGTACGCTTCGCCCTCGAGGGTTACTTGTCCAGACACGAGCACATCGGCTCCTTGCGTGATCGTGCGGATAAATTCCATCGTGGCCCGCGCCGTGCCAATGACCGTCTTGGCGCCGCTGTAATGGGTGACGAACGGTCGGGTGACGACACGCACATCGGGTGGATACTGATT
>Ga0180007_10003742_pt1 | contig 16685 bp, 21 predicted proteins | sample MM_PC_MetaG_FD_121122 | JGI IMG/M metagenome (GOLD analysis project Ga0180007, IMG submission 121122) | Groundwater microbial communities from the Aspo Hard Rock Laboratory (HRL) deep subsurface site, Sweden - MM_PC_MetaG | ecosystem: Environmental > Aquatic > Deep subsurface > Groundwater... | reverse complement strand
TAGGTATCCAAACGAAATGATATTGGATGTCATAGGTAGCATTAAAGGTGGTTTTCTTCATGACCCTATCCTACCATATTGCTCGCTTCGCTCGCAAAAGGTGTCACATTCATCTCCAGCCTTTTAAGGCTGGAGTATTCTGCGACTTAAATAAATAATATTATTATATAACATCAACAAAACAGTTCTTTTCTAAAAAAAGGATAAGACATGTGGCAAACCATACTTCATGAGAGCACAGCCCCTATTTTCAACTATCTTTTTGGGCTATGGGTTACTTTTACAATCATAGCGCTAAGCATGGCAAGAGAAGGTAAAAAAATCGGTTTTATCTTTGCTGTCATGATGTTCTTTACTGATTTTTTTCTTATTACCGGCCTGCCCCTAACTTTATATTTCGGCCGCATGAGTATAGAAAAATACTGTAGCATAATTAGAGTAAGATCTTCTTGGATTCTTCTCTCTATATTCTTTTTCTTTATCATTTATAACTTATGTATTAACTCATTTTATGTTTATCGTATCACAAAGAGAAGGTCAGGCTAAGAAGATTCTTACCTTACAACCCAAAAATCGCCGAGGGAACAATCCCCTAGCGATTTTTTTATAAAAGCTATTTCAATAACTGGAAAACAAATCAGCCGATAAATCCGCCAACCTGTTTTTGCCATAACTGCTGATACAAACCGCCTTTGTGTTTAATTAACTGTTGATGAGTTCCTTCCTCAATTATTTTACCCTTCTCTAAAACAATGATTCTATCCATCTTCATAATTGTTGAAAGACGATGAGCAATCACTACCACGGTTTTGCCTTTCATTAAAGTAGTAAGTGCATCCTGTATCAAACCTTCTGATTCTGAATCCAAGCTGGAAGTAGCTTCATCCAGAACTAAAATTGGTGAGTTCTTAAGAATAGCTCTGGCTATGGCTATACGTTGACGTTCACCGCTGGAAAGTTTTATTCCTCTTTCACCCACATATGTTTTATATCCTTCTGGAGACTGGGAAATAAAATTATGGCAATAGGCGAGTTTAGCCACTTTAATCACCTCTTGCTCACTGGCTTCGGGCCGGCCATAACGGATATTTTCTTTTAAGGTCCGATGAAATAGAATAGGATCCTGTGAGACTAAACTGATATTTTGCCATAAACTTTCCTGTTTAACCGAAGAAATCTTTTGCCCGTCAATATAAATTTTACCGCCTTCCAAGTCATAGTTTCTAAGCAGTAGATTAACCAAAGTTGATTTTCCAGAACCCGAAGGCCCAACTAAAGCGACTTTCTCCTTAGAATTAATATTAAAGTTAAGTCTAAAAAACATTCTTCTGGTTTTATGATAGCTAAAGCTTACATTCTTAAATTCTATTCGCCCTTTTTCAACCAAAAGTTCTCTGGCGTTTCTGACATCCTGAATTTCGTGGAAAGTTTGTAAAATTTCCGTCATTTCATTGGCATCGGCCAGATGTTCATAATAACGTCTGATAATTCTGCCAAAACTCCATAACCTGATAAAAATTGTAAGGATATAGGCCTGAACTAAAACAAAATCTCCGATAGTGACAATTCCTCTTTGCCAAAGTCTAACCATAAGATAAAACACGCCTAACTCCAATAAAACCATTAAGAAAGTCTGAATGGCTTCAAATTTATTATTAAGATTCCAGCAGAACAACTGCTGTTTCTGTAATTTGGTTGTGACTTTCTTGAACAATCTTTTCTCCCGGTTATAACCGTTAAATAATTTTACATTTAAACTGTTAGTGATGGTATCAGCTAAAACGCCGGTTACTTCTGAATCAAACTTGCTCTTTATTAAATCATGTTTTAACTTATACAAACTAAAGTAATAATTAATCGCACAAAAAATTATAATCCAGACTAACACGCCCAGACCAAGGAAAATATTTCTTAATAACAAAACAACAACGATAAAAATCATACTGACTAATATCTGCAGCAATTCAAAGAAAAAAGAATCAACAATCACTTCAAAGGAACGGGGAAATCTATTAACCCTCTTTACCAAAGAACCAACAAAGTTATTATTAAAGAAAGAAACTGAATGTTTATGAAGATAAGCAAAGCAGCTGTTATACAAATCAGCCATAGTTTTTGATTCAAAGAAAGCTATAAAAAATGTAGCTAAACGCCATAACACCCAACCCACTAAATTAACTGCCAATACCTTAAATAAAATTTGGATTAAAATTTGTGACTTAGCCGCTGTTTCACCGCTACCTGCTAAAATATCAAAAAATTCCTTATAAAAAAGAGGGTTAATCAAATTAGCAATTGAGGCCAGAGTAATGGAAAAAAATACAACAAAAACGGCAAATTTATATTTGCTTAAATGCTGCCAAAAAATCTTTAAAGTTTGTTTGGTGTAATTTTTATCCATTTTTTAAAACTAAAAAGAGACAAAGCTTTTTAGCCCCTTTATAATTATGACGGAAAAGTTACAGTTTTGTTACAGAAAATTATAAAACCTTCTTAGATTCTTCCAGGGCTTCAATGAATTTATCCAGCTGATCATAGAAAATAGTAATCTCATTTCTCTTCCATTGCCCTTTTTTATCTTTTCTGTTTTCTGATATTTGTAGATATTTATTGCCCGTGCTTGCTTTTTTAACATCAAAAAAATACGTTTTTTCACCTGCTTGTAATTTTTTGGTATAAATTTCTTGCGACATATTATTATTTTAGCACTAATAAACAAAAAATTTAAGAAGCGGTCTTACACCGCTTCTAAGGTTATCTACTGTTCGATCAGCTTGTTTCTTGAAACTTTATACCCCACAGGTAATGTCTTAAAATCACAATTGTTCTATATCTTTTGACATATAAAGTAGAAACTTACTTGGGCTACTTAATAGTACCTCTATTAACTATCTCTTTCCACAAGGTAGTTTCTTTCTAGACCTTATCTGATTTTCAATATTAATCCTATCTCTTTCAGTATATTTATCAGAAGGCATCCATTTAATAGCAAACCAATCACCCATATACCTCTCCCAACAAGATTTCCTTTCGTGATTTTATAATCTTATACCCACTTCACCTGTTTGACCAACATCAACAATATTATTATTTTCATCAAGAATTACATAGATAGCAGCACGATTTATTAATTCTGTACCAATTTGATAAGGTCCTTGAAATTCATAACCTAAGATATTCATACGAATAAAGATTAGTTTTTATTAATTAATGCTTTCGACCTTTAATTATGTAAATTGTGGATAACCGCTATTTAAAATTCAGTAAATTTTCGGTATACTATAAATATAAGTCATTAAAAAAATAAGTCAAGTCAACTTATGCCCACTTTAACCAGAAAACAAAAAGAAATATACGAATATATTAAAAGTTATATTAGAAAAAATGGTATTTCCCCTACTTTTGAAGAAATAAAAAAACATTTTAAATTAAAAGCATTATCAGGTGTATATCAACATATTGACGCTTTAATAGATAAAGGATTTTTGATTAAAAACGAAAATTTATCTCGTGGCCTTGAATTAAATAAGCAAGAAAAAATGGTGACAGTGCCTTTATTAGGGACTATTGCTGCTGGACAACCAATTGAAGCAATTGAAATACCAGATGAAACCATAACAGTAATTAAAGATAATTTTTATAATTATAATAATCTTTACGCTTTAAGAGTTCAAGGTAACAGCATGATAGATGAAGGAATTTTTGATGGTGATATTGTTGTTTTAAGAAAACAAGCTATAGCGAACAATGGTGAAATGGTTGTAGCTATCATTGATGATAATGAAGCTACCCTAAAAAAATTGTACCGTGAAAAAGATAAGTTTCGTCTACAGCCAGCAAATCCTACCTTGTTTCCTCTCTATAGAAAAGAGGTCGAAGTGAGAGGTGTTGTTGTTAAAATTATTAGAAATATAGAAAAGGATTCTGAAATAAAAAAAGAAAGTAACGAAAAATATACTCGCAGAATTGACTATTCTTGGGATTTTCGCGGTGAAAAAACTAAATCATATACACATGGTTTGCATACATATCCAGCAATGTTTATTCCACAAGTTGCTCGAAGACTGTTACAAAATTATAGTAAAAAAGGTGATGTAATTTGTGATATATTTTGCGGATCAGGTACCGCATTAATAGAAAGTAGATTATTGGGCAGGAATTCTTATGGTATAGATCTTAATCCTTTGGCTATATTTTTAGCAAAAGCTAAAACTACTGCAATATCATTATCAAAACTTCAAAAAGAATATTTTGATTTGTTAGATAGAATAAAAAAGATTAAAAAAAGTGAAATCAAAAAACCGGAATTTCCAAATATTGATTTTTGGTTTAAAGAAAGCATTATTATTGAATTAGCTAAAATCAAAAAGGCCATAAAAAAAATTAAGAACATTAACATTCAAAATTTCTTTTTGGTAGGATTTAGTGAAACTGTAAGATTGGCTTCTAATACAAAAAATGGTGAGTTTAAATTAGTTAGAATTAAAGAAGAGCTACGAGAAAGGTATAATCCCAATGTTTTAGAAATATTTAAAAAGAAAACTGAAAATAATATTAAAGCTATGAGCGAATTTGAACAAGGTGTTGATAAAAAAACTTGGACCAAAATTATCTTTGGTGATTCATCTAAAGATAATGGCATTAAAGAAAATTCAATCGATTTTATTTTAACTTCTCCTCCATATGGTGATAGCAGAACAACTGTAGCTTATGGACAATTTTCTAGACTTTCTGCGCAATGGATTGATATTTTTGAAGATCAAAGTAAAGCTTCAAAAGTTGATAATGAACTTTTGGGTGGCAGGGCTGTTAAAGAATTAAAACATAGTCTAAATTCCAATTATTTAAATCAAACAATAGATCAAGTTAGTAAAAAGGATGAAAAAAGGGCCAAAGAGGTGCTTAGTTTTTATATCGATTTAAATAAATGTTTGAAACAGGCTCATAGAATTTTAAAAAAGAATAAATACTTTAGTTTGGTAATTGGTAATAGATTAGTAAAACAAGTTAGAATACCAACAGATTTTATAATAGCCGAATTAGGAGAGGAAATTGGATTTGTTTGTGAGGATATTATTGTTAGAAATATTCCAGGAAAAAGAATGCCCAAAAAAAATTCACCAACAAATATAAGTGGAGAATTGGAAGAAACTATGAATAAAGAGAGTATTGTAATCTTAAAAAAGATTAAATAAGCTTTATTTTATTATCAAAACAATTGTATAGCTGATTTATTTTTATTCTAAAACCTGTGCCGTGATTTCTAACACTGCCATTAGGCCTATAATACATCCTAAAATCAGCTACGATATAATCTCTTCTGACCATCTTTTTAAACAGTTCAAAATCAAATCCATCCAATAAATAGGCTTCATTAAAGTAAAAATATTCTTCATTTTTGATTATTTTTGAATCGGCTAAAACATATATTAAAGCGGGTATTTTTTGTTCAAATTTTTCCTGTAAAGATTCCATATTCCAATAAATGTTTAACCTTCTGTTTTTACCTTTAACTTTTATTTTATCCTTTTCTACAGACAATTTTAAATTTTGATTATTATATCTCTTTGAAGAAATAGTACTATGTAATTCTTTAGCACGGTTGTTTTGTCTTTTTGAATACCCAAAATTATCAAGTAAAATCCTATCACGATCACCGCCTTTTGGTAATGGTTCTAAGGTAAATAAGGTTAACATTGATTTTGTGCTTCTACGATAAGCTTTCAATTCAGCAATATCTTTAATGTCAGGCAAAGGAATATTATTTTCTTTAATTTCTAACAAATCTTCTAAAGTCTTACCAATACCTGTATCCCCTTTACGATGAGTTTTTATAAAACCTATCTTTTTTATTTCTTTTAATTTTTCTTTAAGTTTTTTATGGTCATAAAATTATTTAATAAAAAACTTAAATCTTTTTATAAATTTTTGCAAACTTTTTAATTACAACTGGCAGGCCATGTAAACCTGGCAGGGGTGGTAGGAATCGAACCCACGTTACTGGTTTTGGAGACCAGAGTCCTACCACTGAACGACACCCCCATATAATTTTAAATAAATTTCGCCAGTGTTTCCCTTAAAATTTTATGTAAAGTTTCCCGACCTCGACCTGATTTATAAAATAATTCACGACGTTTAGCATTTGCTTCGTCTGAATATGCCTCGTAATAAATTAATTTAACTGGCCTTCGATAAAAAGTGGAACGAACTTCACCATTCTGATGTTGTTGATAACGCAACTTTAAATTAGTTGTATACCCGACGTAAAACTTTTTATCTTTTAGACTAAATAAAATATACACATAATACATAATCGCTTTTCTTTTAATTATAAATCTACTTATCTGCTAGGAATTGCCCGCCGATTCAGCGGGTTGGAGACCGTCATACTACCATTAACACCACACCCCCAAATTATTTTCACTTCTCTAAATATTGGCTTAAATCCAGCTCATTAATCAGTTGTGGAAATTTTAATAAAAGATATGAATAACGTTCTAGGGACCTACCTGTTGCTTCATCAAAAAGCGGAGTACCGCCCAAATAAACTGTATTCTTTTCATCACCATACTGATTCAGATTATTTCCCTCAAGCCAAGCATCAATTTTTTCTTTGCCCTTACTGGTTAAACTTGCCATAAACTGATCAGCTTTTTCCTGGGCTTTTTTCTCCCACCAATCCTGGGCTTGATTTACTCCTTCGCTAATTAAACCAGGCGCTTTTTCTTCGGTTTCTTCTTGCCAGTTACTTATGATTCCTGAAATTTCATCATGCCAGAAAAAAACAATTACCGCTGCCATAATCAAAACAAAAATTAAAACCCTAATCATATAATTAATAAATTATTGATTTTTATTTTGTCTCTTTATGTAAAGTATGTTTTTTACAAAAAGGACAATATTTTTTTAACTCTAAACGATTTTTGAGAGTTTTTTTATTTTTTCTGGAACGATAATTAATATGCTTGCATTCAGCACATTCTAATTTAACCAAATTATCTTGTGACATTTTCTTTATCTTTATCTAATTAACTCTGGCCGAGAATCCCATTGAGCAGGACAATGTATGGTTTACTCGCCTGCCGATCGCCTGGAGCCGAGGACAGGACTCGAACCCGCGACCTATAGTTTACAAAACTACTGCTCTACCAACTGAGCTACCTCGGCGTTTAGTATATGAAACAAATGAAATACTACCATATTTTACCTTTAACGTCAAATTATTTTTATATTATTTATTCTAATATTTAACAATAAAATAACCTTTATTAATACCTATTGACTTTATTATTAAAAAACTGTATCATTTGTCTGTAAGTCTCTCATTCGTGTCACTAAATACTATACATAACATGAGAAGAGGTCGGCCTTACTTAATTTATAAATCTCAAGTGATTCTTTATGGATAATAAAAAACTTTATGTCGGCAATCTAGATTATGATGTATCTGAACAAGACCTTGCCGATTTCTTCTCTACAGCTGGGACAGTTCAATCAGCAAAGATTATTACCAATCCAGATAGCGGAAGATCAAAAGGATTTGGATTTGTTGAAATGGGATCTGATGCAGAAACACAGGAAGCGGTTAGCAAGTTAAATGGCGCAGAACTTAATGGTCGCCCTTTAACTGTAAACGAAGCAAGACCCCAAAAACCACGTCCTAAACGTTGGTAAGAAAAAACCGCCAAGTCAGACTTGGCGGTTTTTTGATATATAAAAATTATTCCCTCTAAACCTTAGAATAAAGCTTGGCCCGCCATGAGCGAGTCCGAGCTCCGAGCTTGTCGAGGTGGTCGAAGGCGAGTCGAATGGTGGGCCGGGTAGGATTCGAACCTACGAAGGTAAAACCAACAGATTTACAGTCTGTCCCGTTTGACCGCTTCGGTACCGACCCTCATCAGAATCACGTTCCATCCTCCGTGTACGATTAAAATCTTACACTACGGCTTGCATGTGATTCTTCTTCTCAAAAATTTACTTAACCCTTCGGGCCCAAGTAAATTTTTGTTTTTTAAATAACAAATTCCACAAATTTTTACTTGGCCCCGAGCGTAGTCGAGGGGTAAGTAAAAATTTGAAAGGAGCAGGTGTGCGAAAGCCGTAGCGGATCAACTTGTTGATCCGCGGAGACTGAAGCGCGACTGCGACGTGGAGCCGTTGGCCGGGCTTGAACCGGCGACCTACTCCTTACCATGGAGTTGCTCTACCAGCTGAGCTACAACGGCAAAAATATAATTTTAAAAATTCACTTTAAATCTAGCAACCACTACAGCTGCCAGCCCGAGACTGGTCCCTGCTCGCCGGCAAGCGCGGCGCCTCTGGTGGAAGCTACAACGGCATTATTTATAGAAAAATAAAAAGTTATAACTTATCAATTCTTTCCTTTAATTCATTTAGCTTCTGATTATCTGGATTAGTTTCTTTTAATTGCCTTAAAGCTTTGTTGGCCGTTACTTTGTCCTGCAGTATTATACTAACTTCAATTAAAAAGTCAAGAATCTTGGGATTACGCGGTTCAATGGTTGCTGCCTGATTAATAATTTCAAAGGCTTTATGCGGCTCATCCAAATTAAGATACACTTCGGTTAAATCAAGATAAGTAGCCACATCTTTAACGTCTAAATCTAATGATTTTAAGTATTCATCCTCTGCTGACTTTAGATCTCCTTTATCAGCGGCAATTTCGCCTAAACTGCGATAAATAAAAGGATCATCTTGATTGACTTTAAGTAAAAACTCAAAGATTTCCTTAGCATGTTCATAATCTTTTTGCTCTAAATAAAGCTGCCCTAAACCTTTGTAAGCTTCATAATTTCTCTCATCCAAAGTTAATGCCTCAATATATTTCTTTTCTGCTGCTACATTGTCGTTATTTTCCTGCAACACTTGAGCCTCTTTTAAAATTTCATCCAGCTTTTGCTCTTTAACAACTTTATCCTTAAAACTGGATTTAAGAACATAGTGCCGGTAGTGCTCCTCTAAATCAATTAATTTTTGATACCATTGTCTGAATTTTAAAGCCAAAGTCTGCCCCAAAGGCTGAATTAAACGATAAAATTTTACGCCGGTGCTTTTGAGATTTTTTTGCCAACGTTTTTCCAGTAAACTACGTTTGACGGACATTTGCTGGAAAGCCGGTGCCGACTTAGGATTAACAACTCTCGCAGCAGGAAATTTCCTAATGGCAATAACAACAATAACAACTAAACAAATTAAAATTATCAAAGTTAAAATAAATGAAAACATAAATATCTAAAATTGCTCCTGGTATGATTCTAGGGGTAAATAGTTATTTGATTAATTACTAAATAAATGACACTTTTCCGAAACTTTCTGGCTAATCGCTTCCCTAACTGGAGATAAAATTTTTCTAGGATCAATTATTTTTTTCTCCATCAATAAGGTTTCTTTTAAAGCACTAGAAAAAACCTGACGTAATTCAGTATCAATATTAATTATTCTAATACCTAATTTAATAGCTTCTTTAATCTGGTCAGAAGATATTCCTGAACCTCCATGAAGCACAATTGGTATATTAATATTTTTTCTGATATTGTCTAACAATTCTAAATTCAGATTTTCCAAACCTACAAAACTTCCATGTAAATTACCAATAGAAACCGCTACTGTATCTACACCTGTTCTTTCTACATATTCTTTGATTTTTTGAGGATCAGTTAAACTTTTATTTAGATTCTCTCCTTGATGAAATTTAAGCAGTCCTTCCTTGCCTAAAATATTGCCCAACTCTCCTTGAATCCAAACATTATGTTGATGAGCATAATCAGCAGCTACCTTGGTAAGTTTTATATTATCTTCAAATGGTGATTTAGAAGCATCACAATGGACAGAAGAAAAACCTATGTCCACGCAATCTTTAATGACTTCTAAATCTTTTCCATGATCAAGATGGATAGCTATAGGAACTTGTCCTGAATCATTTTCAATCACTGAACTCATTATACCAAAGATAGCGCTAAGTCCGGCATACTTAATAACACCTTCTGTCACTTGAATAATAATCGGCGTAGTACTAGAAACAGCGCCCTTAACTATGCCTTGAGTAATTTCCAGATTCATAGTATTAAAAGCACCAATGGCTTGATCCTTTTTAATTGCTGTTGAAACAATTTCTTTAAGATGTACTAACATAAGTTAAGCAGCGGCTTTAACTAATCCCCAAAAACTTTCTGCTTCTAAACTGGCTGTTCCTATTAAAGCACCGTCAATAGTTGCTTCATTTAAGAACTGTTTTATATTATATAAATTGATACTACCGCCGTAAATCAAGTAAACCTGATTATCCATCACTTCTACCGGAAATTGATCTAAAAGAATCTGACGTACCACTTGATTAGTGTGCTCTGCTTCTTCGGAAGAAACCGCCTGACCAGAACCAATCACCCACACTGGTTCATAAGCTACTATTAATTTCTGTCCTTTATTGAGCTCAACGCCGTTTAAAGCTTTTTTTACCTGCTGCATGATAATAAAGTCTTTATCGCCTACCTGCCGTTCTTCAAATTTTTCCCCTACACAAACAACCGGCGCTAAATCATTTTTTAAAGCGCTCTTAACTTTTTTATTAATCATCTCATCATCTTCCGTTAAAAATTTTCTTCTTTCTGAATGACCAATAATGACATACTGACAACCCAGCTCTTTTAAAACAGTGGGTGAAACTTCTCCGGTAAATGGTCCTTCATCCTCCCAAAAACAGTCTTGGGCTCCTAAAATCATTTTAGTTTCAGCAATTTTTTTTGAAGCTTCTGCTAAAGTTACAAAGGAAGGACAAATAACCAACTCGTTTCTACCCTGCTCTTTTATATTATATTTCTTTATCAAATCCCTTAATAAACCCTGGGCTTCTTTATGGCTTAAGCTCATCTTCCAGTTAGCAATGATAATATTGTTCTTCATAGAGTTATTATTAAAAATGGTGTATTAACATATCAATTATAGATTATCTGTAAAATATTGAAAAGCCAAGAAAATTCCTTAAATTTTATGAAATAATTTCTATCTTAATCAACAACTTTCCATTCGTAATTATCAAAAGCCCATTGTGCCAGTGACTTAAACTCCTGAAAGCGGCCAGTGTGATTTGAACTGCCTAAGATAACCACATAAACCTCTTGATTAACAGAACCTTTGACTAAACCAGTAAAACAAAAACCAGCTTCTTCTAAATGTCCGGTTTTTCCTGCCCTGATATCCAAATAACTTGTAAGTAACTGATTAGTGCTTTCAATAGAACGGCTTTTGGAATTATTTAAAACAGTAAATTGATATTCTGGCTGAACGGTTGTTTGTCTGATTTCTGGATGGTTAAAAGCCGTCTTTATCAGTTTGATAATATCACTCGCCGAAGATTTATTTTCCGAATCAAGACCAGTGGGTTCTGTAAAACTGCCTTGAGACATGCCTAAACTTTTGGCTTTATCATTCATTAACTTAACAAAATCCTCCTCAGCTATGCCAGTAGAACGAACCAGAGAAGTGATGGCAGTGTTATCAGAAGCCACTAAGCTGATGTTAAATAAATCACGGACAGTGATTTCCTCTCCGGTATAAACATAACGACGGCCGCCGTCACGGTAATCGCTTTTTTTAATTTTTACTGTTTCCTCCCAACCGGGATTATGTTCTAAAAAAACCAAAACTGATAAAAGTTTGGTAATACTGGCTACTGATCTTATTTGCTGAGGATTTTTTTGCCATAAAACTGTTCCTGAATTTTTATCAACGACTATTGCTACCGCTGCAGTTATTTCTATACCTAAAGAATGATTATTTTTTCTAACAGGTGCTTCCAGTTGATAATCATTTTTGATTAAACTGACTCTACCTAAAGATTCAAAATCACTTACATCAATGGTAAAACTTGAAGTCAAGGGTAAAGTGACTAAACTGTAAAGACCGATTAAATTTGCCAAAATAGAAAGAAACATTTAATTATTTTGATAATATTCTTTTATGATTTTATTTTTGAACTTATTGAAAATACTATTTTCTAATTGATGTTCCTCTAGTTTTTTTCTGGCAAAATCAGGAATTTTATCAATCATAAATCTGATCTTATCTTTTATTCTTTCTTTGCCTTCTGCTGCATACAACTTTGGAGCAATTGAAGTAAAAAAGGCAAAACTATCAGCCGTTACTAAATAATTTAAGCCCAAATCTTGTAAATCCTCCACTTGGCGACCGTTATCATCATGATGAATTATCAAAAATTCTGTTTTTTTAACAATATCTTTATCTGCAACAATTTTACTTAAAAGAGGAATTATATAATCTGCGCTTCTTTGAGCATGTTTCTTTTTATGTTCAAAATAAGCTTTGGTATTTCTCTCTCCTTTAAAACCTCCTCCAACTTTGGGTGTGACTATTCTATCAATATCATGAAATAAAGCAGCTAATTTCAAAGCTAAAGAAGGATGAGGATTTAATTTTTCAATCCAAATTAATACATCTAAAGAATGTAGTTTTTCACCTGCCACTCCTTGCATTATTTCCTTATCATGATGTTTATATTTTTCACAAATTTTATCCAGAATTTCTTTAGCTTCCTTGATTATTTTATCTTCCATATAAATTAATCAAATATATTATTCAGCTTTTTTATTAATTCAGCTGATCTTTCCTGAAAAACTTTTAGTATAGGATGATCAGCTTTTTTATTTAATTCTTTTTGACCAAGCTCCACAGCACGTTTTATTTGCCAGTTTTTATCCATAGCTGTGGTTATTTTACTTTTTTTATCAGGATGAATAAAAAGTACTTGATGATCCTGATAAAATTTTTTAAATCTGTTAATAGATATTTTTCTAAATTTTGGATAATCTTTTAATTTATCTTTAACTTCTTGCGGGAAATTTTTTGCCTGAAATGAACAAAATATTTTATACTTTAACCAATCTTTAAAACGAAAATCAAGATTTCTATCATTAATCACTACTATAAAATGGGTAGCATTCTCGCTAAGAGCTTTTTCAAAAATCAAGGAATTTATTAAAGATGAATCAACATAATAACGATGGGTCTCTTTTTGACTTAGATGTTGATGATGTATAACCATAGTTGCCTTTAGTGCCTGCCAAATATTCATCTTTTCTTGATCATCATGATTATTATAATATTCTATCTTTTTACTTTTATAATTATAAAGGGGAATATATAAATTAATAGGACTGCTTTGTAACCGTGATAAATTTAAAGGATATTTATTTTTAAAGACTTCATCTATTAAATAATTAATATCATAAACTGGCTTGCCTTTAAAAAAATTTGATCTTTTTATAAGAAAAGGTGTGCCCAGTTCATTCTGCCAAATATCTTTAATGGCTGAAAATTGACCAGCAGAAAAATAGGTTAAAGTCGGCGCACTGGCAGAAATACCGATCAAAATATCAATGTTTTGTATATTAAATTTATTAGCTAATTCATAAACAACGCCTGCAGTAAAAGCACCTTTCATTCCCCCTCCTTGACAAATTAAAGCAGTTTTTACTTTTGCCATAGAATCACTCTTTATTAACCTTTACTTTTATAACTTCATCTCTTACATCCTGTGTCTGGAAAATTTCTTGGCTTAAAATCTTTTGCAAATTCTCATCGCTATTCAGCTTTTCATAATCAGGCAACTGTGACACTGCGTCAAGTCCTAAATATTTTAAAAAGTCCATGGAGACACTATATTCAGTGACTAATTTTTCTTTGTTATATTCAGCTTCAATTAAACCTCTGATCATTAAATTCCTTAAAATTAAACTGCAGTTTATTCCCCTAATCTGCTCCATTTCCGCTTTAGTTACTGGCTGACGGTAAGCAATAATAGTTAAAGTTTCTAGGGAGGGCTTGGAAAGTTCACCGGTTAATTCATCATTTAAATAACCTTTAACTAATTGAGAATTTTCTGGAGCAGAAACCAACTGCGCTTGTTTATCATTTAACAACAATCTCATGCCTTTAGCTGATTCTTGATAATCTTTACTTAAATCACTCAATTCTGCGATTATTTTATCTGCTTTTTCACCAATTATTTCTGCCAGTTTTTTAATGGAGATTGGTCTTGAAGAAACAAGTAAAATGCTTTCTAACTTTGATCTTAATTTATCAGACATATTTTTATTCATTCAATGATTGAACCTTCTTAATCTCTATTTCCTCAAATAAATCATTTTGCTTAACTTCAATGGAACGTTGTTTGATCAATTCCAACATTGCCAAAAAAGAAACAATAACTTCAACTTTTGTCCCGCCGTTATTTAATAACTTTTTAAAACTAAAAGAAACTTTTTCTAAAATAAAACTTTTAATCTGCTGGATCTTTTCCGAGATACTGATAGTTTTTCTGATAATATCCTTGGGTAAATTTACTATTGGCTCTAAATTTTTAAGCAAACTTATAAAAATATCTTTTAAATCTGCTAATTTTAAATTTTTTGGTGGACTAAATTTAGGCGTTAAAACCCTGATGGGCTTTTCTCTGGCAAAGGTAAAATTCTCTTTTTTAATCAAAGATTCAATAACTTTAGAAGCTTGATAATACTCTTTATAAATCCTTAACTGTTTTTCCAAATCACTAGCGCCCTCATCTTCTATTTCCAGTGAAGGCAATAAAATCCTGGATTTGATTACCAAAAGTTTAGAGGCAACCACTAAAAAATCAGCTACCTCTTCTGGATTCATTTCTTCGGCTGTATTGATATATTCTATGAACTGATCAGTTACCTTAGCCAAAGATATCTGCGTAATATTTAACTCCTCTTCCTCAATCAAATGCAAAAGCAGGTCCAGAGGACCTTCAAAATGTTCTAATTTGACCTGGTAATTGCTGTTATTCATGATTTGATAAAAATTTAGGATTTTTTTCTGGGTTTCTTCATTTTTTTAACCATGCCGAATATCCCCACAATTGGTTGTTCCAGCTTTAAATAATTGCTGACTTTCATTCTCAAACTTTCGGTAAAGCTGCCTGATGGAAAAATTCCTTCTTTGATTTTGATTAAGCTTTTTTCCACAACCACCGGCAGTTTATGGATTGAACCAAAAGCACTAATGGCTCCGGGTTTTACTTTGAATTTTTCGGTCATGACCTTTTCTTTGACAATCTGGATTTTTTTAGAATCAACTTTTAGGAATTTCCCTAACTTTCTAAAATCCAAATTTTTATTAGCCGACAGCAACACTAAATAAAATTCTTTTTCTGCTTTAACTAACAAAACTTTGATTACTTGCTCCAGTTTTACTTTTAAGGTAGCAGCTGCATCAAAAGCAGTATAAACTTTTTTATGGGGAATAATTTCGTATTTTACTTTTTTGTCTTCAAGTTGGTTGATAATTTTCTTAAAGATAGCCATATGTTTTAAGTAAATTATACTAATTTCTAAATCCTAAATACTAATTTCTAATCTCTAAACAAATTCAAATGATCAAAATTCAAATATCAAAAAGTTTCGAACATTTGAAATTAGGACTTAGGATTTTTTTTAAAAGGTAAACTAATTTGCACTCCCATTAATTTTTTAGCAAACCTTCTGCCCAAAGGAGTAAGTTGCACTTCTTTGATATACCATTTATTCATGGTTTTTTCGCCATAACCAATTATCAAACCCCTATCAATCAATCTTTCCAGACTCTTAGTAATAATTTTGATGTGATGCTCTTTACTGGCTTTGCCATGGGAATTATAAAATTTATTAAAAAGATTGCGGTTAATTCTTTTAACCTTGCCATAAGACTGTAAAAGAATAAATTTCTGTAAATCAGAAAGCTTCATGAAAGTTTAAATTTATTTATCTCCAAACTGAATTTGTATCCCAAATACTTTACCGAAGAGCGGCAGTAAATCATTCTTTGAGTAAAAATCTCAAAATAATCCATCACTTCTACGAATTTCTGATCAATAGTCAAACTTAATTTAATAATCTTTTTCTTAGAATCCAAAATCAAATGATTATCAACCACTGCATAATTCACCCGATCGTGAATATCAGCGCGGATTTTATCTATTTTTTTAGATAAAACTCTAGAACGATGAACATCTGACTTATCAGCAATAATAATAACCGCTGCAATTTTATTCATAATTTTAACTTCTTCCTTATCATGAGCCACAATTGCCTGCATAATGTCGGCAGTTTGACCAATAGAACTTTCTCCGCCAAAAAGCTGATGAAAAAGCATCGCACCCCAGTAATGATGGAAACTCCTGCCTAAAAAATTTCCCATGTCATGACAATAACCGGCAATCTTAACGCTTTCTGTTGCTTGTTTGTTAAATTTTAAAGTCCTGGCAATTTTACCAGCCCGATCCGAAACAATCCCTACATGCCTAAAACCATGATCATTGTAATCTATCTCTTTAAGATAAATCGCTGAACGACGGATAAATTCATGAATTTGTTTGTTTTCTTTAATCTGTTGGAAAGTCAGCATATTATTTTTTTAAGCTCGATTTAATTTTCTTTATTTGAATACCTAATTCCTCAAGCTGTTGAGGAGAAACTTCGGCCGGAGCACCCATTAAAGGATCACGGGCGTCAGTAGTTAAAGGAAAAGCAATAACTTCTTTAATATTTTTTTCACCTAAAATAGTAGCCAGTAACCGATCAATGCCCGGAGCAACACCGCCATGAGGCGGCACCCCGTATTTAAAAGCTTCCAACATGTGATTGAAATAT
>Ga0180007_10003741_pt1 | contig 16686 bp, 19 predicted proteins | sample MM_PC_MetaG_FD_121122 | JGI IMG/M metagenome (GOLD analysis project Ga0180007, IMG submission 121122) | Groundwater microbial communities from the Aspo Hard Rock Laboratory (HRL) deep subsurface site, Sweden - MM_PC_MetaG | ecosystem: Environmental > Aquatic > Deep subsurface > Groundwater... | reverse complement strand
CTCTCTTTGATCACTTCCATGTCTGTTTGTTTCTTCTCTTTTGTTAATCCGTGAGAATTCTCATAATTCTCTATGGCAGTCTTTAAGACATCCACTGCCAGGACAGCACAATGGACTTTTACGGCGGGTAATCCCCCCAGGGTTTCCGCGGCCTGTGCCCATGTGATCTTCTTTGCTTCGTCTATGGTCTTGCCTTTAGCTATCTCTGTAATAATAGAAGCGGTAGCAATATTACTGGCGCAACCGTAGGACTGAAATTTGATGTCCTTGATCACTCTTGTTTTCGGATCGACCTTTATGGTCAGTTTTACCATGTCTCCGCATGCCGGGGATCCTTCCGTGGCAGATGCATCCGGGTTTTTCAGCTCACCGACATTCCGGGGATTTTTAAAATGCTCTATAACTTTATCGGAATAGGGTAAATTCATGATAAGCCTCCTTCTTTATGTTTTATTTCAACTTTTTTTAACGGGCTCAATTCCCGTAATTTGTCTACTACTTCCTTCGTGTTCTTTACCGAATAGTTAATGTCTGTTTCTTTTAAATATTTACTGAGTGAAAAACGTATGGAACTGTGAGCTCTTTCATGTGTGAAGCCCAGTGCCATCAGGATATGAGAAGCCTGCAGGGCTCTGGAGAAACAGGCTGAACCGGTAATAACGGCAATGCCCCTCATATCCAGGTGCAGTACGATGGATTCACCTTCTACATAATCAAATGATAAATTCAAATTATTAGGAATACGCCTGCTGAAATCTTCAGGGCCGTTCAGTTTGATGCCTTTGATCTTCGCTCTCATCTGTTTATACAGTAAGGCCCGGAGGCCGGATACAGTATCGAGGTCTTCCCGGGAAAAGATCTCGACAGCTTTGCCGAATCCGGCAATGCCCGGAACATTTTCTGTACCGGGGCGAAGATCGAATTCCTGAAACCCTCCATCCAGTATTTTTTTAACGGGAGTCTCTTTTTTTACAAATAAAGCTCCAACACCTTTAGGGCCATGGATCTTATGGGATGAGATGCTCAAAAGATCAATTCCTTCATCACTGATATCAATGGGCTTCTGCATAAATACAGCTGCGGCATTAGAGTGAAGGAGGGCTCCTTTTTCTGATGTTATTTTGGATATAGCCTTTATATCCTGGATCGTACCGATCTCATGGTTGCCATAGATGATACTGACCAGCAGCGTCTTCTCATCTACGAGCGAACGGAGGTGTTCCATATCAACAAACCCTTCATTATCGACATTTACCTGTTGTACTGTATAGCCGGATCTTTCCAGATTTTTAGCACTGTTCAGCACTGAGAAATCTTCGATCCTGGAGATTATGATCTTTTTCCGTTTAGGATCTTTATTCGCTGCGGCAGTTCCTTTTATGGCAAGGTTATTTGCTTCTGTGGCTCCTGAAGTAAAGATGATCTCGTCCGTTTTTGAGTTTATCTTTTGAGAAATGATATGCCTTGCTTCACTGACGGCATTTTTAGCTTTAATACCCGGAGTATGAGAGAACTGAGATGAGGCAACCGCATAATCATTTCGAAAAAAAGTTGTCATATGCTTTATAACCCTGTCATCCACTTTTGTGGTTGCATTATTATCCAGGTAGATCCGTTTTTGTGTTTTCATGGTCTTCTTCTCCTATATGAAAAGAGTAATGTTTGCATCTATGGATTCATAGCAGTATGCTCCTACACTGCCAAGGTCTGAAATAAGATCGGTCCTCAGGTCCTTCTCCTTTATACCCATTAACTGCATGGTCATGGTACAGGCCGTAATTCTTCCGCCAAGCTGTTTGAAGCTTTTAGCGAGAGTATCAAGGTCGGCAACATTGTATTTCTTCATCTTTGAATTTATCATCTTTCTCCCCAGTCCAAAGAAATTCATCTTTGACAACGGCGCTTTTTTAAATCCGTTTTTTGTTAAAGCTTTAAGTCCCCAGAAGGTAAAGAAGATGGTTACCGGCACACCCATGGCCAGGAACCCGTTCCCTGTAATAAAGGCGCTCATGATCTTGTCAAAATCACCACTGTGGAGTATGATCGTTGCCTTTCTTTTCCCTTTAATTATTGTATTTTTCTTCGTTGCACTCATATTAGTTCTCTCCTGATATTAAACTTTAAAAATAATGCTCCATTTATCAGCTTCTTTTTTTTGATCAATGATCTTTATTCCCAGAGCATTCAGTGCCATAGGGATCTCATCAAATGAATTGGGATGATCACCCACAACTTTAATAACATCCCCCTTTTTTGCTTTCATAATGGCTTCTCTGGTCTTTACAAGAGGCATGGGACAGTTCTCCCCCATGCAGTCTACTGTTACTGTCGGGTTAGTCTCTTTCATAAGGTCTCCTTAATATCACCAAATTACTGATATTAATATAATACCAGATAAATAAATGTCAATAAATCTTTTTTAAATATACGGAATATTTGGAAGATCACTTTTTTTCCTCCATATATATATGAAATAAGGTCTTATTTACCACTGATACAGGCAGGACACTTTTTATTCTTCCGTATCTTGATCTTTGAAATATCCATTTTAAGGAGGTTTACGGTCAGGAGTGTGTCAATCAATAATTCACCGGTTTCCAGAATGAATTTAATTGCTTCAGTTGCCTGGACCGAACCGATCATTCCTGCAACCGAACCCAGTATTCCTGCTTCCTTTGGTGACGGTGAAAGGTTAAGGGGCGGCGGTTCCGGGAATAAACACCTTAAACAGCTGTGACCGGGAATGTATGTCATACTCTGGCCTTCAAATCTCAAGACACCGGCATGTGAGAATGCTTTTTGATTTCGCACGCATGCATCATTAATAAGATACTTTGTTTTAAAATTATCCGTTGCATCAATGATAAAATCCTGATCTTTTATTAGACCATTAATATTATCCATATCAATACGTGTGTTAACAGCCTCAATTTTAATATCAGGATTTAGGGTTTTCAGCCTCTTTTTTGCAGATAGTACTTTAGATCTATTGATGTCCTTAATAGAATAGAGTATTTGTCTGTTAAGGTCGGAAAGACCCACTTTATCCGGATCTATCATAGTTATGGTCCCGATCCCTGCTGCAGTAAGATAGAAAGCAGCTGATGACCCTAATCCGCCTGCACCTATGATGGTGATCCTGGCTTTTGATAATCTGACCTGTCCCGGTCCTCCTATTTCGTCAATAACAAGCTGTCTTTTATATCGTTCCAGAAGTTTCTCTGATAATGCCATTATAATTTCTCCTTGTCGGGGGCTGCCGGGATCAACCCCCGCCCACGGGCAGCAGGATCTTTATTCTTTGCCTGTTTTTCAGCTTTTTATTCAGAGGGTAATCTCTTCCGTTAACTGTAATGTTCAGATACTTATGATGCTCTTCCTTAATATCGGCTTCTTTTATCAGCAGATCCTTCAGGGTAGTTCCTTTTGGAATATTTATTTCACCTTTTATATCGGGAAGAGTGGTCTTGATAGCACCAAAAATCTCATACTGTATCGATATTGTGTCCATAATAATTCCTCCTAATATATATACTTTAATAATACAGGTCAATGCATTTATTGAAATAAAAAATAGAAGATAAACTTCAGAAATGTACTCTTTAAAACTATGGAAGGGAATATGCTTTTCATCTTACAATCGTACATTTTTGAAGTTTTTCGACCAAAAATTTTTTAAATAATTTGACATTAAAATATCTGACGATATATTAATATCATAAAAAAACTGATATTATAATATCTTATAAGGAGTTAGCGGTTATGAGGATATCCACAAAGATCAGATATTCGGTAAGGGCACTTCTCTACCTTGCTGTCAATGAGGAAGGTAAACCCCTGCAGATAAGAGATATTGCAAAACATGAAAAATTGTCTGTACGGTATCTTGAAAACCTTTTTACAAACTTACGGGCTTCAGGCATACTCTCCAGCGTTAAAGGCAAGGGGGGAGGTTTTATGTTGAATAAACCTTCCGAAAAGATCAACCTGCTGGAGGTGATCAAAGCGGTAGAGGGAAATATCTCGATAGTAGGGTGTATCGGATCAGACGCTTTTTGTAGAAATTCATCCGACTGCATTACAAAGGATATCTGGAACAATGCTAATACGTATTTAAAAGACTTTTTCCGTTCGATAACCCTTAAGGACATGATGGAAGATCATAAAAAAAGAATAAAGAAGAAAAAATAAAATGGATCAAATTTATTACATGGATAATAATGCCACTACCCGGGTGGACCCTGCGGTGTTACAGGCCATGCTTCCCTATTTTACTGAAAAATATTCAAATCCTTCATCTGCTTACGGATTTGCTCAGGAATGCAGGGGTGCTGTTGAAAATGCAAGGAAGGCCATAGCAAGTACCATTAATTCTGACCCTGATGAGATCGTTTTTACATCCGGCGGCACCGAGTCAAATAATATGGCAATAAAAGGGATCGCCCTGTCGCACAGAAATAAAAGATCTCATATTATCACTTCATCCATAGAACATCCTGCAATTTTAAACCCCTGTAAATATCTGGAGCTGAACGGATATGATGTTACCTGTCTTCCGGTAGATAAGACCGGATTGGTCGATCCGGAAGATGTAAAAAAAACCATTAATAAGAATACGATACTGATCTCCGTTATGATGGTGAATAACGAGATCGGTACGGTGCAGCCAGTCGATGAGATCGGGAAGATAGCAAAAGAGGCAGGGGTTCTTTTCCATACGGATGCTGTTCAGGCTTTTGGGAAGATCTCGATCGATGTGAAGAAGAGCAATGTAGATATGCTTTCATTATCATCACACAAGTTTCATGGACCAAAGGGAGTCGGTATCTTATATATAAAAAAGGGTATTCAGTTCTTACCGATCATGCAGGGAGGCAGTCATGAAAAGCACAGGCGGGCAGGAACACTGAATGTTCCGGGGATCGTAGGGATGGGGAAGGCAGTGAAAATAGCATCCCGTGATATGGTAAAAAACAATGAACATATTGCCGGATTGATGAATGCTCTGAAAGAGGGGTTGCTTAATGTTATGCAGACAATAAAGATAAACGGTCATTTGGAGAAGAGGGTCAAGAATACATTAAATTTCAGTCTTAAGAACATGCGATCACAGGATATCCTGATGATGCTGGATGATAAAGGATTCCTGGTCTCATCAGGTTCCGCCTGTTCTTCCGGGATCTCTGAGCCTTCATACGTATTACGATCTTTAGGCCTCTCAAAGGAGTATTTATATGGTACGATCAGAATTTCATTAGGGAAATATAACACTCAAGAAGAGGTTGATTCTTTTTTAGAGGTCTTTCCGCAAGTGGTTCTAAAATTAAAAAAGTAATTCTTACCATAAAAAATGCGAGGTTAAATAATTAAAATTCATTAAATGAATTTTAATTATTTTTCGAATATAACATTTTTCACTTGACTTTTTATTTTTAGTGTATATACTTGACTAACTTGATTGATTTAGTCAAGTAACAGGAGGAGCAAAATGCTTAATATATCGTCCAAAGGTTATTACAGTATAGCAGCATTATTTGAGCTGGCACTTCATTACAACAGCGAGACAGTGCAGATAAAAGATATAGCTGATGCCCAGTCCATCCCGCAAAACTACCTGGAACAGCTGCTGCTTCGTCTTAAAAACCATGGATATGTTAAGAGTTTTCGCGGTAAGAAAGGAGGCTATGCATTGTCTAAATCACCCGGGCAGATAAACATCCTGGAAGTATTAACTGTTCTGGAAGGTGAATTGGACCTGGTCAATACTTCTGTAACATCCGATACATTAAACCGTTTCTGGACAGAAACGGAAGATAAAATTAAAGAGTCCTTGAATCATTCGCTTGAGGACCTTTTAAATCTCAGGCAGTCAATTAAGAAAAATGTTATTTACCACATTTAAATACATAAATAATTTTTTTTACAGGAGGAAGTACAATGAAAAATAACAAATTCAAGTTAGAAACGCTGGCACTGCATGCCGGCTATGAACCTGATCCGGTGAGCCTTTCGCGTGCCGTTCCGGTTTATCGGACCACATCGTACCTTTTTAACAATACCGAGCATGCGGCCAATCTTTTCAGTTTAAAAGAACTCGGTAATATCTACACCAGGATCATGAACCCGACGCAGGATGTACTTGAAAAGAGGATAGCTGCTCTGGAGGGAGGGGCTGCAGCGTTGGCCCTTGCTTCAGGTACATCAGCGATCTTCTATTCTATTATCAATATTGCCCGCCAGGGAGATGAGATCGTTTCTGCCAATAACCTGTATGGCGGAACTTATACCATGTTCGACTCCATTCTTCCCCAGTTCGGGATCAATGTTAAATTTGTTCCTCATGATAAGCCCGAAGAGTTTGAGAAAGCCATTAATGAAAGAACAAGGGCACTTTTTATTGAGGGTATAGGAAATCCTGTTCTGGATTTTATCGATATTGATGTAATATCCAAGATCGCTAAAAAGCATCATCTGCCTTTGATAATCGATTCAACTTTTACAACACCTTATCTCTTTAATCCGATAGAGCATGGTGCTGATATTGTAGTGCATTCCCTGACAAAATGGATCGGCGGACATGGTACCGGTATCGGGGGAATAGTTGTTGATTCCGGCAAATTCGACTGGACGGATAAAAAATTCAGTTTGTACAACGAACCGGACGGCGGTTACCATGGATTACGATTTGCGCATGATCTGGGAGACTTAAATCCTCTGGCTTTTATATTAAGGATGAGGCTGGTCCCTCTGCGGAATCTTGGTGCGGCAATATCTCCGGATAACGCATGGATCTTTCTTCAGGGACTTGAGACCCTGGCCTTGCGAATGCAGAGACACAGCGAGAATGCCCTTGCCGTAGCGGAATATCTTAAGAAACATAAACATGTGAAATGGGTGCGGTATCCGGGATTAAAGAGTGATCCGGCTTATCCGGTTGCCGGTAAATATTTGAAAAAGGGTTTTGGAGGAATGGTGGTATTTGGTATTAACGGGGGATATGATGCTGCGGTAAAACTGATCAACAATATTGAACTCTTTTCTCATCTGGCCAATGTAGGAGATGCAAAGAGCCTGATCATACATCCGTCAAGCACAACTCATTCACAGTTGAGTGAAGAAGATCAGAAGAAGGGAGGCCTGACTCCGGACCTGGTACGGCTTTCCATTGGAATTGAGAATATAGATGACATCATTTCAGCCCTTGAGAACGGTCTGAAAAAAGCCCATGAGTAGTTTTTATGATGCCATGGAATATATTTAGGTATATTCATATATTTATAATAAGATGAAAGAGATTTTAGGATTTTTTAAGTTGTTATTACTTTTAGACTTCTAGACTCTTTACAGGAGGTTATATATGAAGATAGCAGAAAATGTGATAGAACTGATAGGGAACACTCCGCTTGTCCGATTACGATCTATATCGGGTGATACTGAGACTCAGATCGTGGGTAAGCTGGAATCCTTTAACCCCCTTAGTTCGGTAAAAGAGCGGATCGGTGCTTCAATGATCAAGGATGCTGAGGAGAAGGGCCTGATAAATAAGGATACGGTAATAATCGAACCGACATCCGGAAATACCGGTATTGCGCTGGCTTTTATCAGTGCTGTAAAAGGATATAAGCTGATCCTTACAATGCCGGATACAATGAGTATTGAAAGAAGAAAGTTATTAAAACTCTTTGGTGCACAGTTAGAGCTGACACCGGGTGAAAAAGGGATGAAAGGAGCGATCCGGAGGGCTGAAGAATTAAAAGAGGAGATCGCAAACTCGATAATCCTTCAGCAGTTCCAAAATCCGGCTAATCCCGAGATCCATAAAAAAACAACTGCCGAGGAGATATGGAAGGACACGGACGGAAAGGTCGATGTCTTTGTAGCCGGAGTCGGGACAGGCGGTACCATTACGGGTGTCTCTGAAGTATTAAAGAAGAAAAAACCTGATCTGAAGGTCATTGCTGTTGAACCGGCGGACTCAGCTGTGCTTTCAGGCGGTGACCCGGGACCGCATAAGATCCAGGGGATAGGTGCAGGATTTATCCCTGATGTGCTGAACACGGACTTGATAGATGAGATCGTAAAAGTTTCAAATGATGATGCATTTGAGATGTCACGAAGACTGGCCAAACATGAGGGGATACTGGCAGGGATCTCATCAGGAGCCGCTGTTCATGCTGCAGTCCAGATCAGCGGGAGAAAGGAGTACAAAGGCAAGTTGATCGTTGTTATCCTGCCTGACAGCGGAGAAAGGTATTTGAGTACGACCCTGTTTGAGGAATGACAGCCTGTAAAGATATATGAAAGAATTTAAATTTTCAGTCATTATTCCTGTGTACCGTGAGTCTCATCTGATCGGCCCTTTGATCGAACACCTGCTTAAGATCGGTAAGGGACATGACTATGAGATCATTGTCGTTGACGGAGAGCCCGCAGGCAGTACGATCGCTACTGTTAAAAACAGGAAAGTAATAAAGAAAATTTCTAAAAGAGGCCGTGCTATCCAGATGAACACCGGAGCAGATAGTTCTACAGGAGAAATTTTTATTTTTCTGCATGCTGATTCCAGACTTCCGGATAATGCCTTTGGAAATATTGAAAGGGTCATGAAGACCAAAAGATATTCTGCGGGTGCGTTTGATCTGCGCATGGATTCAAAGAACTGGTTTATACAACTGACGGCTTTAACGACTTCCTGGCGGGCAAGGCTCTCCCGCATACCATACGGAGATCAGGCCATCTTCATAAGGAGAAGTTTCTTTAACATTATTGGTCAGTATAAACCTATCCCCATTATGGAGGATGTGGATCTGATGAAACGTATAAAGAAAAAGGGAGAAAAAATAGTAATTCTGAAAGATAAGGTCATAACTTCTGCCAGAAGGTGGGAGGAGGAAGGTCTCCTCCTCTGCTCGATAAGAAATAAAATGATGGGAATATTATTTGGACTGGGGTGCTCACCCTTTATTTTAAAAAAATTTTATCCTTTAAATAAAAGTAGAAAAAAAAAATAAAAAAATAATCTTGTAATATACATTACAGTTCTCTGCTGGATATGTATTATAGTAGTGAAGTGACTTATTGTATAATTACGGAGGTTATATGAGTGATAATTATTATGAAAAGAAGGATCTGGCTGATTTTCCGAATATAGGCGAGTATGCTCCGCTGCAGGGGGAGAAATTTTTTGAATATTACGGGGTCTCAACCGGTGCAGGAAAATTGACTGAGAGGGAAAAGGCTTTAATAGCTTTGACAACGGCTGTAACTCACAATTGCCCCTATTGTATTGATGCGTATACGAACAAATGTCTCTCTTTAGGCTTGTCCAATGATGAAATGATGGAAGCCGTTCATGTGGGAGCTTCCATGGTTGCCGGTATTACCCTGGCGCATTCCACTCAAATGAGAAAGATCATTAAAAAAAAGGAGATGTAATAGATGACTAATGCAGAACAGCAATTAACCCTTTTAACCAACATTGAGGGTGTGGAGAATTTTCAGGATAAATTGAAAAGTTCGAAACAGCATCCCCTTCAGGCCAGCCAAGTTGAGATCTTTCAGATCAATGTGGGAAAGAGATGTAATCTGTCTTGTAAGCACTGCCACGTGGAAGCAGGGCCGAACAGGGTGGAGATGATGACAGAGGCGACTTTCAATAAGTGTCTCGAAATATTAAAAAAGACTCCCGAGATACATACGATCGATATTACCGGCGGTTCTCCTGAAATGAATCCTTATCTGGAAGGATTTATTACTGAAGCTTCTGCATTAGGAAAGCGTCTTATAGTTCGCTCCAATCTTATTATTCTCATGGACTTGAAATACAAAAAGTTTATCGATATTTATGTTAATAATAAAGTAGAGCTGGTGGGATCGTTACCCGATTATCACAGGGATAGAACAGATAAGCAGAGAGGGAAAGATGCTTTTGATCAGTCCATCCGGGTCCTTCAGCTTCTTAACAGTAAAGGTTACGGGAAGCAGGATTCCGGATTGATCCTGGACCTGGTGCATAATCCGGTCGGTGCGTACTGTCCCGGTGATCAGAATGCTTTGGAGTATGAGTACAGGAACCGGTTGAAAAAGGAGTATGATATTGAATTCAATACCCTCTTCTGTCTGACCAATATGCCGGTAGGCCGTTATTTGAAATACCTGATCGATTCTGACAATTATCATGATTATCTGAACGAACTGGTAAGTTTTTATAATCCCAAGGCGGTTGAGAATGTCATGTGCAAGACAACCGTATCCGTAAGCTGGGATGGTAAGCTGTATGATTGTGATTTCAACCAGATGCTGGACCTGGGAATGAATGACCCTGATAGCGTCACCCTGGATGATTTTGATATTGAGAAACTGAATAACAGGAATATAGTTATCCACAATCACTGCTACGGCTGTACAGCCGGTTCAGGTTCTTCCTGCCAGGGTGCCCTGGATTAAATTAAAATGTAACGGTCCAAAGATGGATAAAGAAGCTGTTATCTTTTTTATTAAATATGCAGAACCGGGAAGAGTGAAAACAAGGCTGGGCAGCAGAATAGGTTTAAAAAGGGCATCAGAACTTTACCGCTGTTTTGTTATGGATATTCTATCCCTTCTCCGATCTTTAAATAAAGATGTCCTGATCTTTTATGTTCCTGATACAAGCTTGGAAAAGGTCCGCGGATGGCTGGGAACAAAAATGAGATACTTCCCCCAGAAAGAGGGTGCTGACCTTGGGGAGAGAATGGCTGTCTCTCTTGAGTCAGCTTTCAAGCTGGGTTATGAAAAGAGCATCATCATCGGGGGCGATCTGCCGGACCTTTCTTCTGATATTATACTTCAGGCTTTTAAGGACCTGAACGATCATCAGTCCGTGATCGGACCGTCTGATGATGGCGGGTATTATCTGATAGGATTTAATAAAAAGGATTATTTAAATAAAGTCTTTCAGGGGATTCGCTGGAGTACGCCGGAAGTCTTTAAAATGACAATGAGAATATTTAATAAAGAAAAGTACAGTGTCTCATTATTACAAAAATGGCATGATATTGATACGCTTGAAGATCTGAGGAACCTGTATAATAATAATCGTAATAAAGACCGTAATGGATCTTATACCATGAAATATCTGGATCAAATTGCATCTGATCTTTTTTAACAGGCGTGTTTCAGCAGAACATGTTTGACTTGTTAAAGCAGTGCATTATATTGAAATATCATTCCCGCAGTGATATTTAGTTTTTTAAGGAGAGACAGATGAAAATATCAAAAAATCGGGCAAGTTATCATGGATCCGGTCCAATGTTTGAAAAGCCGGAAAAACCATCGTCTATTATATTTATTCTTATTTTATCATTTATGTTTATTAGCCATGCGGATGTATGGGCAGAAGAACAGGGATTTAATTATTCGGATTATGATAAAGCCCTGAAAAAGCATTTAAATAGAAGGAATATGGTTTTTTATTCCGGATTGAAAAAGGATAGAGCAGATCTTGATTCATTTGTAGCCTTATTGAAAAGCCTGCCGGAGAAAAAGTATAATGGATGGAGTAAGAAGGAAAAGATCGCTTTCTGGATCAATGCCTATAACGGATTAACGCTTAAAGCGATCATTGATCATTATCCCATTGAGTCTTCATTTTTCGGATCCATCAGGTTTCCGAAAAACAGTATACGTCAAATCTCCGGTGTCTGGGATGAGATCGAGTTTGATGTTATGGGTAGAAAGATGACGTTAAACGATATTGAGCATCAGACCCTCCGGAAAAAATTTAACGAACCCAGGATCCATTTAGCTTTAGTCTGTGCCGCACTCGGGTGTCCTCCTTTAAGAAGGGAACCGTTTATGGGAGTCGGGTTAAATGAACAGCTGGATGATCAGGCTGAGCAATTCTTCGGTAATCAGGAAAAATTCAGGATAGATCATAAAGGGAAGACGATCTATCTGTCAAAGATCTTCAAATGGTTCGGAAAGGATTTTATAGGGAAATATGGAACATCTGAAAGGTTTAAAGAGTATAATGAGGAGGAGAATGCTGTTTTAAATTTTGTGAGCAGATATTTGAATAATGAAGATATAAAAAAATTAGAGAGAGAAGAATATGATATTGAATACCTGGATTATGACTGGACCTTAAATGAGGCAAAATAAGTATCCGGGACCATGAAGTATTCAGGAGGATAAAAAATGAAAGAAGTAAAACCTAAAAAGGTATGGGTTAAACCGGTTATCTTTATAAGTGTTTTGATCGTGATACTGGTTTTAGCCAGGATATTTCATCTCGGCGACAAGATGAATGCCCTCAGGGACTGGATCAAAACGATCGGTTATTGGGGCCCTGTTGTTTATATTTTTATTTATGCAATTGCAGTGGTAGCCGCGGTACCCGGTTCTGCCCTGACTGTTGCAGCCGGGGCCATGTTTGGTTCCCTGATCGGTATTGTCTGTGTCAGTGTGGCATCTACATTGGGAGCGAGCCTTGCTTTTTTGGCAGCACGGTATTTTGCTCGGGATGCTGTCACAGCCTGGTTGAATAAGACAGAGAAGTTCCGTAAACTGGATGACATGACCGAAAAACATGGAGCGATCATTGTGGCCATAACAAGGCTTGTTCCTTTATTTCCTTTTACCTGGCTGAACTATGGATTTGGTTTAACAAAGATCTCTTTTAAGATATATGTCTTCTGGTCATGGCTCTGTATGCTCCCCGGAACAGTTCTTTTTGTTGTTGGGGCAGATGCTTTTACCAAAGGGGTCGCTCAGGGAAAAGTACCATGGGTCCTTATAGGTGTTTTTCTGGTATTTTTAATCATCCTTGTCTTTCTGGTCCGGTATGCAAAGAATGTGTTAAAGAAGAAAGAGGAATCAGATAAATAAGGGAGGAAAATATTATGCAGATCGGAATGATCGGATTGGGAAGAATGGGAATAAATATGTCCCGCCGTCTTTTAAAGGGCGGACATGAAGTTGTGGCCTTTGACAGGTCAAAAGAGAGTATTAAAGAGATTTCGGGTGAAGGTGCAAAAGGAACTGATTCTTTAAGATCATTGATCCGTGAATTGAAGAAACCCCGTATTGTATGGATGATGATCCCTGCCGGAAAGCCGGTGGATGATACGATCGAGGAATTAAAAAACCTTCTGGAGAAAGGGGATATTCTGATCGATGGCGGGAACAGTTCTTATAAAGATGATATCAGGAGATATAAGGACCTGAAGGACTCGGATATCCATTACCTGGATATCGGTGTCTCAGGCGGAGTCTGGGGATTGAAGGTAGGGTACTGCATGATGATAGGCGGAGAGAAGAAGATCTTCGATCATGTTGAGCCGCTTTTAAAGACCCTGGCGCCGAAAGAGGGATATCTCTATTGCGGAGAGTCCGGGGCCGGTCATTACGTAAAGATGGTCCATAATGGTATTGAATATGCCATGATGGAAGCGTACGGAGAGGGTTTTGAGATCCTGCAGGCATCTCCTTACGGTAAAGGTTTGAATTACAGGGAAGTCTCGCATCTCTGGAACCAGGGAAGTGTGATCCGTTCCTGGCTGCTTGAACTTTTAGAGGATGCTTTTGATAAGGATCCCCAGCTTTCCGGGATCAAAGGGTATGTTGAAGATTCCGGAGAAGGACGATGGACCGTTCAGGAAGCTATTGAATCAGGAGTATCCGCTCCTGCTATTACACTCTCTTTATTTAAACGGTTTCAATCCAGACAGAGTGATATCTTTTCGGATAAAGTCCTTGCTGCATTACGGAATGAATTTGGCGGGCATATTACCATTAAAAAGGGAGAGAAAGTAGACTCATCACAGGCCGGGGCAGGAAAAGTCTCTGCAGCCAGACCTGAAAAATAGTTATTATTTGTAAGGAGTTATTTGGATGAAGCAGAAACGCATGGTAGTAAAGTGTGCCGAAAAGACCGTTGAACCTGTGGGTTTGATCATATTCGGAGCATCAGGAGATCTGACCTCGCGAAAGCTTATTCCGTCCATATTCAGCCTCTATAAAAAAGAGAATATGAATAGAAATTTTTTCTTGATGGGGTGTGCCAGAACTCCGCTTTCGGATGAGAAATTCAGGGAAAAGGTCCGGTCCTCCATTGAAAAAACGAATACAAAAAATGTTAAAGAACTGAAATCGTTTTCAGAACGGTGTTATTATACGGATGGCAATTATGATGACAATAATTTTTATAATACCCTGAAGCAGAAGATACAGGACCTGATGAAGAAATTCTCTATTAAGGATATAATTTTATATCTGGCTACACCTCCGGTTGTCTATCCTGTTGTTGTTGAAAAGCTTGGTGAGAACAGGTTCTGTAAAGACGGGCAAGGTTCGTACAGGATCGTGGTTGAAAAACCGTATGGATATGATCTGGATAGTGCAAAACAGCTGGATAAAAAATTCCGGAAATATTTTCAGGAAGAGCAGATCTACAGGATCGATCATTACCTGGGTAAAGAGACTGTGCAGAATATTCTGATGTTCCGGTTTGCGAACGGGATCTTTGAACCGCTATGGAACAGACAATATATTGATCATGTCCAGGTAACAATATCTGAGAGCTTAGGGTTAGGACATCGTGCCGGGTACTTTAACCGTTCAGGAATAATCCGGGACATGTTCCAGAACCACATGATGCAGATGCTTTCTCTTGCAGCAATGGAACCTCCCATTTCATTTGAAGCGGATCATGTGAGAGATGAAAAAGTAAAATTATTGAACTCTATTCGTCCTTATCCCATCCATGAGATCGGCAAATGGATGGTAAGAAGCCAATACAGCAAGGGAACGATCGATGAGCAGACTGTTCCCGGTTATCTGGAAGAAGAGGATATACCGAAAACATCTGAGACCGAAACATTCCTGGCTACCAAACTTTTTATAGATAACTGGCGGTGGCAGGGAGTTCCGTTCTACATGAGGACAGGAAAACGTCTTCCAAAAAAAGTGAGCGAGATCATAATAGTCTTTAAAAGGATTCCGTACTCGATGTTCAAGCCGGGTACCGGGGATGATATAAACCCGAATATTCTGGTAATAAAGGTGCAGCCGGATGAGGGCATTATATTGACCGTACAGGCTAAATCCCCCGGAGCAAAATTCTGTATGGATGAGATCTCCCTGAAGTTTGATTATAAGGAGCATTTCGGTATTGATTTTCCCGATGCCTATGAACGGCTCCTGCTGGATGTGATGCTGGGTGACCAGACCCTGTTCTGGCGTTCTGACGGGGTCTTTGCCTCATGGAGCCTGATCACACCTGTTTTGCAGGCCTGGGAAAAGAATGAAAAACAAAATTGTCCCTGTTCATTAAGTTTTTATAAGGCAGGAGAGTGGGGGTCTAAAGAGTCGATTGATCTGATCCAACGGGACAAAAGAGAATGGCTGGTCTTATAATATGAAAAAGAGAGTGCTGAATTTTGTAGAACCCCGGGAGATGAACCTTTCACTTTCAGAATATATACGGTCTCTTTGTGAAAAGACCCTGAAGAGCCGGAAGATATTTACCATTGCTTTTTCCGGTGGCGAGTCCCCAAAAAGTTTGTTTGGTGTTTTGTCCCGCTCTACCGGATTTAAGGAACTCTGGAAGAATATTCATATTTTCCAGGTTGATGAGAGGTTTATTTCGGATACAGATCCTGATAATAATTTTTATCATTTAAACAGCCTGTTATTGCGGAGGATAGATATTCCAAAAGAGAACATCCACCGGATCCTCCCGAAAGTGAAGTCCCCGTCTAGATCAGCTATAATATATGAAAAGGAGATCAGGAGAATCCTGAAAAAAGGCAGGATGAAAAAAATGAACATCATTGACGGTTTTCCTGTGTTTGATCTGATCCTGCTGGGGGTCGGAAAAGACGGACATACAGCCTCCCTTTTTCCTGAAGATTTCAGAATGGAGTATGATACAAAATGGGTTAAATCAGTACCCGCTCCGGAGAAGATGACTCCTTCAGTCTCCCGGATCACGATTACTCTTCCTGTCATCAATAATGCACGGAACGTTGTGTTCCTGGTGTCAAGGAAGGGAAAAGAGAAAATAATGGATATGATCCTTGATCAAAAGGAAAACAGACAATACCCCGCTGCCCGGGTGGATCCTAAAGGGGGATCAGTCTGGTATATTTCAAAAAGTTGAATAAAGACAAGTGTCATTTTGGAGGATATGAATGAAATATGATTATTATGTAATTGTTATTGGAGCGGGCAGCGGTGGTCTTGTTGTGGCTTCAGGAGCTGCCACATTTGGAGCTAAAGTAGCTTTGATCGAAGGGGATAAAATGGGTGGAGATTGTCTGAATACCGGCTGTGTTCCCAGTAAAACATTCCTTAAAAGTGCTCATCTGGCACATGACATAAATAATTCGGCAGAGTACGGTTTGAAAAGTTCTTTAGGAAAGACGGATCTTGCCAGGGTGATGAAGCGGGTACGGTCAGTTATTGAAGAGATCGAACCGCATGATTCTAAGCCTGCGTATGAGAAGAAGGGAGCGAAAGTCTTTCTTGCAAAAGCTCAGATCATTGATCCCCATACTGTTAAAGCCGGGAAGAAAACGATTACGGGAAAGTATATCGTTATCGCTTCCGGTTCGGAACCGGTCATTCCTCCCATTCCCGGGCTTAAAAAGGTAAAATACCTGACGAATAAAAATATTTTTCAGTTAAAGAAGCTCCCCAGGCATT
>Ga0180007_10003740_pt1 | contig 16688 bp, 15 predicted proteins | sample MM_PC_MetaG_FD_121122 | JGI IMG/M metagenome (GOLD analysis project Ga0180007, IMG submission 121122) | Groundwater microbial communities from the Aspo Hard Rock Laboratory (HRL) deep subsurface site, Sweden - MM_PC_MetaG | ecosystem: Environmental > Aquatic > Deep subsurface > Groundwater... | reverse complement strand
TCGATAATCTCTCCTCCGGCAAAAAGGAAAATGTCAACAAAAAGGCGACGTTTTTTGAAGTTGATATCACTGATAAAGATAGTCTTCGCGGCGTTTTTGAAAAGTTTTCCCCGGAGGCGATTTTTCACCTCGCCGCCCAAGTAAGCGTTAGGGTTTCCTGCGAAAAGCCGGCAGAAGATGTAAAAACCAACGTAATCGGAACTATCAACCTGCTCGAGTTAGCAGTGCAAAATAAAGTTAAAAAATTTATTTTCTCCTCAACCGGCGGGGCAATTTACGGCGACGGAGTCGACAGGCCCACAATCGAAGAAGCTAAAGAAGATCCCGTTTCGCCATATGGAATTAATAAGCTTTTCTCTGAAAAATTCATAAGTTTTTTTGCTAAATCCGGCAGTTTACAAACCGTTTGTTTGCGCTATGCTAATGTCTACGGAAAGCGTCAGGATCCCCACGGCGAAGCCGGAGCAGTGGCAATTTTTGCCGGCTTGATGCTCAAAGGCGAGCCGGTTACGATTTACGGCAGTGGAGAGCAGACAAGGGATTTTGTTTACGTTTCGGACGTTGTAGAGGCCAATTTGGCCGCTTTAAGATCTGACCAAAGTAGTACCTACAATGTCGGCACAGGCATCGAGACAAATATAAACGAACTTGCTAATTTGATGAAAGAAATCACTAAAAGCACAGGTGAGATCAAACATGCAGAAGGAAAACCGGGAGAGCAGCTTAATTCCGCGCTAAGTTACGAAAAAATCAAAAGTAAACTCGGCTTTGAGCCGAAGGTAAAATTACAAGAGGGGCTGGAGGAGACTGTAAACTATTTTGAAAATGCCTCATAAAACACATCTTGTTATTGTCATACCTGTTTACAACGAAGGAAAAGTAATCAGAAAAGTCATCGATTCATTGCCGAAAAAACTCGAAGGCGTCGGCAGGATTAGCGTTTTGGTTGTAAATGACGGCTCCTTGGATAATACGGCATATGAGGTTCAAAAAACCCAAGCAATACTTATAAATCTGCCGTTTAATTTGGGCTATGGCGGGGCGAGCATTGCCGGATTCGAAGCGAGCCGCGCTCTTGGCGCCGATTTGGTCGTAACTTGCGATGGGGACGGCCAGCATGACAGTAAAGACATCAAAAAACTCGTAGCGCCGATTCTGCAAAATAAAGCCGATATCGTTATTGGAACGCGCCTGAAAAAATCGGGTCACATGCCAACAATAAAAAAAATCGGTAATTGGGGGTTAAACTTCATCACATTTGCAGTTTCGAGAGTTTGGACAACAGATTCCCAGTCAGGATTTAAAGCCTTCTCCAGAGAGGCCGTATCAAAAATTGATATCGAAGGCATGGGTTATGAGTTTTGTTCAGAAATTATCGTCGAGGCAAGGCGCCACAAACTCAAAATTACCGAAGTTCCGATAAAAACCATCTACACCAAATATTCGAAGAAAAAAGGCCAAAGCCTTTTGAACGGAATAAATATAGTGACCAAGCTTCTGCTTAGCAAACTAACTCGAACAAAATAATGATAATTTTTGCTAAAATATTATCGGCAGTTTTTGCGCTAATCGTACTCTCCCGTTCGATTGTCGATTATAGGGATAAAAAAGAATCGCTGCAGATGACAATTTTTTGGATTGTAGTATGGCTGGCGATCACCGCGATTGCATTCTTTCCATTTTTAGTAAGCGAAGCGATCAATCTATTTGGCGGAAATCGCACCGGACTCGGTACGGTTTTTGGCATGGGACTGGTTTTTGTCATGTTTATAGCTTACCGCATTTACGTCAAGGCAAATCGCATTGAAAAACACGTCGCCAAACTTGCAAGAGAAGTCGCCTTAGGCGAACTTAAAGCAATCAACAAGCCAAAAACCACCAAGAACAAACGATGATCTCAATTATAGTTGTTGGCCATAATCACCGCAAAGATCTCAAGGGTTGTTTTGATTCCCTGCTCAAGAGCGGTTATAAGAATTTCAAAATTATTTTTGTCGACAATGGCTCATCGGACGGATCGCTAGATTTTGTGAGAAAAAACTATCCTAAAATCATTGCAATAAAAAATAACAATACCGGATATGCGGGTGGAAACAATGTCGGTATTAGGAAAGCTATCCGCTTAAAAACTAAGTATATTTTTATTCTAAACCCGGATACGATTATCGATGAAAACTGCCTTAAGCAATTATCGAGCCAGGCTAAGGAGAACCGAATCCTTCAACCCCTTTTCTTGATTTACCAAAAAGGCAAAAAGACGAATTTGATCAATACAACCGGCAGTTATTTGAATTTCATGGGTATAAGCTATTGCAGTAATTACCGTGAGAAAAAACAGGCTGCTCATTCATCACAAATCCCCTCTGCCAGCGGAGCGGGGTTTTTCATTCCGGTAAAAATTTTTAAAGACATTGGTTTATTCAAAAGCAGATTTTTCATGTATTTTGAAGATACCGACCTTAGCTGGCGAGCCCGAATGGCCGGATATGAAATTTATCTGCAAAACGAGGCAATCGTCTACCATAAATACTCGTTTTCAAAAAGCAAAAAAAAATATTATTTTGCGGAAAGAAACCGGCTTGATTTTATTTTTTCGAGCTTTGAGATAAAAACTATTTTATTGATTTTTGTTCCTTTTTTAATTAACGAAATTCTAATAACAATCTTCAGTTTGATCGACGGCTGGTTTTTTTATAAAATTGCTGCTTCGGCTAGTTTTCTCGGTAGAATTGGCCCTGTCTTAAAAGACCGAAGGCGCCTTAAAAGAAGAGTCAGAGACCGAGAACTTGTCCAATATCTTTCCGGCGAAGTATCTTTCAGCGAGAAAAAAATTCCTTTGCAAAATTTTTACAATCAAGTATATTGCACCTATTGGAGTTTAGTTAAAAAACTAATCTGATTTTTATTTGATGTTTGTTATTAACTTAATAGTTCTGGCCGCTTTTGCTCTTTGCTATTATTTAGCGCAAAAATTTGGGCTTGATTTTCTCAAAACTGCACCCGGGATTTTACTCCTTTATTTTTTGCCCGGACATAATTTCAATACAATTATTTTTCGCCAGAAACCAGCCTTTCCATGGTTTTTTCGCTTACCGCTCGACATAATTTCTTCTATCGCGGTTCTTTCACTTTTATATGTAGTTCTGTCAGGAATTATCCAGCTGGATGGACTGCGCCTGATAATTTTCGTCTTAGCTGTAAATATCTTTTTCATTGCTCTGGCAGGGCTTTTGAGAAATGAAAAGATCAAGTTAAAGAAGGCTGATTTCAATTCCAAAACTTTACTCGTCTTTGCCATACCTATATCCCTCTTTGTTTTAAGGGTAATATTAAACCCTTATATTTTTGATATGGACTCGCTTCGCTATTTCGACTCCTTCAATAAGATGCTCATAACGGGAGCAGAAACAGGAGTACTCTACTCTGGCAGAGAAGCATTCGCATTTTTTATGATCGCCTCTCATTATATCGCCGGATTCAGTTATACTATGTTTTTTAAGTTTTTTACTCCGCTTATATTCTACTTTACTTCAGCGGTTATTTTTTCTTTCTTCACCTTAAAAAAGAAAATTCCTTTTTTAGGATACCTCGCATATCTAATTATTTTAGCTTCTCCGATGCTACTAGTAATGAATGGGGAGGTTAGGCCGGAAACATTTAGTTTTGCCCTGACAATTCCGGCTCTCGCCCTAATGTATTTTGGCATCAAGAACAATGATCCCCTGTTTGGTTTTCTTGCGCTGTTTTACGCCATGACCTCAATGCGTTTTCATGAATCGGGAGCTGTTCTTATTCTTGCGGCCTTTTCGTCTTTAATGGCGATAGCATATTTAAATCGAAAACAAATCGGGGAATTCATTAAAAATAACTATCCATGGCTCATTGCGGTTTCGATTTCCTATGCCTTTCTTATAAAGGCGTACTGGCCAGCAATTCTACTTTTCGCGTCAAAGGGCGCAACCTCCTGGACACTCTTAAGCATATGGGAGGGATTGTTTAAAATTAAATGGACTTGGTGGTTTCTCTCCAGCGCAACCACTATTAATGAAGCGCAAATAGGCTGGCCTGGTCTATCGGGAATTTATTACTATTTTTTTGACGGAATAATCGTTTTTGCCCTCATTATCTTTCTTTTGATAATTTTTTTCAAAATTAAAAATAAGTTAAAAATAGATGTTAACTATTTGGCCCTCGCGCCGATTACAATCTTTTTTCTGATTCATCTCGGTTATGCCGAGATTCTTCCCCGCCTTGGCACAGTTCTTCTCTTTAACAGGTCGTGGCCTCATATTATGCTTTCCTCGGTTGTGATCGCAATAATCTTGATAAGAAAAATTTCCGAAAGTTCGATCAACCGCCGGTTAATAAGAATAATTGCCATTTCGATTTTAGTTTGCGCGCTCTCAGGCGCAACAGGCGCTGTTTATGTGACAACCTTTATGAATTCAATGGTTTCCCCCAGCGAAAAAGCGGCTATCAAAGAGCTAAAAAAACTGCCTGAGGATTCGCTCATCGTTTCAACTCAACGCAATCACAATCTCGTCAAAATTTATGCCGATTTAGATTTTATTATGGTTGAGAGGGAAAAATATAGTCAGGATAATTTCATCAAAATAGTTCCGGTACGGATTGATTCTCTTGCCGAAAAGAAAACGACGCAAATACTCAACCCAATCAATATCCGACAAGCTGATGAAAGGTATATTGAACTCGGGAATATAAAAAAATTTCTTTACATTGAAAGTGAAGAGATTTCAGATAATCAAACCAAGCTTGACATCTTAAAAAAATACTATCCGGCGCAATATACAGAGGCAATAAGCAAGATCAAGCAGTACAAATACCCTCAAGAAACTGAAATTTACTTTCTTTACTCTTTTGCCAAACTTGACGGAATTCTTGGCGTAAGAAAGTGGTGGAAAGAGAGTTCCGATGAACAAAATCTTGATTTTTTCAAAAATTACCAAGGCGATGTTGTCGCCAAAGATCAGGATTTTATTTTAATTAAGATCAACTAATTGTCTGAGGAAGAAAAGACTTTCTTCTTTAAGCTTAAGTACCCCGAAAACGGAGTTTTTTTAAGTTTTTTAAACCATTTTTTATCAACCAAATCGCTTCGATCTCTAAGTTTAATGCCTTTTATGAAACTCGCGGGAGTTAAATAAATGAGTTTAAGCGATGAGAATCTCCCGTGCGAGAGGCAGAAGAACAGGACATAGATAAAATGAAAGAAATTAATCGGTAAAACTTTAACAAGCAAGAGAAATGGCCAGTGTTTTGCGAGCATGAAGTGCCTGTTCTGCACCCCGTAAAATTGTCTGAATGCGACCCCGCCGGCCGCTTTTTCGGGTGAAGAAAAACTCTCGAGATGATAGCATTTGGCCTCTTTGATTCTGCCGATTTTGTATCCCCTTTTTAAAAAGTTTACGCTCAAAATCGGCTCTTCATAGTATAGGAAAAAATCCTCTTCGAATCTGATTTTTTTAATTATACCGGCTCTGGTCATTACGCAAGCAGCGGAGAAATTATTTAAATCAAGGCAGTTTTTGGTCTTATCCATGAGCGCATAGGCAAAACCGCTTTCGTTAAGTTCGGCGCCAAAGGCGTAGAGCGGTTGGTTTTTGGTCTTTTCCCAGCCCTTATATATTATCGGATCCAAAACGGCAACGTCGTCTCTCTCAAAACCTTCCAAGAGCTTTTTCGCGCAACCCTTGTCCAAAATTACATCGCTATTTAAAAATAGAATAAATTCCGCCGTAGAATGCTTCATGCCCAAATTATTGCCCCGGCCAAAACCTAGATTCTCTTTGCTCTCGGTTATTTTAACGTGCGGAAATTTGTCTTTGATGAATGAAACCGATTCATCGCTGGAGGCATTATCAACGACAATTACTTTTTGGGGCAAAATCGAACTTTTATAAACCGAATCCAGGCAACGCGAAATAATTTTCCGGCCATTGAAGTTAACAACGACAACGTCATATTGTTTCATCTGTTTAAAATTTTATATTTAATTCTGATTAAGATCGAAACCCAAGGAGCGTTTAACAAAAGCGACTTATAACAGATCCAAAGAAGATAGGAAATACTTTGTAAAAAATAATATCTATTTTGCTTGGAGTATCTCCAAAGCAATTTATTCATCTGCCCCCTACTCAAACAATCGCCAATTCCCATTTCGCTTTCGACAAATTCTTTCTGTTCTCTTGAAATTTTATCCCTTGACCCAGAGCTGAAAAGTTTTTCGGCTATCTCGCCTGTTTGACAATCCTGCCCCGGTGACAAGTAGGCAATGTTGAGATCCCGCGACTTTGAAATATCGAGTCTCGGCTTTTCGCCTAAGAGAAAAAAGGGCAACCCCAGATCGACCGCGTAGAAAGTCGCCGAACTGACTTTGTTTGAAACACAGTAGCGGTGCGAGACAATAATTTTATAAAAATTCTTAGCAAAATCCAAACTGTTGGCCAATTTGCATCCGGCTGTAACTACCTCAAAACCCGCCTGTCGGTAAAGGTCGGCTTTTGCGGATATAAAATCAAGGTAAAAAAGACAAATGGTAACGGGTTGAAATTTTTCGGGAAGATTTTTGATCTTTCCACAAAAATCCTCAATGTCATACTCGCTTTTCAGATCAAAGGTTGAGTGGGCTGGAAAAACAATCGTTCCTTTCGCATTTTTATTTTGAGTGATTTTTCGTAAATTTTTAAAATGAATAAACGGAGAGCCCATAATTTGAGCGGGAATTTTACTCTTTTTTTGCCATTGCGCTTTGCGCCTCCGGCTCATTACCAGCATTAAAGGTTTTGTGGTTTTAAGATCGGTTACAAGAGCGTGATCGCGGGGAGTCCATCCGTGCTCCAGGTTTGCCGGGAGAGGCAAATACCAAGGAAAACGGGCATAATGTTTGATGATTTGGTTAAAGCCATAGGCCAGAGGTTCTTGGTAATTCATTTTAATTTTTCGAGATCGTTAAGCGATAACGGAGTGCCGGCTTTCAAGCCGCGTCTGGCCAAGCAGTTTAAAGCTTTTTTATAAAACTTGGGGTGAAGGCCATCGCTGGGACGGATCGAGCGGATATTGTCGGGCCTTAGCCGCTCTCCCTTTTTAATATCGGAAACCACGAAAAGTGACCTGGCATTTTGGCGAGCTTTTTTCTGCTTTTCGGAAAGCTGATAGGTCGCTTTGCCCATTACTTGCTCGGCATTTCTAATATCTTTAACCATTTGCGCAAACTCATTCGGTTCAAGAGAAAACAGAGCATCCGGACCGCCGACTTTTCGATCAAGTATGAAATGCTTTTCGATAATCTTTGCCCCAAGCGACGCTGCCACAATCGGCGTAATTCGGTCTAAACTATGATCCGATAAACCGACAACTGTTTTAAAGCGCTTTGCCATGTCGGGGATCGTCAGCAGATTCATCTCGTCAATCGGTGCCGGATAAGCGCTGGTGCATTTCAAAAGAGCGATCTGGTTATTTCCCGCTTTGTTGCAAGTCGAAACGGCTAACTCAATATCCTTTAACTTTGCAATACCGGTTGAGATAATGACCGGTTTTTTCTTTCTGGCCACATAATCGATCAGATTTACATCGGTAATCTCAAAGGAAGCAATTTTATAGGTCGGCACATCCATTTTTTCTAAAAAGTCCACTGCTTTGTTGTCAAACGGCGAAGAAAAGCACACAAGCCCAAGCTCCTCGGCATATTTTTTTAATTTCGGTTGCCAATCCCAGGGCGTATAGGCCTGCTCAAATAATTTATAATATGTCATTTTATCCCACGGCGATCCTTGTTTGATTTGAAAATATTTTTTATCAGAATCTAACGTGATTGAATCCGGAGTATAGGTTTGCAGTTTGACCGCATCAGCTCCGCTTTTGGCGATGGCTTTAACGGTTTTTTTCGCCAAAGCAAAATCTTGATTGTGATTGGCGGACAATTCAGCAATAACAAATACTCCTTTATTTGCTCCGATTTTCTGGTTTGCAATTCTTATTTCAGCCATTTTATTTTTTTACCTTTAACTTCAATGAATACTTTAAGGCCAGATTTCCCGATATTTTTTTCCGACCCTGATAAATCCACCCAATTTTTTCAAAAAATGCTTGCGAAGCCCGATTTTCCGGTTTGATATAACCATCAATTCTTAAGAGGCCCCTGTTTTGCGCAATTTGCACAATCCGTTTGATTAACCTCGTCGCGATTCCCCTGCCTCGGTATCGTTCTGACGTACTGACCCCGATAACGGCCGTTTTTTTCGCGATATCAAGACGGACCTGTCCGGCCAGAGTTCCGTTGACGCTTGCCTTGAGATAAATGACATTTTTATCAAGCAATTTTCCGGCAAACCAACTCGTGTGGTCTGCCAGTTTGATTTTATTTTGATTAAAAGATACAGACCGCACGCTTTTTTGATTCGAAAGCTCCAAAACAGCGAGTGCATCTGTTTTAACAATTTTTGATATTCGAATTTTTTCTCGTTTAATCATCGTTTTAATATATCAATCGGGTTAATCGTTGCTTCTCCCTGGGCGATATAGCCCAGAACACCCATAATCTCGTTCAGGGTAAACTCCATCGAATCAATCCTGTTTTTGAACCGTACCGGATAAACTCTCACCGCAAGCTTACCGGAAATTGTTCCGTATTTATTTAGCATTCTCAATGTTCTCGAATAATGAGCGCTGTGCGTCACAATTACAAGCACGTCGCCGGAGCGATAATCCCCGTTGGGAAGAACAAAGTTTTTGACCTGATCTAATGTTTTGATAATTTTTCCTTTCGGAATGAAAAGTTTTGAATCAGGTAAAATTAGCTTTCGACTTTTGATCGCTTCTCTTAAAGCTTTCTTTTGTTCCTCAATCCCATTATAAATCAGATAAGGTCCGTACTTCTTAATTTGTTCTTCTAATGACAGCTGATGATCTTGAACTTTATCTTTGGACTCCTTCACAAGTGCACGGCTTACGCGGCTTATTACTCGGGCGGCGCTTTTTATCCTGTCTCTGTCGCTAAAATAAGCCCATTGTTTCTTTTTGTAAATTCGATCGCCCGGCATGTCGGTAAAAGGACGAAAAAATGTACCCGTACCCGAGATAACCCAAACTGCTTTAATTTTTTTTGCTTCTTGCTCAAGCCGTTTTAAAACATCTTCGCTTTTTATTTGGTTATAATCGTCAATCTCAACGACCACTTGCCTTACTACATTTTTAAGCAGATGACTGCGCTTAGCCCAATAACGATATTTCTTTTCCGCCAATCGGCAAATACTATCGATATCAAGACTATTGTTTTTTTTCATTTTTCTTTAAATATTGATGCTTTACTTCCGCTAAGACCCAATCTTCAAGCGTATCTATATCTTGAGCTAAAAACTTCTCCAGCTTCAAGGGGATCGTCTTTTTCATAAAAATCTTCTTCTGCTTTAAAAACGGCCCGGCCTTTAAAAAAGCGAATAATCCGCTGTCATGATAATAAACGGGAAGGTCCTGTGATCGGCGAAAAGCGTTCTTTTCCTCTGCAAAGCCCAAACAATTATTCGATATTTTAAGAGCTCTCGGGATCGGATACTCATACTCCACGACCGGAATTACGGCGTCGGCGCTTTTCTCTTTCAAAATTTTAAATGCTGTTTTAATGCTCTTGGGCAGCAGGGTGGGAGCGGTCGCATATATCAAACAGCAGTATTTGGGATAAAATTCACCTTCTTTTAACCCGTTTAATACTTCTAGGACAACATCGGTTAAGTTGGCAATACCGGAAGAATTTTTATTCGATCTCATAAAAGGAACTTCCGCTCCATACTTCTTGGCAATTAAGGCTATCCTTTTGTCATCGGTTGATACTATCACCCGATCGAAACACTTCGAATTTATAGCCGCTTCAATCGAATAGGCAATAATCGGCTTGCCGCAAAAGTCCTTTATATTCTTACGCGGTATCCTCGTGCTCCCCCCGCGCGCCGGAATAATCGCTATCGAATTTAATGTTTTTTTCTCTTTCATAACTTCTCTGTCTTTCTTAGGTTTTTATAGATTTTATAAAACTGAAACGGCGCAAAGATTGCCTTAATCTGCATTATAGAGACAATCCTGATTTCAGAAAAGACCAAATTAGATAAAAAAGTTGCTACTAAAATAGATGCAACTGCGGCGATCGTTGCGCCCCAGATACCATACTTCGGGATTAAGACCAAATCAAGAGTAATGCTGGTTGCCGCAGCTAAAATGGTTCGATAGACTAAATACTTTTGCAGGTTTTCGGTAAAGAGCCATTTATAAACAACCGAATCGACGCATTGAGGCACCAATACCCAAGTATAAACAGCTAACACTGAAGCGGAAGGTAAATAGGCCGATCCATAAAGAAGCCCGATAATCGGCTTGGCCAAAAGAGAAACCGGCAAGGCGATAATTATGCCGACATAGGTCATAAAGCCATAAATAAGCTGCAGACGATTATGATAAAATTTTTTACTTCTTTTTTTTGCTTCGAGTATCGAAGGAAAAAAAGAAATCGATAATGCCGCAGGAATAAATATCCAAGCATCTGACAGTTGCGTTCCAACCGAATAATATCCTAGAGACGTCTTGTCGAGCATCGTGCCAACCAGAACCTTGTCTAATTTAATATAAACAGTTAGAAAAACTGCGGCCAGGAAAACCGGAATACTTGCTTTAAACAGACTCTTAATCTCTTGAATATCAATCTTCCAAGACAAAATTCTTTGCCGATCAATCCGGTAAGCAACTATGAGCGCTGATGATAGCAAAACAAATTCTGCCGCTCCTGATAAACCAAACCAGATAAGATCTGCTTTCAGTAAAAGGAGAATTAATTTACTCAAAATGACAATTATAAAAGCAACATTCTTGGCAATTACGTAAAAATTTGATTTGAGCGTGGCCTGAAACCAATAAATTATTATGTCGACACTCTGAAAAAAGATGGCTAGGGTATAAAAAGCAATTAAAATCTTAGTCGTGGAATCTTGATGAACAAACCCAATAACAGCAATAACGGCCAAGGATGCTGCCAGCGCGCCGATAAGTTTTATAAAAAATGCCGCACCCATAATTTTATTTTTTTCTTTAGGACGGTTTATAATTTCACGCGCGACAATTCCATTAAAGGCCGAGGTGGCAATGATTGAAAACATTCCTGTAAAAAAGATGGCGTAATTGAGTTGGCCATATTGATAGGGGCCGAGATATCTGGCAACCCATAGACCGATCAGAAATCCTCCGACAATTCTTATTATATTGTCGATCATAATCCAGACAGAATTCGAGGCAACTTTGCGGAGACCGGCCCTTTCTTTAAACTGTCGAAGGAAAAATTTAATCATTTATTTTAAAACCAAGTTTAATCATATAGTTTTCAAGCGTTTTAATCAGGTTAATCTCGTTTTGCTTATGAGAAATCGAACCCGCTTGAGCATATACCGGATCAACAAATCCAACAGTGCAAACCGTCTCATAAGCTTTAAGAAACGCCTTCATCTGCTTGAGAGAAGGAAGATTTTTTTGATTTTGAATAAATTCAATGGCTCTTTTTGCGTCTTCGAGCGACTCCACTTTTATCACCCCGGGAGCATATTGATAAAAATCATAGCCGAACATAATCACGGACTTTCCTCTAAATAAGGATTCCCAGCCCGCCGTACCGGTAGCTGTTGCAACGGCCGTGGAATGATTAATCAGATTAAAAGTATTTTCCTTCCTTGATATCAAAACAACTCTTTTGAGTTTTTTAATTCTTTGATAATACTGGCGGGATCTCATTAAAGTGGTCTGCTTGGGATTCTCCTTGACATAAAGGTAGTAATTTCTAGGCAAAACGCTTGCAAGAAGTTCAATCATTAAAGACTGATCGGCAAAAACTCCGGCGCACGGTGAAGTCGTCATTTCCGGTTGAAGATGAAGGGGCAGATAGATATACTTCTTAGAAAAATCAGCGCGAGTAGCAATTCTTTCATAGTAACCCATCAAATGCCGTGTTCTAAAAGCGATGTTAAGACCGGTCAACGCCTGCCTTGATCCGAATTTAAGCCTGTGGCCCCATCTCCGCTCATTTATAATAGTTTTCAGATACCTCGCTACCCTTCTGGATAAACCGGTTTTTTTCATATAGAACGGAGGGGCATCTTGGCCGGTTTGCTTTTGGTATTCCCGCGCAAAATTTGTCGATAAATTAACTTCCTTTTGTTTTAAATAATGGCAGTATCGTGCTTTTATACTTGGACGGAATTTTTCCCAGGATGAGAAAATTGTAAATACGCCGTGAATCTGCGTCTGCTTGAGAATTATTGCTGGAATTTTATTCATTCTGCAAAGATCATAAATTATATAATCAAAAACCAAATGCGGAACATTTGAACTTATAAACAAACCGATCCTTTTTTCTTGAATGATGTGATTCCAAACCTTTAGATGTTGTAGGTAGATTTCTCTTCTTGAATTAAAACCATATGATTTATATTTCTCCAAGCGGGTCATCATATTTAGAACAACAGATTCGGTCGGCTTCATTTGCTCAACCAATTCTGCATCAAGCGGTGTTAGCTCCTCAAGATCAAGCGAGTAGTTGCCATAATAAAGTACCTCCTCATAATCAAAAAAGTCGCCCTTTGTTCCCTTGGGAAGAGGAAAAATCTCTTTTGAAAATACGTGAGCGACATATTGAACTTTAAAATCTCGGCAAATCCGCTCAACAACCTTAAAATGCGACCGATTATGAAAACCGTTAACAATTATATTTAGCTGATTTGATTCACTCTTGAGAGTCTTTTTCATGAGGTTGCAATCTTTTAAGACTTCGCTTGCTCTTTAAAGAGCAAGCCCGTGATATTTTGCTTGCCGATCAAGTTCTTTCTGCTCTGAAATGGTTCTTTGACTTTTTTGTAATTCGTTTTGGGAAAATTTTTCGCCCAGATTTTGCATGGTTCGATAATCTCAACTACCGCAAAACCTTTAAAGTCGAGTGCTTTCTTGATGATAGTTTTCGTCTGGTTTATGTCGGATGCTAAAACTCTGGCAATGAACCGTCCCCCGCTTGCAACGCAAAGATCTACCACGCTTAATGGCACTTGCGCAAAACCGCCTTGATCCGAACGGCTCACCGCCCCTTGAGGCGTTGCCGATGATCTTTGACCGGCCGTCAAGCCAAAAACAAGGTTATTATTAACAATTAAAGTTATGTCATCGTCTCGCGAGATTGCGTGGATGAAATGGTTCAAACCTTCGTTTAAAAGCCCGCCATCGCCGGCTTGGGCAATCACTGTTAGTTCGGGACGAGCCGATTTTACCCCCGAGGCGACCGGAATCGAACGGCCGTGGAGCGTCTCAACCGCGCATGCGTCAAGAAGATTAACCATATTGCCGGCACAGCCGATGTCATAGCAAATAACCACGTCTTTCGGGGCAAGTTTTAGATCGCCTAGCACTCCCTTCAGGGCGGACAAAACCATAAAGTTATCGCATCCCGGACACCACGAAGGAATTTGTTTGCTATTTGCTTTCATATTTTTTTATTAATCTCTCTATCAAGTTCTTCTTGAAAAAACGGCCGGCCGTCATCTTTTAAAATACTCTCAACCTTGACTGTTGTTTGTCCCTTGAGAATTTGCGCCATCTGTCCTGAAAAGTTATTTTCAACAATAATAATCTTCTTGGCCTTTTCGAGATGGCTTATTACGCCTTGCGGAAACGGCCACGGACGATTAACGTGAATAAATTTTACTCGCGGGTTTTCACGGATATATTCAAGAATTTGCGTTTTGGTCGATCCCCAACCAAGAATTAGTTTTTTACTATCCTTGTCGCCAAAAACGCTGAATCCGCCTTGCAAATTTTTAAGTTTTCGCTCTCTTTTAGAAACCATCGCCAAGCGATCACTTACCTCGTCTGTCGAAAATCCATATTCATCATGCTCATAAGAATTTGTTATAAAAGCTGTTTCTCCAGGGAATGCGCGCGCCGATACGCCCGAAGGGGTAGTTTGATAACGCTTATAAGGGCTTTTTTGTTTTTTGAAACGCTTGCCGCGATTAATCCTTACTTTTATTTTTTTAAGACTTTCCTCTGTAGTTGAAAATCTGCTTTCGCTAAGATATTTATCCGTCAGTATAATTACCGGCACTTGGTAAATATCAGCTAAATTAAATGCCTCTTGCGTTAGGAAATATACTTCTTCAAGATCTCCCGGGGCTAGAACGATCTTGGAAAAATCGCCGTGCGAGCTGTTGATCGCAAACAATAAATCGGCTTGGGAAGTGAAAGTGGGTATTCCGGAGGAGGGACCTGTTCTCTGCCCGAGAAGAATCACCAGAGGAATCTCCGCCATACCGGCAAAACCGACCGCTTCGCTCATTAAACAGAAACCTCCGCCCGAAGTGGCCGTTATCGCTCTTTTGCCGGCATAAGAAGCGCCAAGCGTACTCAAAGCGGCAAAAATTTCGTCCTCGGGCATAACTGTTTTGATTTTTGTCTTTGAGAGTGAATTTAGAAATCCGGTAATTGGGGTCATCGGATAAATTGAGGCGTACTGACAATCCGCCTGCTCGGCCGCTTTTGCAAAAAGTTCATTTCCGTTTAAGGAGACGATCTTTTTAGTTGCTCTCGTGGAGTCAAAATCATCCTTTTGCTGATTTAACTCAAAACCGCTGTGCACCGCTTCTAAATTTGCTTTTAAAAACGCTTCTTTAACGGATTCCTTAATTTGAAGATTCAAGCTCTTTAAATCTTTAAGGAACAAACTCCAAAGAAATCCCGCCACGGCTGAATTTAAAACGATTGGGTTTTCCTTGACCGGACCAAGCTCGTTTAGTTTAAGGCGCGTTGCCGATAGAGCCTTCCCGCCCGAAATGACTTCGTTTTTGTGTTTTTCGAGCAAAACATCGTCAAAAGCAAAAAGTAAATCGACTTTTTCTTTTGGCGAAATATCGCCATTCCTTGATATAACAATTTGGATATTGTTGTCCCCTCCGCGAATTCTCGAAGGGTATTCGCTGTAAACCAGAGTAAAAAATCCCTCGCGATTAAAGGCGCTTGATAATATTTCACCGAGCTTGGCAATTCCAGCGCCCGCCGGGCCGCTAATTTTGATTGAAAAGGGTTTTGAGTTATTCATAGGATATTCACTCTCTCTCCAGTAAAAATACAAACTGAACGGTAAAAAGTGTCGGCAAAACCTCTTTTAACGCTTGTAAATAGAAGAATTTTTTTCCAACATTGTTATATTTTTTCACAGCCATTATTTTAAGACCGAGGCGCGAAAACATCTCTTTCATTGATTTTAGGGTGTAAAGCTTGAGGTGGGTTCTGTCCATCACGCCAACGTCTTCATAGTCAAACCAACCAAGGAGAAGCTTCAGCCGGTAAAGAGCAAAGGCAATGTTTGGAAGCGATACTAAAATTCTCCCGTCTCTTTTCAAGTTTTTCATATAAAACTCGACCACTTTTTCAGGGTATAGCACGTGCTCTAAAACATCGCCGTAAACAATATAATCGTACTTTCGCGCACCGATCGGGAGCTTTTTCAGATTATTCAAGTCAATTTGAAAAAAACTGCGACTCTTCCCCCTCTTTTTTGCTTTCCTGATCGCCTGTGAATCATAATCAATCACATCGACTGTACATTTTTTGCGTTTTGCAAGCTCTCCCGCCAAGGCACCGGCTGACGAACCGATATCCAAAACCGTTGAATTTGGCCTAATAAACTCATAAATCGGCTTGTTGACGTGGTCATATCTTTTAAAACTTCTTTTCATTTTTTGTCTTTAGACTTATCACAAAGAACTTCTTTAACTTTTTTAATCACGTAGGCAATTTCTTTGTCGGTCATCTTTGGATAAAGCGGCAGCGACAGGGCTTTTTGATAATACTCTTTGGAGGCAGGAAAATCGTCGCGCTTAAAGCCAAGCTTTTTGTAATATGGCAGAAAATGAACCGGAATGTAGTGAACTTGCGTACCAATTCCCTCTCGAAATAAACTCTCCATTACTTCTTTCCTCGGTTTACCGAGAGCTTTAAAATCAATCTTTACCACAAAGAGGTGAAAACAAGACGAAAGTCCCTTGGGCTCGCGGAGCAAAGTTACGTGCTCAAGATCGCTAAAAGCCTCATTATACTGCTTGACAATTTCTCGGCGCCTCTTTTTGAATCGATTTAACTTCTTGAGCTGGCTTGTTCCAAGAGCACTTTGAATATCAGTCAGGCGGTAGTTAAAGCCGAGCTTTTGCATCTCGTAGTACCAAGGACCTTCATTTTTTGAAAGTTTTTTCTTGTCTTTGGTGATGCCGTGAGTTCGAAGAAGTAAAAGTTTCTCGTAAAGAGATTTACTGTTGGTAGTAATCGCCCCGCCTTCACCGGTAGTAATTGTTTTGACTGGATGGAAGGAAAAAATTGTCATATCGGAGTATGTGCAATTTCCAACCTTTGATCCGTCGGCATAATTTGAACTGATTGCATGCGATGCGTCTTCGATAACGTGGAGATTATTTTTTTTGGCAATCTTGCTGATCGCCTTCATATCGCAAGCAAGTCCCCTGAAATGCACCGGAATGATGAGGCTGGTTTTTTTAGTAATTTGTTTCTCGATTTCTTTTGGATCAATGTTGTAAGTGAGCGGATCAATATCGGCAAATTTTGGCACGAGAGCGCCGTATAAAAGACAATTAGCCGAAGCG
>Ga0180007_10003739_pt1 | contig 16689 bp, 28 predicted proteins | sample MM_PC_MetaG_FD_121122 | JGI IMG/M metagenome (GOLD analysis project Ga0180007, IMG submission 121122) | Groundwater microbial communities from the Aspo Hard Rock Laboratory (HRL) deep subsurface site, Sweden - MM_PC_MetaG | ecosystem: Environmental > Aquatic > Deep subsurface > Groundwater... | reverse complement strand
GTAGCTGGAACTGTAAGATTTGAAAGCGGAACTGGTGGAACTGCTTTAACAGGACAAGTAAATGTTGCTGATACTGGTGGATTTGTTCTACCATTTAATCCTGTCGGCTGGTTTGAAACTGATGACGGTGATGATGAATTATTAAATCTTGAATTAACCACTTCTGGTAATTTTGATGGTTGTCTAGTTTATGTGGAGGTACCAGACTAATGACAGAAGATGAGCTAAAAAATTATATCCCTGAATACACGGAAGAAGGAAACATAGTTATAGCTGATGAAACAATAATGTTTGCTAATGAAGAAGTGTATATAAAAGAAAGCATCAGACAGATTTGTCAAAGAATAAGACCGAGAAAAGTTATTGAATTAGGATATGGATTAGGTTATACAACACAGCAATTTCAGGATAATGGAGTAGAAAAACATATTATCATAGAACCAAATAAGTTCCTTTATAATAAAGCCGTAGAATGGGCGAGGGGAAAGCGAGGTATAACGGTTATAAATGACAGGTGGCAGAATGCTAGAGTAGAGGGAGAATTTGATTTTCTTTATGATGATACTTTTGAATTAGTAGAAACTGATTATCCTAAAGATTTCGCAAGATTCAATTTTATGTGGTTTGCACCCTTTTGCGGAGATTATGCGAGAGCGATACCACCCCATCATTTTAGATTCAAAATAGATGAATACGATAAAATACAAATGTTAATAAAAGCAGATGATATACAAGAATTAACCGCTGAAGAAATGTCTGGAGTTAGAGAAGGAGGAAAATAATATGGCTTGGTATTATGTAGCATCCGGACCGAAGGATTGGGATACTTTAAGCGCTACAAACCCGACAATAATGGCCAGTTACAATGCAGGAATTACTCCTTCGGCAATAACTTATGCTTATGCTAACGTTGATACTTCCAGTATCCCAGATGGAGATGTTATTTCAGCAGCTAGACTCTACTGGGACGAACACTCTTATACAGTTACAGGCAGAAGATTACCAGCTAAGATATATTTGGTTGATATGTGGAATCCAGCAGGAGGCGGTTCTTGGGCTTTATTGGGAGGTTATACCTTTACCACCGCGGCAACAAAAAGTCATATACTCACACCTACTGAATTGGGTTATATTGATAAGACGGGAGAAACAAAAATAAGAATCAGAGTAGAATATCCCGGTGCGGGCAACGCAAGGTTTTATTACACTAAGGCTTATGAAACTTCTCAGTTTAATGCCCCAAGATTAAATGTAACACACGCACCAGCAAGTTCAACACCGCAGAGAACTATGGTGGGGGTGGGGATATAATTGACAAAAACAATTAAATAACCTTATAATACAAGCGTATAACATTAACTACGACAACGAGTAATGTGCGACACGCACCTACTCGTTTATTTTTAATCAAAAAACTTATGGAAGAAAAACGATATATAGAGGGTCGGTTGAAGTTAAATGACAATATAGTTAGCGTTATAGCTTCAAACGACACAAAAGACCGTGATGGCGACGTTATAAACCCTAATGGCTGGGAGTTAGAGCGTTTTAAACAAAATCCTGTAATTTTGTGGTCACATAATCCTAGCTTATTGCCAATTGGTAAAGCTAAAGACGTATTCGTACAGGACAATCAATTAAGAGTTGATGTTGAATTTGCAGACCACGAGTTTGCTAAAGAAGTAGAAAAATTAGTTGGTGAGGGTTTTATAAATACCACATCAGTTGGATTTATGCCTTTGGAAGTGGACGAGAAAACAAAGACAATGTCTAAACAGGAATTACTGGAACTATCATTTGTAAATGTACCGTCTAATCCAGACGCACAGGTTTTAAGAAGTAAGGCATTTGAAGCAAAGGTAAAAGAGTTTGAGAAGAAAAAGATTGAAGATGAACCAGTAGTAAAAGAGGGTAGAGTAATTTCAGAGAAGAATAGAAATATAATGCGTATTGCTAAAGACAGTATGCAACAGAGTATCGGTGCAATAGATGATGTTCTAGAAGCTAGTGAACCTAAACCAAAAGATATGCCTGAAGAAAAGGGCATTATAGAAAAACCAAAAGCGCATGGTAAGACAGTCAATAAGACTTTACGTCTTGCGAAACTTATGGATAAGGTAGCCGAAGCTATTATCCACGAACAAAAGAAAGGCGGTGAAAAATAATGAATAAAGAATTAGAAGAAAAACCAGAGGAAGAAAAGGTAGAGGAAAAACCAAAGGTGGAAACACCAGAGGAAGCAAAGCCAGAAGACGAGGAAAAAGAAACTGACGAAGCCGTTGACGCTGTTGCTGAAAAAGTTTTGAAGATTATAAATTCAAAGCTAGAAGAAAGCGCAAAGTCAAAGGAAGTCAAAGAGAAAAAGGAAGCTATCTTTGTGGACGAAGATAATATACAACATAAAACTAACAAAGAATATGATGTAGATTTCTACACAAAAAAAGACGGCGAAGTCGTAAAGATTAACGCTGGAGTAGCTGACGAACTTGGTAATTGGTTTAAGAACTTTGTATCTTGGAAATCAACAGGAAGTCCTGATACTTTTCAAGAGATGAAGAAAAACTTTACTGCTTGTGAAAAGTTTGCACAAGTTAGTAAGTTAGAACCATTGAATACCACGACAGCAACAGACGGTGGAAACCTAGTACCTACTATCCTATTCAACGAGATTATTCCGTTGTTAGAAGATATGGCAGTTATTAGACCTAATGCAAGAGTAATCAATATGAAAGGCATAAAGACACTTGCTTTGCCAAGCATTTCGTCTAAACCTTATGTAAGCTGGAACGCAGAAGCAGCGCAGAAGTCAACGACTTCCGTGCAGTTTGGTCAAATATCTCTAACACCTTATATTCTCGCTGGTATAATTCCTGTAACTACACAGTTGATTGATGATAGTCCATTTAACGTCATACAATTGATTTCTGAACTTCTTGCCGAAGCAATTGCAAAGGAAGAAGACAGAGCATTTATGAACGGAACTGGAACTGGTCAGCCAACTGGTATTACAACTTATACACCGGGATATACAGCTGGAGTTGCTGGAACATTAGCGTTTACAGACATCAACAGTTGTTATATGGGATTACCTCAAAAGCATAGAGCAAGTGCAAAACTTGCTTGGATAATGCACAGCAATACTCTTGCTACATTATTAAATATGCAAGACGGTAATAACAGACCTATCGTAGACATCAATGCACCATTTAGCGGTAAAGGATTACCTACGATTAGAGGTGCTAAAGTCTTGGAACAAAATGATTGTTCACAAGATGAGATTTGGTTGGTAGATTTGAACTACTACTGGATTGGCTACTCACGAACTATGGGAATTGATATTGCGAAAGAAGCTACAATCGGTGGCAATATGAACGCAGATAAGTCTAGCTATATAGCTGGTCAGAATATGTGGGAACGCAATATGATTGCTATTAGAGCAGAGGAAAAGGTTGACGGCGAACTTGTATCTACAAGAGCAGCTGCTTCAATCACAGGTATAAGAGATTAGTGTAGTAAATAGCGATAAAGGTTATTTACACTTTTACACGCTACTGCTTACTTCGGTAGGCGGTAGGAGTAAGGGTCTAATCAATAAGAACAAACTTATGAAAGTAAAACTAAAACTAACAAGTGAGTATCTAAAAAAGATTAAAGTATCATCTGACGGTATTTATGATGTACCAGAAGATAGAGCAAAAGAATTAGTTGACGCTGGTAATGCAACTTACCTAGACGCACCAGTAGAGGAAAAAGAAGTCAAAACAAAAAAGACTAAAGTAATGAAACCAAGTAAAAGAAGAACATATAAGACCAAATAGAAATGATAAATGCAAATGGGCTAACAACCGTTGCGAGATTAAAGGCATTTCTTGGAATAACGGTTGCTACCCACGACACAATTTTAGAGAGGTTGATAAATATGGCTTCGGATTTCATATCTAATTATTGTAATACTGTTTTTCAGGAAGCCATTTATACCAACGAAATCTATGACGGCACAGGTTCATTAAATCTAGTATTAGAAAAAGCACCTATTAGCACTACTGCTTCATTTCAGATAGAAGAAAGAACTGGTAAGTCTAGTTGGAGTTCAATAGATAATAGTTCTTATTATATAGATTACGTTACTGGAATAGTACACTCACGAGGTAGCGGATTTATAGATATGCCACAGAAGTATAGGGCTACATATACTGCTGGATATGCCTTTGATAATTTTACTCCCGGTGCAACTTTAGAAAGTTTAGGTATGGGTGATTTAGAGTTTGCTACTTGGAAGTTAGTATCAAAGGCGTTTGATAATCGTAAAGGTTCTACTGATGTGCAGAGCGAAAGTATTGGTGATTACTCCGTATCATTTAGAGTATCTGCTATGACCGACCCTATTGTTAAAGAGATATTATCAAACTACGTTAGACCACATAGACACAAATAATATGGCAATAACCAGATTTTTTGACAGGACAATAGAAGTAAAGAGGTTTAGTACAGTAACTGAAACTTTTATTGCTACTGGAACTATTGATTGCCACATACAGCAGTTATCTGACCAGAACGATAGTAGTCAATCTATGATATATGGTGCTACGCATAAGTGTTGGGTAGACCCAGCAGAAGATGTGAAAGACGGTGATGATGTGATACACGATAATAATAGATATAATGTAGTAGCGATTGACAAAAAGGACTATGACTTTGCTATGAACCAGCATAGAGAATTATTTTTGAAGATATACAATGGCTGATAATAGTGGAATACAAATAAAGAACCTGAACAGCTTTAATAGGGCTTTAGAAAAAGCACCTAAAGAATTAGCAAAAGAGTTAAAAGACGCTATGGCAATATCACTAGCACAGATACACAGGGAAGTTGTACCTAGAACACCTGTTGATACTGGTGCGTTACGCAGAGCTTATAGAGAACAGATTACTGGATTAAAAGGGGTTTTATCCAATGCTATGGAATATGCTGTTAAACAACACGAGGGAGTTTTTCAACACCCTAGAGGTGGTGAAAGAAAATACCTAGAGAACGCAGTAAAAGCTAAAAGGAGTAAAGTAGAGAAAAACTTTGAGAAAGCAATAGAATTAACTTGGAAATATGTAAAACGTAAAACAGAATAAAATGCTAACTACATACCAAAAATTAAGGGACGCTATAAGAGATAAACTTTTAGGTATATCAGATTTTAAGGAGTGTCATAGATTTCCGAAGTTAATGTTTAATGGATTTCCAGCAGTAGCAGTTGAACCAGCAGATTTAGAAAGTGATTGGGAAACTAACTCTGAACTAGAAAGAACCTACTCATTTAACTTACATATTTATTATGAAACTAAAGTATCAGGAAATGATACAGCACTTGATAAGTTATACAATATAATTGATACGGTACTAGACGCATTTGATGAAGACCAGACACTTACTGACGAGAGTTTATCACTACCAGCTGGTAATTCTATATTGACAATAAACCCAAGTAATCAGGGTTGGGAAGGGTTATCAGATAATGAACTGATACACGCACAAGTTTTATTAACAATTAAAATATCAACAGATATAAGCTAATCAAGAAAGGATAAATAATATGACAAAAATCATAGGTAGTCGTATAAATCTAGGAGTAGCACGTGAAGCAACCAGAGGGGTTTGTCTTAAACCTCAACGGTGGGTCCCGTGGGTTTCATTTGGATTTGACGATAAAGTAACCACAAAAAATAGTGAGGAAGCATTAGGGCGTATTGAAGACACCCACGCTAAAGACGTGGTAGAAAAATACGCAGAGGGGGATATAGACGGCGAAATAAGAGATGAGAGTATAGGGTACTTCCTATATTCATTACTAGGAACTCTTACAGGTTCGGTAGCGGTAGTCGCAAATAGTTATGACCATACCTTTAACCTAGCGAATACGAACCAGCACCAGAGTATGACGCTATCAACCGAAGACCCAAATGGAGATAAGATGTTCTGTATGGCTATGATAGATAGATTTGCGATTGACGCTGTACTTGGTGAATATGCTAGATTTACTTCTGGATTTATTTCAAGAGGTTCAGTAGATACAGCAGTAGATAGTGCAACTGGTGACTTTGAAGTAGAGAATAAGTTTAGGTCGCAAGACATTGAGATTAAATTAGCAGCTAATCGTGCTGGACTAGGCGCTGCAAGTAATCTGAAAGTGCAATCGTTGAATATCACGTTTGAGAAGAACTTGCTACGAAAGCAAATGCTTGGAACAGTACAACCAGATGACATTATTAACCAATCCTTTGCAGTAGAGGGTGAGTTTACACTACCGTATGAAGACCAGACTTACCGAAATCTGATGTTGGCAAATACCTATAATGCTATTCAGATTACGTTGACGAATAAGAGTACCACATTAGCTGACGGTGCCGGAGTATATCCAACTATCACAATCGTACTACCTAGATGTGGATTTATGGATTGGTCACCAGAAAGACCAAAGGGCGAACTAGCAGAACAGACAATCGGATTTAAGGCATACCGTGACCACGCAAATAGCGAGGATAGTGTTTACTCAATCGTATTGAGAAATGACAAAGCTAATTACACAACTTAATAACTAAATAAGGAAACTTATTATGGAAAGAGAAACCCACAAAGTTACAACACCAGTTGGAAAAGTAGAAGTAGAATTAAAGTCTTGGCTTAATGGTGGCGAAAAAATGGAAATGCAAAAAGTATTGGAAAGTGAAAGTAATGTTGAGTGGCTACTAGAAAAGATAATAGTAGCACCAAAAATTGAAGTTATAAAAGAACTACACGGTAAAGACTTTGATTTCTTGATGAACGAGATGAACAAAGTTGCAATAGATAGCACTTGGGATAAAAAAAAAGAGAAATAGAAAAACAGTATCGTAACACTAAAAGATTAGGTAGAGGAAAAGCAGATGAAAAATTAGTAATGTTAGAGATTTGTAAGTATATGGGTTGGGATTATTACACATACATTAACCAACCCTACTGGTTTATAGAGTTAATCCTAATGAAGACAAAAGTTGACGCAGAGTTCGCAGAAGTAGAAGCCAATAAATTAAAACGAAAAAATGGCTGATGTAAAACTAAAAGCAGTATTAACACTTAAAGATAAGATGACATCTGGACTTGAAAGTTCAGGTAAGTCTTTGAATAATTTTAAGGATACTGCTAATAAAGCTGGTGTAGCTATTACTGCATTAGCTGGTGTTATGTTGATTAAGGGCGTTAAGAACGCTGTTGAGTTTGAGAAGTCTATGACAAATGTCAGGACTTTAATTGATGATGATGTAGAGAGTTTTGATGAACTGAAAGAGGGAGTAATTGAATTAGGGAAGAAGACACCACAGCCGTTAGGTGATTTAACCGAAGCGTTATATGATGTTAGGTCAGCTGGCGTTTCTGCCGAAGACCAGTTTTTAGTTCTTGAAAGTGCTGCTAAACTTGCTACTGCTGGATTATCAACCACAAAAGAAGCTACTAACATCTTAACTTCTGCTATAAATGTATATGGTGATGAAACACACGACGCTAATAAATTATCTGATATATTATTCAAAACAGTAAAAGCTGGTAAGACTACTGTTGCAGAATTAGCACAGGGTTTTGGTAAAACTGCTGGTATAGCAAAAGAAACTGGAATTGAGATAGAAGATTTACAAGCGTCAGTTGCTATTCTTACTACTGGTGGTATTACGGCTTCCGAAGCATATACGTCTTTGAAAGCTGGTATATCTAATATCTTAAAACCTACTTCTGACGCAACTGCTGCTGCCCAAAAGTTGGGAATTAACTTTGATTTGAGTACATTACAATCAGAGGGGTTGGCTGGTATGTTACAAAATGTTGCAGAAGCAGCTGGTGATGATAAACAAGCTATTGCAGATTTATTTGGTTCAGTGGAAGCTGCTAATGCTATCTTTAATCTTACTTCTGATGAGGGGTTAGCAAAGATGTTGGCAATACAACAAGATATGCTTGACCCAGCTAATGCGTTAGATGAAGCGTTCCAAAAACAAACTGAAACAGCAGCAGCACAATGGGAAATGATGAAGAATAATCTTAATTTTATTCTAATGGAATTTGCTAGTGTAGTTATGCCAGTAGTAGTTGGTGCTATGGAAAAGTTTATCAATTATGTAACAGAAAACGAGAACGTAATAAAAAATCTAGCGATAATAATAGGCACAGTAGCAACAGCATTTGTTGCTATGAAAACTGCTATGTTGATTAAAAGCACTATAACTGGATTTATAGGTATGTTAAGAGGTTTGAATACTATGATTGTTACACTTAACAGTTCATCAGTTTTAGCTGCTGCTTCATTAGGTGGTATAGTTGCATTAGTTGGATTTGCAGCAATCATAGCAGTAAGACAAGCATATTCAGGATTGCAACAAGATATTCAGGCATTACACGAAACAGCTGAACGTGGGAAAAACCAAATAGTAAAATTAGATGAAGCTATTGCAAATTCTGATACAGATGAAGAAAGAGAAAAGTGGCAACGGTTAAAAACGGAGTTAGAAAAGTCAAATGATGAACTAAAGGAAATTGAAGATAGATATAGGGGTATTCAGGGACTTTGGAACGCTATGAAAGACTATTTCTTTGGTATGCCAACTGGACCATTTGGTGGTGGTGGGGGTGGAAGTTTCGCAGAGGGTGGTTCTATTACTGGTGGTACTGCAAATATAGTGGGTGAGAAAGGACCAGAGATATTTGTTCCTAGAGGAAGTGGAACAATAATACCTAATGACCAAATAGGTGGTGCTGTAACAGTTAATTTTAATAATGCCACAGTAAGAAATGATAATGATTTATCAGCAATAATTGCAGCAGTTAAGCAATCCTTAAATCGTGATTTACAAACTGAACAATTAGGAATATGAGAAGAAGTATAGAATATGACGGTGTAAGTTTACAGACTTCTACCATAATAACCCAAGAAATCCAGCACGAGAGTATGGATAGCAAAACTCTTGATGTAGAGCGTCTTGCGTCAAGGGACGGTGCTAAATTTTTGGCTGCTACTTTTGCACCTAAACGTATCCGACTTATCGGACAAATCCGTACTACCAGTATAGACGCACTAGAGGATTTGGTTGATGATTTTAAGGAATTATTAAATAGACAGGGGAAAAACCTAGATATTGAATATGGTACAGGGGACGCAGAAACCAAGAAACAAAGACGTAGATATACCTGTAATACGTCACAAATTAGCGTCTTACGAAAGCATTACCATAATACCTATGTAGACTGGGAAGCAGAGTTTTTAGTCGCTGACGTGCCATTTGGGACAGATTTAGACACTACCACAGCGACCAACGAGAGTATTGAGAGTATTGCTACCACAGCAGTTAGTTTTGTACCTACTGGAAATTATAAACCGAACCCTAAAATTACTATTACATTTACAGAAGTAGCTGGGGTGGACGGAGTACAAGTAAGGAACACAAGTACAGGTGATTTAATGAGAGTTAATGTAACCAATGAATTTTCAGACGGTGATGTTATAGAAATAGATACTGCTTTATATACTTGTACATTAAATAGTGTAGCGGTTGATTATCAGGGAGTATTCCCAGCGTTTAGAATTGGTGGAAATGATTTGAGAGTTGCGTTCTTTAATGGCGTTCATTTTAAGGCTACGATTAAAATCGTGTACTATCCTTTGTACCTCTGACCGTGCCATATATTTATAATATAAAGTATTTATAATGCCTGAATTAACTTACCAAATTCAATCGTCACTAGCAGACGCTAGGGAAACAGATAGCGGTTCTGTTGCTTATCATTTTTCTGATATTCATTTTGGCTTTGGATTACGTTACCAATTTTTTAGATTTATAAGTGTTAATATCCCACAGGGTGCGACTATTAGTAGTGCTTCATTAAAGGTTATTGGTTATAGTCCAGCTTATTCTTATGGTGCTGTTACTGCTAATTTATATGCTGAAAAAAGTGCAGACCCACCAGTATTAAATGGTACTACTGCGAGTGGAATATCTGATAGACCATTAACAACTAATACAGTAGCTTGGGTATTACCAGCGTTCGTTGCTAATACAGAATATGAGAGTGGTGATATTAGTGCGATTATTCAAGAAATAGTAAATCAAAGTAAGTGGGCTAGAAATAATCCTATAAATATAATTTCTGATGTTGGTGCTGGTACTACTGGTTTTACTTCTCGCAGATTTTGGGCTTGGGACGGTGACGCAAGTAAATCAGCTATATTAAAAATAAACTTCAAAACACCGTCTGGAAGTGCTACGGAAATTACTCAACCTAAAATTAAACAGTTTTGGCATAAAGTTTATGACCCTGACGGAACATATAATACTACTTGGGCGAAAGAAGTATATAATACACCTCAATTTGTTTGGAACGTAAATGGTGGTATGGGTGAAATGGTGATTGACCTAAAACGACCAGCGTCAGGATATGGTGAAAATGATGATGTTAAAATGGGTAATAGAATTGAAACTTGGGTTCAAGACGGTGACCAAGAAATAGGACGTAGAGTTTGGCAAGGGGTTTTGAATAGATATGAACCTACTGTATTATCAGACGGTACAGAGGGAACTAGAGTTAGAGCAGTATCAAAGTTAATTGAAATGCAGAATAGAATAGTTAGGGACGGTGCTGATAATACTACGGTTGCAAAAAACTCTAAAGACCCTAGTACAATGCTAACTGAAATTATTGATAGTGCTAGTGCTGATAGTACATTACAAAAAGGTGATATAGAATTAACTGGTGAAACAGTATCTTATGAGTTTAATGCTAATACTTTTGTAGAAGCATTTAATATCATAACTAAACTAGCACCTCAATACTGGTATTGGCGTTTAATGCCTGATAATACTGTTGATTTCAAAGTTGCTAATTATGATGAGGTACAACATCAGTTTTATGTAGGAAAGCACGTTAATAATGTCCGTATGACTAAAAGTATTGAAAATCTAGTAAATAGGATATACTTTATGGGTGGTGGCGACCCTAATCTGTTTAAGACCTATGAGAGAACCAGTAGTCAAAATGAGTTTGGACTACGAGAGCAGTTTATAAAAGATGAACGAGTTACAGTAGACGCTACTGCTGAAACTATATCAACTAGACTATTAGATGAGTTAGACCACCCTATATCCGAAATAGAATTTGAGATATTAGATAATAACATTGACCCTGTTAATGGATATGATATTGAGAGTTTGAAAGTAGGTCAGATTATTCAGATTATGCACCCTGAAACGGAATATGGATTTACGGAGTGGGACGAAGCAACGTGGGACGTTGATTATTGGGACTATGATATATCTAAAGCGTTCGGAAATCCACATCAGATAGTACAAATAAATTACGAATTTAATAAATGTATAATAAAAGCTAGTGCGAAGTTTGCAGACATACAGCAACGAATAGAAGATATTATGAGAAACCTAGAAACTACTGCAAAGGTTAATTTGCCGTCAGCACCAAGCTAAAATGAAAGGATAAAAATTATGCCAAGTTTAGTAACAAATTCGTTTAGTGCGAATACAAGAATAAAATCAGCACAAGTTAATACTAACTTTGATGACCTAGTAAAACAGCGGATAGATTTTGTTGGTGCAAAAGCAACACTAGCGGCAACACAAAATGTAGTTAATACTGACACTTGGACTCAAGTAAATCTGGATACCGAAATATATGACATTGGGAGTAACTTTGATGTTGCTACTACTTATGACTTTACTGCTCCTGTAGCTGGATATTATTTGATTGTTGGTTCAATACGATGGCAAACAACTAAGGATACATTCAAGTACATTACAGCAGTTGCCTTAAATAATTCATTAGCTGTTCCACTTATCATTGGCGAAGCACAGTCAAGTGTTACGTCAGGTTTGTTGATAGCGTCGTGTACGGATATTCGGCATCTTGACGCAGGTGATATACTAGAACTTTGGGGACAGCATAATGACGGAACAGCCAACCCTGATTTCTTTGGAGATGGAAACGGAGCGCAAACCTACTTAATGGTGATTTTAATAGCAAGGGACTAAATATATGCCAGAACAACAACCAAAGAAAATAGTAGAATACTTAAACGAAGCGAAAGTAATCGTTAGTTTTATGGTTATGGTTGTTACCTTCTTTGTATGGATAAATGTACAACTTGTTAGTATCCAAAAAGATATAGATAATATAGAGAATAATCACCTAGTCCACATACAAGCTGGCATTGACGCTAATACCGAACAGATAAAATCAAATCAGGAAGCTATAATTGAATTGTTATTGCAGGTGAAGGTGAATACTACGATACTTTATCCTTAAAAAGATTGTATGACATGGTATCTAATCGTAATATGGACTACATTTTGGGGAATAATATGTTCTTTAATATTAGCAGAAGATTGGGTATATAAATTGTTAGGAGTAATAGGATTTTTAATATGGGGATATGGAAGTATTTTTCTCCTAGACAAAAATAAGTTTTAATACAGGGGGGAAAGTCGCATTTAAGCGAAAAGGATAGTGCCTAACACTAATCCCCCCCAATTTCTTTGAAAGGAAGCATAATAAGCCTATGAAATATCCAATATCAGAAGAATTTAATCCGTACATAACTGCTGTTTTTGGGCAGAAATTATGGTATGGGAAACACAGGGGGGTTGATTTTGGAAGTAAAAGTCCTGACCCTGTAATTATTACCGCACCACACAGCGGATATTTAACGCAGTACTTCCATTATCAATGGGGAAAATATACCGAGATTAAGACAACAAGATTTAGAACTATACTTGCACACAATAAACTTCTTGACGGTTGGCTAGTAGAGGGAAACAGGAATATCAATAAAGGACAAGCGGTGGCTGTTATGGGGAATACTGGTTGGTCAACTGGTAGACATCTCCATTGGCAATTATATGATAATGGGATTATAGTAGACCCACTTAATTATTTAGATGATACACCTATGAATATGATTACAAGAGTAGTAAACACTGCTAAAAAGAAATTTAGCGACCCAAGTTCAGTTTTTATAATCGTACCTGACGTTGGGGAATATCTGGTAATCAATAATGAGAAAAGAAAAATTACCAGCAAAACCTCAACTAAAGATATGGAAGCATTAAAAAACATTTTCGGAGTTTATGTTAGCAAAGAGGACGCTGATAAAATTCCAAGTGGTGAGGACTTATAATTAAAGGAAAAAATATGTTCACAAAGATTAAAGCGTTATTAAGTAGTATAAGATTTTGGCTATATACACTAGGTTCAGCAAGTGCTTATCTAGGATATATAGAAACAAATGGATTTAGCTGGGCAACATTATTAACTGCAGTAGGTGGTTGGTTGGGAGTAGTTGGTGTAACCGGTGGATTAGACAAATGGTTTAGTTCCAAAAAATAGAGGATTTGACAAGAAATTAGATATGCTTTATTATTAAGTCGTGATGTAGCCACGATTTTTTATGCGCTTATAAGCAAACTAAATGGGTTGGCGGCTACATCGTCAACCCTTTTAGTTATATAACAATAATATGGCAAACCCACAAACAGAAAATGGATTTACAAGAATAGCCAATGAGATATTGGAAATGCTTAGTTTATGTACCTTAACAGGTGGTCAATTAAGGGTGATTTGGGTTGTAATAAGAAAAACTTATGGGTATAGAAAGAAGCAAGATTACATATCTTTATCACAATTTGAGAAATATACTGGTCTAACCAGAGGAAATGTTTGTACAATACTGAAATACCTAGTATCTCACAAGGTACTACTAAAGAATAATAGCTTCTATAAACTCAATAAAAACTATGAAGATTGGGTAGTACCTCACAGGACACCCCTAGTACCTCACAAGGTCATAGGTAGTGCCTCACAAGGTACTGAAAGTAGTGCCTCACAAGGTACACACAAAAGAAAGAAAGAAAATATACAAAAGAAAAGAGAAATGGGTCTAAAGACCCTTAAAGAAGATTTAATTAAAAAAAGGATTATTTAATGGATTTAGAGGAGTTAAAATTAGACGAATAGTCTTTTATATAGCTAATCTTAGCGATTTATTAGTAAGTGTGGATAAACTCTCTTGACACATATATAGATATAGTATATACTTATAATATAATCATTAACCAATAAGATTATGTCACTAAAAGAAAACGATATATATTACGAACACTTACTAGATGAAATTGAAGAACAGGAAATTAAGTTTGAGGACGCTGTTGAGAAGTACCCTAGTATATTCCAAGAGGATATAATCCTTAACGAAGAATAGAATGAATTTTATACTTGTATTTACAATTAAAGCTATGGTTATACTAGGTATGTTCCACTTGCCGTTGTCAATTCAGCTAAATCCTATTGAAATAGAGATAAATGAAATAAGAAAAGAAAGTGGACTAGCGGAATTAAAGCCCAGTTTATGTTTAAGAGATAGAGCTAGTATAAGACTAAATGAAGTAAAAGATGTGTGGTCGCATACTCGCCCAAATGGTTCTATATCATATACAGCTAAGAATTGTGGTGGTACTACACAAGGAGAAAACCTAGCCAAAGAGTTTGTATCAACTGATACTGCTATTGTAGGTTGGTTGAATAGTCCTACTCATAAAGAAGTAATTATGAGTGATACAAAGTATATCGGTGTTGTATTGAAAGATGGTTATCTCGTAATGGAAGTAAACAATTAACTAACTAACAAAGGAGAATAAATAAAATGGACGAAGCACAAAACTTCAATCTATTAAAAGCTATGGAACAAACCAACGAAGCACTACAAAGACTATCAGACCAGCTTGGGGATTTTGTAGAGGAGTACACCAAGAACGTAACAGAAGCCCAAGTGCAATTAGATAAAGTTGAAGATTTAGTTAAGCAAAAGGTCGGAACTAAATTTACAAAGGAAGAACAAGAAGAACTGGACAACCAGAAAATACTTGAAGTAGATGGAAAGATAAAAGATAAAGAGTATGAAAATTAAAGAGAAAAAACTATTACTATGGTTGCCTGAAAGTTTCCATATAGAAATACAAAAGTATTCCAAAGATAAGGGAATATCAGTATCGGAAGCTATACGTCAGGCTATAAAATGGTTCTTATTAAGTAACTATAAATAAAATGACAGAAAAAATAGAGGGACAACCCTGTGCTGATTGCCAAGACGGCAAATATGTCAAAAACCCAAAGACAGGTAAAATCTTTTGTGACAAAAAGTGCTGGTTAGAAAAAGACGGTACTGCACCACAACCAGCACAAGAGAAAGTAGATTGGGAAAAGATTAGTATCGGTAAAGTAAGACACGGAATTACTTGTGCTTATATCCAGTCTGGATTAAAAGAATTAGACGCTGATACTGCTAATGAGATTACTAAAATAACTAAATACGTTATGACAGGGGTTCACCCTGACGTACCGTTTAACGGATAAACAAATGAGAAACTATCTAATAGTGCTAATTGTAATAGAGTTTATACTAGGTGCATTCTTCCTACTAAATTCTGCTACTGATATTCAACTAGGATTTGGACTTGTCTTTATCCTAATGGGTATGCAAAATATCGCTAAAGTAAAAAAACAATAATCAATATGCTACTGGTAAGGTATGGTGAAATAGAGATGTACTTCAAAAATACGTCAAACCAAATCTAATAAACTATATCCTTATCGGTGGCAATAACAAAACAAAAATGAAAACAAAAATATTTACAATCACATCACGAATAATGTTCCTTACAGGACTTCTACTTTTGACCGCCTCAGCCTTGATGGTTGGCGCAAGTAGCCCAAAAGGTCATAATGTACCATTAGAGCCAGAAACCATGCAAATAGAGCCCATTTTAGCCCTCCCAGACCCCTGTGAACTAGATACAGTAACTTGTGAGGGTGATACCGCCAGAGTAACTAAATATGGTTGGACAGGAAACAGAACAGCAAGCGGAAAGACTCCAGAGGTAGGTATGTGTGCCACGTCAGACAGGACAATACCATTCGGAACTGTAATTGAGATAGTAGGTTATGGAACTTGCGTAGTTGAGGACTTTACAGCAAAATGGGTTCACGAAAAACACGGATTAACCATAGATTTGTATAGTGAGGACACAATAGAAGAAATGTTAAATTTCGGTGCACAACATAAAGAAGTAAAAATCAATGATTAAAATATGCAAACAATGTAATAATGAATTTATGGCAAAAAGATTATGAAGATAGAATACAACATAAATACAATGACACTTAAAATAACAGATGAAGATAGGGCATCTTGGCGTGATGGTATAGATGTTTATTCAAAGATGCCAAAAGATGCAGACAACTGGAGAGAACAAAGACCAGACTGGAATCCCTATGAATATTTTGATGATGGTGAAAGCGACCAAGCCCTCTATAAATTACAGGAATTAGCATATATGTACCCTGTAAATAAAACCCCCAAAGAGATTCAAGAAGTTATTGAAAACGCCCAGAAAATATCTAAAATCTATCACAATTATATGAATCACGCTCTAGCTGTTTGCCTTGACCCAAAGGAAACAAACTAACTAACAAATCTAATAATAAGGAGTAGAGTATGAGAAAAATGACAGACAGAGAAATGGACTACTTTCTTTTAGGAGTAATTTGGGGAATAATATTGTTGAGTACAGTTGTATGTTTGGCATATTATTTGATAGGAAAACTATGAAACC
>Ga0180007_10003738_pt1 | contig 16691 bp, 15 predicted proteins | sample MM_PC_MetaG_FD_121122 | JGI IMG/M metagenome (GOLD analysis project Ga0180007, IMG submission 121122) | Groundwater microbial communities from the Aspo Hard Rock Laboratory (HRL) deep subsurface site, Sweden - MM_PC_MetaG | ecosystem: Environmental > Aquatic > Deep subsurface > Groundwater... | reverse complement strand
GCGGGGGTTTACCGGATGCTTGACAACCATGGAAAAAACGTAATTGAAAAGGAAACACTTGTGTAAAGACAGCTCACCCCTGAAAGTGGGCTGCCCATTGAGGATAATATTATGACAGACGGTAACGCAGCAACCGACAGAGAGAAAGTTTTCATATTTGACACCACCCTGCGGGACGGCGAGCAGTCACCCGGGGCAAGCATGAACATGCAGGAAAAATTTCGCCTGGCCCAGCAGCTGGTCAAGCTGCAGGTTGACGTGATTGAGGCCGGATTTCCCGTGGCCTCGGTGGGTGATTTTGACTGTGTGAAGAATATTGCCGACAATATCAAGGGAGTTCAGGTGGCCGGACTGGCGCGAGCCAGCCAGAAAGATATCGACAGGGCCTGGGAGGCTTTAAAAAAAGGGGAGAACCCGAGGATCCACACCTTTCTCGCCACCTCCGACATCCATCTGAAATATAAACTGCGGATGAGCCGGGAGCAGATGCTTGAACTGGCAATTGCCTCGGTGCGGCACGCGGCGAAATACACCTCCAATGTGGAATTTTCCGCGGAAGATGCATCCCGCAGTGATCTGGATTTTGTCTGCCGGGTATTTGAGGCGGTTATTGCGGCCGGTGCCACCACGGTGAACTTTCCCGATACCACCGGGTATGCTCTGCCGGAGGAATTCGGCGCTAAGATCGCCTATCTGATGAAAAATATTGCCAATATCGACAAGGCCGTCGTCAGCGTGCACTGTCATAATGATCTCGGCCTGGCCGTGGCCAACTCACTGGCGGCCATCAACGCCGGAGCGCGCCAGGTGGAGGCGACCATCAACGGTCTCGGTGAGCGGGCGGGCAACACGGCCATGGAAGAGGTGGTCATGGCGCTGCGCACCCGGGCGGATCGGATCAATGTGCGCACCGATATCGTCACCGAATACATCCATGCCTCCAGCCGCATGGTCAGCTCCATCACCGGCATCATGGTGCAGCCCAACAAGGCCATTGTCGGAGCCAATGCCTTTGCCCACGAGTCCGGCATCCATCAGGACGGGATGCTTAAGGAAAGGACGACTTACGAGATCATGAATCCCTGCGATATCGGTCTCACCTCCGGCAACCTGGTGCTGGGCAAACATTCCGGTCGTCATGCCCTGAAGGAACGGGTCAAGTCCCTGGGCTACGATAATCTCACCGATGAGGAACTCAATCGTGTTTTTCTTCGGTTTAAGGGGCTGGCGGATGTCAAGAAAGAGATGTTTGACGAGGATCTGGAAGCCATTCTGCTGGATGAGATCGTACGTATTCCGGAGACCTATCAGCTCCTGTCTCTCGGGGCCATGAGCGGCAACAAGACCATGCCCACCTCGGCGGTGAAACTGCTGGTGGAGGGCAAAGAGGTGCAGGATGCCGGTATCGGCGTCGGCCCCATTGACAGTGCCTTCCGCACCATTGCCAAGCTCACCGGCACCACCAGCAAGCTGCTTTATTTTGCCGTCAGCTCCATTACCGGAGGTACCGATGCCCAGGGTGAGGTGATGGTCAGGGTTGAGGATGAGGGAAAGATAGTTATTGGGCAGGGCGCTGATCCGGATATTATTACCGCATCGGCCAAGGCTTACTTGAACGCCCTGAACCGTTTGGTATATTTAAAAAAAGAAAGGAATAAGTAAGGGTTTAACCATGAGTCGATCAGAAGGGTATAATGTTGCGGTGGCCGGCGCCACCGGTGCGGTTGGCGGCGCCATGCTTGATGTACTGGAACGCAGGAATTTTCCGCTGAAGGAGCTCCGGCTTCTCGCGTCCGAACGTTCGGTTGGTAAAAAGCTTGTTTTCAAGGGTAAGGAAATTCCCGTGCAGTTGCTGAGCAAGGATGCCTTTACCGGCATCGATGTGGCGCTTTTTTCCGCCGGCGGGTCGCGTTCCCTGGAATTTGCCCCGGCAGCGGCAGCGGCCGGCGCGGTGGTAGTGGATAACTCCAGCGCCTTCCGCATGGATCCTGATATCCCGCTGGTGGTACCTGAGGTCAATCCCCAGGACATCGCCCTGTATACAAACCGCGGTATCATCGCCAATCCGAACTGTTCCACCATTCAGATGCTGGTGGCATTGAAACCGATCTACGACAAGGTGGGCATCAAGCGCATCGTGGTCTCCACCTACCAGGCGGTTTCCGGCACCGGCGCCAAGGCCATCGAAGAACTGAAAAAACAGGCCCTGGCCTATGCGGCAGGAGAAAAGATCGAACACGAGGTTTATCCCCATCAGATTCTCTTTAACTGTCTGCCCCATATCGACAGCTTCCTGGACAACGGCTACACCAAGGAAGAGATGAAGATGGTCAATGAGACCCGCAAGATCTTCGGCGACCAGACCATCGGCGTCACAGCCACCACCGTTCGTGTGCCTGTGTTCTATGGACATTCCGAAGCGGTGAATATTGAGACGAAAAAGAAGATCACGGCCGCTGAAGTGAAGGCGCTGCTGGCTGATGCCCCGGGCGTGAAACTGGTGGATATGCCGGATCTCAGCCAGTATCCGCTGGCCACTGACTGTCAGGGGAAATTCGAGACCCTGGTCGGTCGCATCCGCGAGGATGAGTCCATCGCCAATGGCATCAATCTGTGGGTGGTGTCGGATAACATCCTCAAAGGCGCAGCGCTGAATGCCGTTCAGATCGCCGAGGTGCTGATCGACAAATATATCGCCTGAAAAAATAAGCCGATAAGTTGATAAGCTGTTGAGCAGTTAAGCAAAAGAAAACGGAACCCTCGATGTCGAGCGGCAGCGGGCGAAGTTCCGGTCGGCAAAAGTCTACAATAGAAGAATGCGCATTATTGCCGGAACGGCCAGAGGCCGCAGACTATCTTCACCCGGCAGTGGTACGTTTGACATCCGGCCGACCTCGGACCGGGCCAGAGAAGCGCTTTTTAGTATCCTGGCACAGGAGGTGGTCGGGGCCAGGGTGCTTGATCTTTTTGCCGGGACCGGCGCCCTTGGTCTGGAGGCATTGAGCCGTGGAGCTGAATCGGCCGTCTTTGTGGATAAAGGCCATCCGGCTGTCAGCTTGATCAGCAAAAACATCCAACTGTGCGGCTTTTGGGAAAAATCCGTGGTGTTGCAAAGGGATTTGACCAGGAGCCTTTCCTTTTTGCAGCCCCATGCCACTGCCTGCGGATTTTCCCTGGTTTTTATCGATCCTCCCTACAAGACTCTGCTTGCGGAGCCAATCATCCTGGAACTCGGCAAAGGGGAAATCGTCAGCCCAGGCGGCCTTTTGGTGGCTGAGTCGCATTCCAAAGGCCGGCTGCCGGCAGAGATCCCCCTGTTTTCCCTGGTGGATAAGCGGGTATATGGTGAGGCCGGTTTCTGGTTTTATAGAAAGATGGATTCGCGAGAACTGAAAATTTACCACAGAGCTAACTGACTGTAATAAAATATATTTCTCTGTGATCTCTGTGTGCTCCGTGGTGAAAAAAGACTTTTAATGAGTTCTCCGGAAAAAAGGACATGGAAAAAGAGAGGGACATCTTGTGAGTGATTATCAGCCGTTTGTCGCACCTGACGTGACAGAGACCATTGCCGTGTATCCGGGCTCATTTGATCCGATTACCATGGGGCATCTGGATATCATCCAGAGGGCTCTGCATCTGTTTGACAAGATTGTCATCGCCGTTGCCGAAAATGCGGCGAAAAAGACCCTGTTCCCGCTGGAGGAGAGGCTGGAGATGATACGGGACTGTTTTCCGCCCGATGATAAGCGGATTGAGGTGGCGGCGGTGAAGGGCCTGCTGGTGGATTATGCCTATACCAAAGGCGCCAGGGCCATTGTCCGCGGTCTGCGGGCTGTATCCGATTTCGACTATGAGTTTCAGCTGGCTCTGATGAACCGCCGCATTGAGCGCGAGGTGGAAACCGTTTTTCTCATGACCGGGTTCCGCTGGATTTATATCAGTTCCAGTATCATTAAAGAGGCGGCCCGGCATGGCGGGGATGTCAGCGGACTGGTGCCGGATCATGTCTGTGAGAGGCTGCGCCAGTGTTATCTGAAAAAATAATGAAGTGACGGCAGGACCTGTTATGAAGTTGAAATATTCCCGCCGGTCGTTCCTGCAAAGTACGGGATTGGGCGCCCTTGCTCTGACCCTGAACGCCGGTCAGCCTGTTTTTGCCCAGGAAATCTTTGCGGAAGATGCCAATCAGCTCTCTTCTACTGTAGTGCCCACCGTGTGTGCCATGTGCCGGGCCCGCTGCCCTGTGCAGGTTACGGTGAAAAACGGCCGGGTAATCAGGATCGAGGGCAATCCAGCCAGCCCGCTAAACGGCCGCAAGGTGTGCGCCCGGGGACACGCTGCCATCAAACTGCTCTATGATCCGGACCGCTTGAAGTATCCCCTGAAACGGGTGGGAGAGAGAGGAGAGGGGAAGTGGAAGCGCATCAGCTGGCAGGAGGCCCTGGCCGCCATTGCCTACCAGTTCAAGAAAACCCTGGTCGCCAATGGCGCGGACAGCCTGGCCCTGCTGGCCGGAGGTCCATCGTCCTATTATATCAAAAAGCTCTTTAATGATACGGGTATCACCAATATCCATGATGCCGCGCTCCGCCATTGCGACGGAATCCGCAACCGCGCCTATGTCGCCACCTTTGGTTTTCCTCCGGGTGACCCACCCCGGCTTGATTACGCAGGGGCAAAGTGCATGGTGCTCATCGGCTGCCATATGGGGGAAAACGTGCAGGTGCCCCAGTTGCAGTCGCTGCTCTCCTCCCTGCAGGCAGGGGCGGAGCTCATCGTGGCCGATCCTCGTTATTCCAGCATTGCCGCCAAGGCCTCCGTCTACCTGCCGGTGAAAGCCGGCACCGACACCGCCCTGCTGCTCGGCTGGTGCCGGCATATCGTTGCCGCCGAACTCTATGATAAGCAGTGGGTGGCGGAAAACGTCAGCGGCTTTGCCGAACTTGAGCAACATCTGGAGCAGTATCCGGTGGAAAAGGTGGCGGAAATCACCGGCATCCCGGCCCAGGATATCGTAAGGACCGCCGAGCTCATGGCCTCCAAAGGGCCTGCCACCATTATTCATCCCGGCGGTCACCTCAGCTGGTACGGCAATGATGTGCAGCGGGTGCGGGCTCAGGCCATTCTCACCGCCCTGCTTGGCGGGGTGGGACGGCCCGGAGGGCTGCAGTTGCCTGGTAACGCTGCCCTGCCCGATGGGGTGCTGGATTTTGCCGGGCCCCAGGCCGGCAATGATGTCTCCTTTTCCGCTCTGATGGAGCAGATGATTGCCGGCAGGATTAAGGTCATGGGCTGCTGGGGCCAGAATCCTTTCCAGAACCATCCGTCGATCTATAAAACCATAGCGGCTTTCAAGGCGGCGGATTTTGTTTTCTGCTGTGATGTGCTGCCCGGCGAGGCAAGCCTCTATGCGGATATTGTTCTGCCCGAGGCCGTTTTCCTGGAGCGGCATGATATCCTTGAAGTCTGGTCCGACCTGGAAAATCCCCTGATTGCCTGCCGTTTTCCGGTGGTGCCGCCCGCCTTTGAAACCAGAGAGCCTTACTGGATTGTTAAGAACCTGGCCGATCAGCTCGATAGAAATAACTCCTTCTTCCATGATAATGGCGCGGCCTTTCTCGACAGCCAGCTGCGTAAGGCGGGCTGGTTTTTAGGTGACCTCAGAGTTGGCGGCGGGATCAGGCGGGTACATGACGAGGTGGCGCTCCAGGTGGTACCGCCGCCGGTTTCGTATGCTGCTGCACCGGAAGCCACGCCGGAGACGCCACCGTTGGTCCCGGTTGCGGATGCTCCGCCGGTCACGCCTGTTGGGGAACCCCCTGACCCGGCTGTTGACGGCACACCTTCGCTCAAGGTCCGTTTCCCCACACCCAGCGGGCTGGTGGAAGTCTATTCCCCTGCTTTTGCCGAGCAGGGATGGGCACCGCTGCCCGAGTATGAACCCACCCCGGAGCCGCCCGCCGGTTTCGTGCGTCTGCTCTATGGCCGCAGTCCGGTACACACCTTGAGCAGTACCATGAACAACCCCTGGCTCAATCATGAAATCGCCGAGAATGAGGTCTGGGTGCACGGCAGCTATGCCGCGGCTTCCGGCATCAGAGACGGACAGCGGCTTTTCCTGGAAAACCAGGACGGCATCCGTTCCTTCAAGCCGGTCAAGGTCAAGGTCACGCCGGGCATTCGGCCGGACTGCATCTATCTGGTCCATGGCTATGGCTGCCGTTCCATGCACCTGAAACAAGGTTTTGATCGGGGTGTATCGGATACCTCACTCATGACCAGGAGCAGCAAAGATCCGGTCAGCGGTGTGCGGGGCATGCGGGTTAATTTTGTCCGTTTTGTCAAGGCAAGGGGTTAGGGATGACGGAGGAGCGAAGGATTTTTCTGCGGAACGGCTGGGACTGGATTCGGCTTGCCGCCACCGCCGCACTCTGTTATCCTCTTTTTCGTTTCGTGAAATTCAAGGTGCCGAAGAAACCCCGTCTGGTCAAGGTGGAAAAGCTGATGAAGGTCGGGGATGTCTACCTTGACCAGGAATTTTTCCTTTTTCATGACGAATCCGCTACCTGGGCGGTTTCCCGCATCTGTACCCACCTCGGCTGCCGGCTTAATTTCAGTGAAAAGGAACATCTGCTCATCTGTCCGTGTCATCAGAGCATGTTCACCACCAAAGGAGTGATGGTTGCCGGGCCGGCGAAAAGGAATCTGCCGCTCTTTCCCGTGGAAAAGATGAGCGGTGAAAATGCCAAGGGTTATATTGTCTCCCTGTAATGCCGGACTGATTATGAAGCGTTTGCTGCTGGAAACAAAATGGGGCGCCTTGAGCCTCGTGGCACTCTATGTCTCGATCCTGTCAGGTGTGGTTCTTGCCCTGCAGTATGACGAAGCCCACCCCTTCTACTCCGCCTCTTCACTTGACCTGCTCATTCCCTTCGGCAGTTTCTGGCGCTCCCTGCATTTTTACTCAAGCCAGATTTTTTTTCTGCTTTCCGCTGTCCATCTTGTCGTCATCCTCTTTGGCCCCGGCGACCGGCTTTCCCTGAAGAAATGGATGTGGCTCATTGCCAGCATGCCCATCGCCCTCCTGCTGCTGTTCACCGGTTATGTGCTGCGGGGTGATGCCACCGGCGAGTCCGCCGGTCTGATTGCCGAGAATATCTGCCTCTCCATTCCGGTCATCGGCGACATGCTCAATTCTCTCCTGTTTGCCGTTACCGAGGAGGGCATGAAACGGGTCTATGCAAATCATATTATCGGACTGGGAGTCCTGTGGGTCATTTTCACCTGGGATCATCTGCGCCGTTACCGAGTGACCGTTTATGAACATGACTGGTTCGTGCTGGGAATTTTAGCCTTTTCTCTCATTTTTCCTGCCCCAATGGAGCCCATGAAAATGGGGGTGTTTCATATCTCCGGTCCCTGGTTTTTTCTCGGGCTGCAGGAACTGCTTCGCTATATGCAGCCATTTGTCGCCGGGGTCATGGTGCCTATGGCGTTTATGATTTCGCTGGCCTTTCTGCAGAAAAACCAGGACTGGGGAAGCAAGGCCAGGCTGTTTGCCTGCACCTGGCTGATTCTCTATGGCGGCATCACCCTTGTTGCCCTGGGCAGATGAATAGGGCGCAGACAGATGAAATCAGCCGGCGGAAAAAAATCTGCCGGCAGGTCACCGTTCCTTTGCCGCTTTTCGCCGGAGAGGTTTCACCGGCGTTATGATTTTTTTGGTAAAACTACCCGCCAACCGGTTTTCCCGGCAGCAGATCATGAAAACCCTGTAACAGGCCGATGAGAGAAAAAAAGGATATACTTTTATCTGCCATTGGCAAATAATAATAACATTACATTGATTTGTTATCCGGGCACAGTCTGCGGGCTGCGGCTGGTTCTGCGAGGCATATTTTCAGATAACGCATGAAATCTCCGGGACATCCTGGCGGCAGGAGAGTGGGTAGAGATGGGAAGCCTTCTTGAAGCGCAATTTAAGATTATCAGCGCCAGGGATTGCCCTTTGTACGCGGAGGGAGAAGAGTTCCGCCTGTCCGGTGTCGCCCTGCATCCTCCGGCCGGCAAGCCTGCCTGCCTTTTTCTGGCCCGTGAGATTACGGAGATAGTTGTTGAAAAAATGGGTGCTGATGCCACTCCCAGCGCCAGTGAGAAAAAGGAAAAAAAGGACAAGAAGGAATTCAACTGCAGCGGCTGCAGCGGGCTGATCAAGTTTGCCTATGTGGAGGAGAGCAAATTCTACACCCCGCAGATGCGTATGCTGGCGGCGGCGGAAAATCGTGATCAGTCCAGGAAAATGGGTTCTCTTTTCAGTTTGATGAACACCTTTTCCTTTTTCCAGACCCTGGAAGAGGACAGCCTGAAAGATATCTTTTCCTGCCTGGCCATGAAGAATTTCCGGCCGGATGAAGTAATCCTGCACCGGGGTCATCCCGGCCGCTATCTCTATTTTATCGTTTCCGGCCGGGTGGCGGTGCTTGATGAGAATAACATCACCATTGCCCTGCTCGGCCGGGGTGAGATTTTCGGAGAGATGAGCCTGTTCAGCGGTCAACCTGTCTGCGCCTCCATCAAGGCCGTGGAACCGGTAAAAATCCTCACCCTTTCCGGCAAGGATCTGAGCCAGGTTCTCATCAGGCATCCCTTTCTGCAGATGTCCTTTACCCGCCTGCTGGTGCAGCGCCTGGCGGAAACCAATCTCAGCCACGCGGAAAAGATGTCCCTGGCCTTTAGCGGGCAGCTCATGGAGCTGCCTCCCTCGGAGCTTTTCCAGATGCTTAATGAGAATGTCAAAACAGGCATTGTGGAACTTGGCCTCAGCGGCGGGCCGGCCACGGTGATTTTCAGCGATGGCGAGGTGGTGCGGGTTCGCTATAAAGGTTTGGAGGGCGCAGAGGCCTTTTATGAGATTCTCAAGGAGCAGCAGGGGCGTTTCAAGTTCTCCTCGTCAATCTCGCTTGAAGAGATGGGGGCGCCGCCCATTGCCAGTTTCATGAAGTTGCTGATGGATGGCTTAAGGAAAATCGACGAGGAATATCCAGCCGAAGAGGAAGAAGAAGGGGGGCAGTAACGCCCCCCCAGCTCTTTAGAGCTTGTTACGGGCAAGCTCTTATTCCAAGTTGCATTCAGACCAAGACTGCGAAGGCAAGCGAGCAGTGACGAGACAGTACATGGAGTACGGCGAGGAGCCGCACAGCGTAGCCGACAAAGGTATTGGTTTGAAGGCGACTTGGAATTAGATGCTTTTGACTTTGATCTGGTAAGGTTTCACGGCAGAGGATTTGGGCAAATGGAGAGAGAGAACCCCATTGCGGAATTCCGCCGCGGTTTTTTCCACATCAATGCCTTTGGGCAGGGTGAACACCCGGCGATAGTCCGTGGCGTCGAATTCCCGCCTTTGGCATGTCCCGGTAAAGCCGGCGGGGAAAGCGGCTTCTATGGTCAGGGTATTGTTTTCAAGGTTGATTGACAGACCTTCCCTGGTAACTCCGGGTAAATCCGCCACCAGCAGTATTTCATCATCATTGACAAAAATATCCACATCCGGCGTGTTGATCTTGCCTGGTTTGAGAACTTCCGTTGCACCCTGGGCCGGTTTACTCATTTCACGTTCCGTACTCATGCTGACCTCCTGTTACGCTGCCTGCACAACAATTTTTTTCGGTTTTACCGCCTGCACCTTAACAAGTTTCACCGTCAAAATGCCGTTTTTCAAGCTGGCAGAGGTCTTTTCCGGATCAATTTCCACCGGCAGAGTGAAACTGCGTGAAAAGGGGGCAACATTGCGTTCCTGACGCAGGATGGCGTAGCCTTCCGGTGTGTTCTCTCGGCGTTCACCTTTAATGGTGAGCAGATTGTTGTGGAGTTTGATGTTGATTTCATCTTCGTTGACGCCGGGAAGTTCGCTGTAAACAAGGATATGATCGCCATCGTCATAGAAATTGGTTGGCGGCCATACGCCACCTTGGGAAAGATTCCCCCGGCCGCTCTCAAAGTCTTCAAGATATCTGTTCATCTGGTTTTTGAAGAAATCCATTGTCCCGAAAATTCTGTCAATGTCGTTGAGTCTTCTGATCATACTCCACCCTCCATCTGTCGATTTATTTTCTATTTATATCAATGTGTTAACTTTTGTGTTTTAAAAGATAATTTCGTTTGCCGTCAAAGTCAAGGCAACCTCAAACTAAGCATTAACAATTTTTTGCAGTTTCACGGCATGATGACGGAGCCGGGACAAATTAAAAAAATTTTCCACTGTGACATCGGTTGACATAGTGAATCAGGTAGGATGGGGGGAAGAATGGTCAAACGTTTAATCACTGAATCGCCGGAGCGTTTGAGCGCTTAGCCACTAACCGCTGAAACATTTTTTCCTATAAAAAAAATATCACGTCAATAGCCTTGAAGGACAGCCGGAGGAAAATGGCAGCCGTTAAGAAATATTGATGGCTTTGTAAAAAGTTCCGGCGCCGAATTCTCGTGGCAATAGATCTGGAACTTATCATGCACTATAGGGCTGTCGGGGGGGACTAACGAGACAGTCAAATATTGGTGAAAATGCAAAAAATAAAAGGATTTATCCGTATGATGGAGTAAGAATAGTGAGGGGTTATTGAACCGTTATGGGGGTAGAGGCTTGGAAATTTGCCGGAGTTGATGAGGATAATGGAGTGAACTAAGGGTGGAAAAATATGAAAGTAGATCTGCAGTTTCAGGTGATTGGATCGGAGATCAAAGTGGATCACGGCTATGCCCTTTTTGCCGCTGTCAGCCGCATTCAACCCGAATTCCATGGATCGGAGGATGTGGGGATTGCCATGATCCGGGGACGATATGTCGGGGGCGGAAAGCTGGCCTTGGGGAAAAATACTCGTATGACTCTCAGGCTGCCGGTGGAGGTGTTGCCGTCCTACATTAATCTGGCCGGGAAAACGCTTGATCTCGATGGTCATGCAATCAGGCTGGGTGTACCGAACACCAGAGGACTTACGCCGGCTGTCGCCCTGTACTCCCATTTTGTAACTACTAAAAACGGCCATCTCCAGGAACGTTTTACTGAAGAAATCCAACGTCAACTGGCTACTCTGCAATGCAGAGGCAAGATAGCCATCGGCAAACGCAAAACTTTTAAAGTTCATGAAAAACAGGTGGTTGGTTATTCAGTGCTGGTTTCGGAACTAACCGCCGATGAATCCATTGCCCTGCAGGAGCAAGGGCTTGGCGGTCGCCGTAAGATGGGTTGCGGATTTTTTGAACCATGGAGCGGCGGAAAATAATGAAATTCAAACATCTGCTCGCCAAAAGCTGCGATGACCCGGAGAATCCGCCGGAAGCGGCCACGTTGGTCGGGCATACCTCTCAAGTCATTGAAGGGGCACAAATCATTAATGCCGTATTGAGAGAGAATATCAGCCAGTTTCTTCCTTCTGATGCCACTATTCAGATGTGGGATGAAGCTGTTTATTGTGCAGCATGGTTTCACGACATCGGCAAAGCCAACGATCATTTCCAAACAACTCTGCGGGATAAGTCATTCAGACAGGGATTTCGGCATGAATCTCTGAGCATTATCATAGTCGACACGGTGCTTGAGTCATGGCTTGCTGGTTTCTGGCAACAGTATCCTGTCTGGTTTAAACCTGCATTGCTGTTTTCATTGGCCGGCCATCATCTGAAATTTCCTGATCCGAAAGAACGGTCGGGCATTCTTCGCCAGGAAGTTGTTTTTTTAGGGGCTCACCCGCAAATACAATCTCTGTTAAGTCTCGGCGCAGCCTTACTCCCTCTTCCGAAACCTCCATCATTATCAAAGCAGCCTTTCTCTCTTCGTCCCTTTGATAAATATGAATTAAAAGATTTACTTACAAAAATTATTCGGCGTTACAATTATGATTTTTCCGAAACACAAAAGAAATTCATCTCAATTTTAAAAAGTACCCTCATGTGTGCGGATCTCGCGGGATCTGCTTTGCCGGAAAGGAAACTATCCATCTCGGCTTGGCTGAAACCACGTTTGCAAACCATTTTTAGTGAAGATGAGTTAACAGCGGTGGTTGCCGGAAAGCTTTCCGGCAAAGCTCTTAAGCCTTTCCAAAAACAAGTGGCGGAAGCAAAAGAAAACACAGTGCTGGTGGAAGCCGGTTGCGGCGCAGGAAAAACAGTTGCCGCTTATCAATGGGCGGCACAACATGCCAGGGGGAAGAAACTGTTTTTCTGTTATCCGACTACTGCCACAGCTTCGGAGGGATTCAGCAATTATCTACAGGAACCTGACTTTGAAGCTCTTCTTGTCCATTCGCGGATGGCTATCGATTACCGACTATTAGAGAATCTGCCTCCCAGGTCACCTGCCCAGAGAGAACTATCCTATTTGGGGCTCGAAGCAGTCGATACATGGCCGGCCGCAGTGGTCGTCTGTACCGCACATACCGTTCTTGGCATTCTGCAAAACACTAGGCGCGGTTTGTATGCCTGGCCTTCCTTGGTCCGCGGTGTATTTGTTTTTGACGAAATACATGCTTTTTCAGAGTTGCTGTTTGCCCATCTTCTCAGGTTCCTCCAATTTTTCGAGAATACTCCGGTTTTGTTAATGACAGCAACATTGCCGCCCGTCAGGAAAAAAGCCCTGGAGGAAATTTGTGTCAAACGAGGAGGCATCGGCATGTTTTCCGGGCCTGTTAAACGGGAAACAGCCAAACGTTATTTTTTGGCTAAGGCGACCGAAGAAGATGCTTGGGATCAGTGTGCAAATGCGATTTTCGAGGGCAGAAAAGTTCTTTGGATATGCAACACTATCGGCAGGGCGATCGATGTTGCAAAGCGAGCCAACGAAATGAATTACCCGGTCGAACCCTACCATAGCCGTTATCGGTACAAGGACCGTCTTGTCCGGCAGAGAACCGTTATCGACGGATTTCTTCCCGATAAACCGGCGATGCTTGCCGTCACGACTCAAGTAGCCGAAATGTCGCTTGACCTTTCGGCAGACCTGCTCATAACCGAATATGCTCCAGTCCCTGCCTTGATTCAAAGGCTCGGTCGCTTGAACCGTTTTGATGAAGTTCCGCTTCATACAGCGCCCGCCCTATTTCTTCGACCTGAAAACGCGCTGCCCTATGAAAAAAAAGTAAATGAAGAGTTTTACTGGAGGCGCATCGAATCATGGCTTGACCGGGTGACTGCCAACACCGGGAAATCTCAAAAAGAGTTATTCGAAGCCTTTCTTGAGGACGATCACAGTTCTTCTGAATCGTTCGAATTACCATTCAGTGATTGGATGGATGCCCCATGGAAATCGGAAACAAACAAACACGCCTTGATGGAACCGGGCTACACGGTTGAGATGGTTCGCGAAGAGGATATGACGGATGGCCCTTTGGCCGAATTAGCCATTCCCATGCCGATTCCTCGCGGTCGAAATTGGAGTTGGCCCACAAAGGGTAAATATGTCATCGCTCCGAAAGGACTTATCGAATATGACCCATTCTGGGGAGGAAAATATGCAGAAGCGGATGAATTTGAGATTATTTGAACCGGGAATGACCCAGCTTCACCGCGTTGGTTTAGCGGGCCTCTATATGACCTTGAAACAACTGGACCCGGCAGAATTCGAGGAATTCGGGGGCTGGTCAACACATGATTATGGAATTGATTTTTTCTGGCGGAATACCCCGAAACAGCTTTTTGAACCAATTATGGACAAGTCCTTCGGCATTAATAAGGATGGATTGATTGATTTTTTGGTTCATAGACGACAAGGATTAGGTGATTTCGAAAGAGTGCAGATGCATCATGCTATTTTAAAGTCTTTTTTGCAGCATGGCAGAACCAGAAAAATTGCCAAAACAACATCCCGATTGTCTTTCGAGTATGAAGGGAAAAATCTGCATGTTGAGATTGCGCCCATGGTAAGTTACCAAAATCAATCGATTGACAATTTGTTCAACAAAAAAGGCACATTTCCGCCCGAGCTGAAGTTGGCCGGTTGGGCCTTTCCTGGAGGTGGGGTAAGACACGTTGGTTTTCCGTCGCAAACAATTTTAACAAACAACCATGAGAAATTTTTATGTCTCCTTTATGCACCAGTCGCATCCCTTTACTTTCTGATATCATGTAAGAACTCCGAAGGAAAATTTGATAAACGCAAGGGGGTGGCTATTGTTCTTCCCCACCTGAAAAATCTTGAAAAATACCACTCTGGTTATCAAAATTATCTACTGTCTCCGGTCGAGAAATTACATGCAAACAACCTTGGGGACGCGGGACTATCTGCCCTTACAGCTCTTAACCTTCACCAAGGAATGCTTCGCGACCTGGAAATTGACTCGTGTACTGTTATCACTTTAGGAACAATTCCTTGGGCCAAACAACAGAAGACACGAACTGCGATAGAACAGGTGAGAGCCATTGATAGAAAACGGCTTAGCTTTTTCCATACCGCATCTCAGATTTTCAAACACAAAATTATTATTAAAGAAGATGAAACATTCTATGTTCGCACAAGCACTGTCCGCGGTTTGGTAGCGGAAAATATCGCTGCTGACAGGCCTTGGTTTCATGATTTCAACAAAATAATGAAATCAAAGTCTCTCGCTCGGGATACAACTTATGAAAAAAGGGGGTTGCATGCAATGATACATAATTCGTCAACAGATTGGCCATACGAAGAAGACAAATTGTTTGTGGTGGCAATACATACAGCTCTACGTAACAGATATGGCGCTCTTGCAGCCAGGTCAACCGCGAAGGGGGAACGTATTCCTTTTGATCGCGAATTTGAAAAAATTCGGACTTCCTTAATGAGAGTAAAGAATGCTCAAACCATGCGAGCTGAAATAGCCGATCTCTTTGCTCGGGGCGGTATCAATAAAGAATTACAACAGAACTGGGCTAAGCTCCTGGCGCTTTTCACAGGACCTGATTGGCAGAAAACACGTGATCTAGCTCTACTTGCCCTTGCTTCTTACGCAGGCAAAGGTGCTGAACAGGTATTAGATGTCAACACTCAAGAAATTGACAACAACGAAAATAATGGGGAGGGAAATAAATGAGCCTGCACGTTTTTGGCAATATTATTACTGGTTATGGATGCGCCGCAAACAATCGCGGTGAAAGTGAAGGAAATATTACCACCTTGCAAAAAATCTTATGGAAAAATCAGGTTCATACAACAGTATCTGCTGAGGCAATTCGCTGGGCGCTCCGTTATTACTGGCAAACAAACAACTTGAAAGTGAACCGAAAATGGAATGATGATCTTGATGATCATGAATGGGTTGATGCGGCATGGTCGGGATGGGCGAAAGAGATGGGCGCAACATATATTGATGATGATCTTCTGGGATATATGAAAGCTGAAGGAGGCCGAGAAGAGGGAGAAAAAGGAACCACCAACAAAAGACGCGGCGTTCTTGAGGTCAGCCGTGCGATTTCCACAACACCGTATGCGGGAGATATTTCTTTTAACGCCAGAAGCGGGGTCAAGGTTCGTACATCACTCTATGGAACAGAGATGCATGCAACCAGATACCAATATGGATTCAGCATGACACCCGAAAGATTGAAGGAAAAAACTCGTTGTCTTGATGCCCTTGATGCGATCAGCGGTTTAGGCGAGGTTGCCGGGAATCACAGCCGTTTTCTTTTCGATTTTTCGCCGGAATCAATCGTCCTGCGTGTATCCGAAGATCCTGCCCCCAGAATTCTCTATTGTCTGGCAGATGATGATGGAAAGATCGATGCTGTGGAACTGGCCCGCAAAGTCAAGGCTGGTGATATCGACATAAATGAATTGCTAGTGGGAGGGGCGATTACCGATCTGCCCGAGATCAAGGAAATGGGATTGAAGAATGCTTTTGCCGGGATTAAGGAAGCAGTGGAAACTGCCAAACGCACTATCAAAGAAAAATTGGGTTTAAAAGATGAAAGCAGCCACTGATAATGGTGCATCACTTTATCTTTCGGTGCCGGTTTGCAGTTTCCGCAAAGGCTATGCAAGGGAATACCTGGAAACCGAAGAGATCCCGCCTCCTTCAACAGTGTATGGGTTTCTGCTTTCGTTGGTCGGAGAAGAAGACCGGTACAAATACCTCGGAACCGAAATGGCATACGCGCTTTTGAGCAAACCGGAATTGTCGGTAATTTTGAGAACAGTCTGGAGGATGAAAGATAAAAAAATTTCTCCGGGCACCGGACAAAATAAACGTCCTGACTATCAGGAAATACTTACCGGCCTTGAAATGTCGATCTGGGTGAAAGGTGGCGAGCTTGCCGCACGTATCAATGCGGCCGGTCGGAAACCCGATCAGACAAAGCGTTTCGGCGGGTTATCTCTGGGTGAGAGTCATGATTTGATCAATGACATTTGCTGGAATCCGAAAGTATTGCCTGGGGAGGGCCGTTGGCTTGTCCCTGATCAGGAAGGTGAGTACCCGCTGCCGGTTTGGGTTGATCATGTTGGTTCAAAAAATACGGTGTGGAAACAATTCTCTTTGCAGCATGACTGTTTGGAAACACCAGAAGAAAATGATCCCCGCTGGATTACAATCGATAATAAACAGACAGATTGACTATCACCATCGACAGGGCGAACATTGCCAATACGAAATCAGCCCTTTTTGCGCCAGGTGCGAAACCAAGCCGGGATATCCCGGAAAAAGCCTGGGTAACCCTTGGCTATTGAATGC
>Ga0180007_10003737_pt1 | contig 16692 bp, 12 predicted proteins | sample MM_PC_MetaG_FD_121122 | JGI IMG/M metagenome (GOLD analysis project Ga0180007, IMG submission 121122) | Groundwater microbial communities from the Aspo Hard Rock Laboratory (HRL) deep subsurface site, Sweden - MM_PC_MetaG | ecosystem: Environmental > Aquatic > Deep subsurface > Groundwater... | reverse complement strand
TTAGAAGGTTTGAGCTTAAAAAATGTTGAAATTAGCATTTATGAAAAGGGGAATAAGGTTGAATCAGAATTCGGTGAAGCAATCTTTACGGACAATGGTATGAGCGGTCCTATCATAATTGAAATGAGTAAAAAAATAGGCCAATATTTAAAGAAAGGTGAAGTGGAATTACAAATTGATTATAAACCGGTTTTAAATTTTGCAGAGCTGGATCGTAGAGTACAAAAAGACTTTAATGAGTTTAGTAATAAATTATTTAAAAATAGTTTGCATGCATTAATGCCAAGGATGTTGATTCCTGTCATTATTAATCTTTCAAAAATAAATCCAAATAAAAAAGTTAACGAAATAACAAAAGATGAAAGAAAAATATTAATCCATTTATTAAAAAACTTTAAGTTGCACGTGAAAGCATTGGCTGGATTTGATCGGGCGATTGTAACGTCAGGCGGAGTAGACCTAAAAGAAGTTTATCCAAAGACCATGCAGTCCAAAGTTATTGAAAACCTTTATCTGGCAGGCGAGATTCTCAATATAGATGGACCAACCGGTGGATATAATTTGCAGCTTTGCTGGAGTACTGGTCGTAGCGTTGGTGATAATTATTAAAAAAATGTGGGGTAACCTTAAGTAGGTGATAGAGAGTAGTTGATAGTGGCAGTTCTAACTACCTTCCTGCCTGCCGCTTGTCCGCCTATGGAGGAGCAGGCAGGCACTAGGTCCCGCCAAAAGACACCTTCGTTTGTAAGGTGTTTTTTGGTATACTAAGAATATGAAACATGAGTGGAAAAAAATAGAGAAGCAGTATTATTTACCCAAAACAAAACCTGAGGTGATAGAGATTCCAAAATTTAACTTCTTTACTATCGCGGGGCAGGGGAATCCGAATGATTCATTTTTTGCCGATTATATAGGTGTTTTGTATTCTATGTCCTATGGCGTCAGAATGTCACTCAAGGGTGGCTTTGCACCGAAGGGTTTTTTCGAATATACGGTGTATCCATTGGAGGGGGTATGGGATATATCAGAGGAAGCAAAGAAAAAAGGAATCAAGAAGTTGGACAAGAGTACTCTTGTTTTTGATCTGATGATACGGCAGCCTCACTTTGTAACGAAAGAGTTTTTTACTGAGGTATTAGAACGGATTAAGGAGAAAAAACCGCATGAGCTTCTTGATCATGTTAAGTTCAAGCAGATTGAAGAAGGTGCCTGTGTACACATGATGCATCACGGCAGTTATGATGATGAACCGGCAAGTTTTGGTATAATGGAGAATTTTTGTGAAGAAAAAGGTCTGGTCCGTACGTCGAGGACTCACCGTGAAATTTATTTATCAGACGCCAGAAAAGTGGCACCGGAAAAACTAAAGACCGTGCTTCGGTTTGAAGTAAAGATTAAAAATGGATAGATAGTGGGTAGCTAATGATCGCAGTTCTAAATTCCCACACAAGGTTTTGCCCAGTTAGAAATGTATTACAGCTTGATTTTAAATAAAAATCGCGCGCTGGCTAACCAGTTGCGCGATTTAAAAAGAGCTATACTCTGTCCGAGTTGAAGCTTGCACTCCTTCCATCAACTCGGAAATTAGTTCGTGTACGGACATAATTCTGTCAATGCGGGATACATTGGCTCCAGCGAAGATCAGGCCATTGTCTACATCACCTTTGAACGAGTTATCGAGCTGTTCAGCGATGCAAAACCCTGACGCATCTCTTTCGCACGATAGAATACAGTGGAAAGGACAACTCGGTTTTTGGATCTTGCCGTCTTGCAGTCGCTTGAGAAAGTCGTTGGCGATTACCCGGCCAGGCATGCCTACCGGGGAATTGATGATCCGTAGATCCTCGGCGCGGGCATTGAGATACGCCTGCTTGAATTCTTCGGACACAGGACATTCTGTGGTGGCGACGAAGCGGGTGCCCAGCTGCACTCCAGAGGCACCAAGCGAGAGCATCCGAGCGATATCATCGCCGGTATAAATACCACCAGCGGTAATTAGGGGTATTTTCCGACCACATGCGTCCTCAAACGGACGAATGATTTCTAGTGTTTCTCCTAGAATTTCCTCCAGAGAAATGCTATCAATATTCTCCAGCTGCTTTAAGGAGAAGCCAAGATGTCCACCAGCGAGAGGACCCTCTATTATGAAGGCGTCAGGCTGGCGATCATACCGCTTCCAAAGATTGAGGATGATTTTCGCCAGTCTGGCTGAGCTGATGATTGGCACCAGTGCCACATCGGGATCTTCGACAATTGCCGGTAGGGTGCGGGGGATGCCCGCGCCGTAGACAATTATTCTGGCACCAGCATTTACCATGGTGGCAATGAGATCATCGGCATTTGATAATGCCCCCATCACATTCACGGCAAATGGTTTATCGGTACGTGCTTGGAGCATTTTGATTTCGTTCTTTAGCGCCTCGCGGGACGTCTTGATGAATTCATCGATTTTCATCCCTCGTGACAGATCGCCAATGCCCATAGAAGTCAGTGTACCTAAACATCCTTCCTGTAAAACAGCCAAGACTAATGGCCACCCGGAAATTCGTACTCCCATGCCTCCAGAAACAAGAGGCCGGGAAAATTCCTGTCGACCAATTTGCAGTCTAGGGACATTCATTTTAATCCTCCGTTTCTTTTATTGGGTTGTTTGTTAACGAACGCGATTAAAAAGTAAAATTTATTTTTTGCTATTATAAGATAAATATTGCAGGTTATATGGATAATTGTCAATACCCCCTTGCTTAGGCTGCCGTGTCAATTAGGCTATGCGGGAAAGAAGTGAGATGTGCGATGATGTCGCTCGATATTTTGATTATTACGAGTTGGGGCTCATGATAGCTATTTTAGGTGTTTCGTGGTAGTGTATATCTGTAAAGAGCATCAATCATGGCGAATAGTAGGGCACTGCACACTTTGCTCTTATTTTTTATTATCAACAGTATGGCATATAAATCCGCAACAAATTTTTGTGGACTCGGGATTGCTCCCAAACTACTTGAGATACTCGAAAAAAATCGTTTTACTACGCCGACGCCAATCCAGGAAAAAACCATTCCTTTGGCAATTGAGGGGAAAGACCTTATAGGCATTGCGCAATCCGGAACAGGGAAAACGCTCGCGTTTGGGATTCCCATGATGCAAAACATCGCGCGTTTAAAAACGCGAGGGCTTATTTTGGTTCCAACGCGCGAACTTGCTGCCCAAATCGACGAGGTGCTTTTGCATTTTGGCACATCCCTTGGACTGAAGACCGCGATCATCATCGGCGGCGCGTCCATGCACCTGCAGACACGCGCGCTCAGCGTCAAGCCGCACATCATAATAGCGACGCCGGGCAGGCTCATTGATCATCTTTCAAAAAATCAAGCACTGCTTCGGAGTATTGGCATTCTTACGCTTGATGAAGCTGACAGGATGCTTGATATGGGATTTGCGCCACAGATTGAAAAGATTCTTAGCCGCACCCCCAAACAGCGGCAGACAATGCTTTTTTCGGCGACCATGCCGCAGTCCATTGTCGCGATCGCGAACCGGCACATGCATTTGCCTTTGCGTGTTGAAATCGCGCAACCTGGAACCACGGTCAAAGAAGTTGATCAGGAAGTTATTTTTCTTTCAGCAAACGATAAACGCGCAATGCTGAAGATTCTTCTTGGTAGATTTTCGGGGTCTATTCTTGTTTTTTCCCGCACGAAGTGGGGCGCGAAAAAACTTGCCGGTGCAATCCGCGTCATGGGATATACGGCAACTGAAATCCATTCAAACCGAAGCCTGGCCCAGCGCCGTTTGGCAATCGAAGGATTTAAAAAAGGCACGCATCAAATTCTGGTCGCGACTGACATTGCCGCCCGCGGGATCGACGTGAGCAACATTGAGGTTGTCATTAATTATGATTTACCGAGCACGCCTGATGATTATGTGCACCGCATCGGGCGTACTGCACGAGCCGGGAAAAAGGGGAAAGCAATTTCGTTCGCCACCCCTGACCAACGACGGGACGTTCAGAACATCGAACGGCTGATACGGACACAGCTTGTTGTTGGAAGGGAAAGTTCGGTACAGAAATCGCCTCGGCGTGAAGCACATCATCCGCGGAAACGGCATTCTCGTTACCGTTCACGCTCACATCGCAGACGGTGGTAATTCATTAAATCAAATATTTAAAATATAGTGTAGGAAAAAGGGGGGTAAATTAAGTTGAGGATAATAAATATTGGATAACTGCAGTTCTAACTTCCTTCCTGCCTGCCGCTTGTCCGCCTATGGAGGAGTAGGCAGGCACCAGGTCCCGCCAAGAAGAATGATAAAATTATTATTCCCATTGACACAATCGTTCAAATATGTTAAATTAGAGGTACCTAAAATTTAATTATTTATTATAGTAAATTGGTAAATGGAAAGAAAGAAAGATCAATCTTTAATTAGTAGAGTTTTAACATCAAGATTACTTATCGGCGCAGAGATTGTGGTTTTAATTTTAGTTTCTATAGCTTTGGCCAAAGAGTTAGTCAGGCGACAACAAATAGAAAAGGAAGTTTCTTCCTTAAAGAAAGAAATTGAATCTTTAGAAAAAAACAGATTTGAATTGACAGAATTGGCACAGTATTTCAGTTCACAAACCTATAAAGAAGAGCAAGCGCGTGAGAAACTTGGATTAGCCAAGCCTGGCGAACAGGTGATTATTGTGCCAGAAGCTAAGAAAGAAACTTTAGAAGCTCAGGAAGAAGGAGTAAACGTCACTTTAGGATATAAAACCACTTCAAATCCCCAGAAATGGTGGGATTATTTTTTTTCAATAAAATAAACTTATGACGAAAATTAATAACAAAAGAATAAAAAAAGATAATCAACAACAGAATGAAGATGAGCATAAAAAATCTGTTCATGAAGCAGTAAAAAAAGAAGAAATACATCAAGTAGTTGATAAAACAAAGGACAAGCAAGTAAGTAAGCCGTTATCTAAAAAGAATCCTCTTTTTGTTATGCTTGGTATCGCCTTGATTTTGATCATTATCGCTGTTGTTTGCGTCATTATTTTTGGCATCTGTCTGTACAAATACAACTGGCAAGGTAAGGTTGTTGATCGGATAGTGAATATTATTCCTTATCCAGCTGCCTTGATAGATTTTCAGAATGTTCGATACGCAGATTATTTATCTACAGTGGCCGCGACAAACAATTATCTAAATCAGCCGCAAAATAAGGAGGTAGCCGAGACATTAAAAGGGGATGAAATCAAAAAGACTGTTCTGAATGATTTGGTAAGAGAAACGTTTATTTATAAAAAGGCTAAGCAATACAATATTGTCGTAAGTGAAAAAGAGATTCAAGATGAATTCGATAAAATAGTCAGTCAAGCACCAGGTGGTTTAGAAGAACTGGAAGCATCATTAATAGCGAATTTTCAGTGGAGTACAGAGCAGTTTAAGCAAAAAGCAGTAAAACCATACTTATACTCCTTGGAGCTGCAGGAAAAGATTGCACAGGATGATCAGATAAATAGTGAGGCAAAAAAGAAAGCAGAAGATGTTCTTGCACTAGTTAAAAAGGGCGAGGAAGATTTTGAAAGTATAGCAAAAAAATATAGTGAAGATACGTCAGCTTCTTCGGGTGGAGACATTGGTTATATCAGCAAGGGCGAAACAGTGCCAGAATTCGAGAAAGTTGCTTTTTCATTAAAAGAGAATGAAGTTTCTGATCTAGTCAAAACAGAGTACGGATATCATATTATTAAACTAATTGATAAATTAGAATCCGAGGATGGCTCGGAAAAATTACACGTAAAACATGTATTAATAAAAACAAAAGATATAGATCAGTGGTTAGTTGAAGAGTTGGCTAAGTCTAAAATAAGTGTGTTTGTCAACGGATTAAAATGGGAGAAAAAGTGTACGCAAGTGCTTTTGAAAACAGAGTCTTGCGGAGGAGCTGAATCAACTGATTAATACAAAAAGCCACCGGCTGGATTTGCCTGCCCCGCTGCTCCGCGCAGCGGAGCGGCCGGGGAACCAGCGACCTTGGCTTTACGAAAGCCCTGCCCCGCCTGCCAAAGCCGCTTCTCGGACTCGAACCGAGAACCTAACGCTTACGAAGCGTTTGCTCTACCAATTGAGCTAAAGCGGCTTAGGGCGGCGGGCAGGTCTGCCAACTGAGCTACGGTGGCACATCGTTTGGAGTGCTGGATCCCGTCTTTGGCGGGACGACCCCTTTCTTAAAATAGTTAACCTTGGATCGGGATACGGGAATTGAATCCGCTCCTCAACCTTGCCTGCCCGCCACGTATTACATGGCCCGCCATCGCTCACTTAAGCGGTAGACCGGATTCGAACCGGCGACCTCTTCCTTGGGAAGGAAGCATTCTACCGCTGAACTACTACCGCTCGCTCAGGCGAGAGCAGGCGAGGAAAGGTTGCATCCTGTTTACCCCCGTAATGAACGTAGTGAGTTTACGAGGCTATTAGACGAATCCCGCATCTTAGATTGATATCAGCATATTAATTATAAATGTAAATATGAAACTAAACAAGTCATTTTTTTTAATTAGCATCATTTTTTTAGTTACATTTTTTTTATGGCCAAAAGTTTGTCTAGCTGTTGATGAGCCATTAAACATAATTTTTGATACAGCAACTATTCAAAAAGGCTATACAGCCGAGTATAACAACCGGGATTTTAGATTGGCGGTGACACCCAATTTGATTAATGAAGAGATTAGTTTGGAGATGAAAAGTTTTGATATCAACGAAGTTCCTTTACCAGATAACTTGACATTAGTCAGTAACGCTTATATCTTTGATATAAAAAGTTTAAAAGGTACAAATCCTTTGAAATTTAATAAGCCGCTGATTTTGGCTGTTCGGTTTAATTCAGATAATTATTATTTGAAGTCTATCTACACGTGGGATAAAAATAAGAATCGATGGATAGAAATGCCGTCAACGACTGATTATAATGGCCGTTATGTTAGGGCCTATAATCATTTACCATTTTCCCAAATCGCTGTTTTTGAAGACGAAAGCCGTTTGGAGGGCGTAGCTTCCTGGTATCGCAGTGCTAAATATCCTTATGGTGCGACTTGTAATAATTACCCGACAGATACAAAGTTAAGAGTAACAAACGTTGATAACGGAAAGTCAGTTGTCGTCACAGTTGTACCGGGAAGCATGACCCATTCCACCAGAGTCATTGACTTATCATTAACAGCTTTCAAACAAATTGCCGATAGTAGCGAAGGGCTGGCCAGAGTACAGGTAGTGTCCCTGGAAGCTGACGCAAAGGTTTTAGGTTTACATACAGAACAAACGCAGACAAATCTCGGTATTTCCTCGAAAGCGGCTATCGCCATCAATGAAAAGACAGGCGAAGTCTTGTTTGCTAAAAACGAGAATGAATTACTCCCATTAGCCAGCCTGACCAAAATCATGACTGCCACTGTTTTTTTAGAAACAGGCACATCTTGGGACAAAGTCGTTACCTATCAAGCTGAAGATAATGCGATCGGCTCGCGTTTGTACATCAGTCCAGGCGAAACGCTGAGGGTTAAGGATTTGTTTTTCAGTTCTCTGGCTGGCTCTGCCAATAATGCGACAAATACCCTGGCACGCTCAACGGGTCTTTCACGCGAAGAGTTTATAAAGCGCATGAATGATAAAGCGAATGAATGGGGACTAACAAAGACTCATTTTGTTGATGTTTCTGGTTTGGATCCAGCTAATGTCACCACTGTTTCTGAATATGCTACCTTAGCCACCCGCGCCTTGAAAGATTTTAGAATTTTACAGGGGACAACTACTGCCACTTACAGCTTTTCAACTATTAACACTGGCAAAGCTCATACTATTACAAATAAAAACAAACTGATAGGCAGTGCTTGGTATATTACTGGAATAAAGACAGGCTATCTGGATGAAGCAGGTTATTGCCTGATGGTTAAAGCCAGAACTGGTAAATATACTACACCTGATATTATCACAGTTCTTTTAGGTGCTTCCAGTGATACTGTTCGCTACCAAGAAACTGAAAAATTAATTGGTTTCTCATTATCAAAATATTAATATGAAAGTTATTGATTTAAAAAATATTTCAAAAATATATGATATAGGCAAGCCAAACGAGCTGGAGTCACTTCATAATGTAAATTTAGGAATTGAAAATGGTGAGTTTGTTTCGATTATGGGCGTTTCTGGTTCGGGCAAGTCAACCCTCATGAACATTATTGGATTTTTAGACAGACCAACTTCAGGAGAATATATATTTGAAGGCGAGCGGGTCAATGAAAAAAGTCGGAAGGAATTAGTCAGGCACCGCCGGGAAAAAATTGGTTTTGTTTTCCAGAATTTTAATTTATTGCCCAGACTTTCAGCGCTGGCCAATGTTGAGCTGCCATTAATTTATAAAGGAGTTAGACCGAGTGTTAGGCATGAAAAAGCCAAGCAGGTTTTAACTCAGGTTGGTTTGGAAAAGAGAATAAAGCACCTGCCATCGGAGCTATCTGGAGGCGAACTACAAAGAGTGGCCATCGCACGCGCTTTAATCAATGATCCAGCAGTGATTTTGGCTGATGAGCCGACGGGCAATCTAGATAAAAAAAGCGGCCAGGAAATCATGAATATATTAGAAAAGTTGAATCAGCAGGGCGCCACAATTATTGTCGTGTCTCACGATCCGAATATTGCCACCCGTGCCAAAAGAACAATTAAATTGGAAGACGGCAAAATTATATGATGAAATTACTGGAAAATATAAAATTGGCTATCAAGGCAATTTGGGGCAAAAAGATTCGTTCTGGTTTGACAATGCTGGGTGTGATAATCGGTGTCTTTGCTATTGTTTTATTAGTCGGCATTGGCGAAGGAGTCAAGTCCCAAGTCGCCGGACAAATACAAAGTTTGGGTTCAAACATATTATTTGTCATACCAGGCAGTATGGGACAAGGCGGCTCCTCATTCGGCGCGATTGCCAGCAGCACCTTAACTGAAAATGATATTGATTCAATTAAAAATATTGAAGGCGTGAAGACAGTAGTGCCAATCACAATTATAGGCTTGCCCCTGTCCAAGGAGCAACCCAAATTAACAAATGAGAAATCAAAATCATCTGGCCTTGGTATTGGGGAGGGCTTTTCACAAACGCCTGTTGTTATTTTTGGCTCAACAGCACAAATTGAAGAGGTTTTCACCGGTAGTGTTACATCTGGCAAGGAAGTCGGTCGGATGTTTAACCAGCAAGAATACGAACAAAAAGCTAAGGTGGCAGTTATGTTCTCCGGGGTGCGCGATACATATTTTCCCAATCAGACGAGCGAGCAGGTTTTAGGTCAGTCTATTTATATTGGCAAGGAAAAATTTGAGATTATTGGTGTTAAAGAAGCGCAACAGACAGGGAATATGTTCGGTGGTAATGAATTTTCAAATTTGATCATTATTCCCTTTCCCACAGCCCAAGAAATTACAGATTCAAATGAAATTCACCGCATCGCGATTAGTGTTAAGGAAACAGAGAAAGTTGATCAGGTTAAGGATAGCGTGAAAGCAGTACTGTTAGAAAACCACGAGGGTATCAAGGATTTTAGTGTAATGACACCAGATGATTTATTGAAAATGTTCAATCAGATACTAGATGTATTGAAAACAATGCTTGGTGGCATCGCCGCTATTTCATTGCTTGTCGGCGGCATTGGCGTGATGAATATTATGCTTGTATCCGTGACTGAAAGAACAAAAGAGATAGGTTTAAGAAAGGCAATTGGTGCTTCTGGTTCTGATATATTAACACAATTTTTAGTGGAGGCTGTTTTCCTCACTTTTCTCGGCGGCGCCATTGGCGTTGGCTTGGCTTTTGTCGGCAAGATTATTATGGACGTACGCTTTGGATTTTCGCCAGTCATTAGCCTTCAGTCAATTGTCATGGCATTTGGTTTTACTGTGTTAATCGGCGTCTTTTTCGGCGTGGCGCCGGCCATTCGGGCGGCTAGACTTGATCCGATAAAGGCGTTAAAATATGAATAGGACAGTGTCACGAATTTTTCGCTAATTTCCACGAATAAATACGAATTTTCATCACGAATTTATAAAATAGAGGCGATTAAGGACATGATTAAACTACGTAATGTTTCAAAAAATTATCCACCTGACGTTGTCGCTCTTAAGGATGTTAATCTTCATATCAAACCCAGCGAGTTTGTTTCGATTGTCGGCCAGTCCGGCAGCGGCAAAACAACATTGGTTAGGTTGATTATTGCCGAAGAATCACCGACAAAGGGGCGGGTGATTATTGGTGATTGGGATATTACTAATATTAAACACAGCGAGATCCCGATTCTGCGCCGTCAAATTGGTGTTGTTTATCAGGATTTCAAATTATTGCCAAGGAAAACAGTTTTTGAAAACGTGGCTTTTGCCATGGAAGTGGCCGGCGCCAGTTTGAAAAAGATCAGGACTATTGTGCCGCAGGTTTTGAAAATAGTTGGCTTGGAAAATAAGAGAAACCGTTTTCCAAAGCAGATGTCTGGTGGGGAACAGCAAAGAACAGTAATTGCCCGCGCCTTAGCGCACAGGCCAAAAATTTTGGTGGCTGATGAGCCGACTGGAAACTTAGATTCAATAAATGCACAGGAAATCATCAACCTTTTAAAAAAAATTAATGAGTTTGGCACCACGATTGTTTTGGTGACACATAATAGGGATATTGTTAATACATTGCGTAAAAGAGTCATCACTATTGATCATGGTTTGATTGTTTCGGATCAGGAAACAGGACGATACATTCTTTAGAAATTCTAAATCCCAAATCCGAAATCCTAAACAAATTCCAATGACCCAAATTCAAAATCTCAAACTTCAAAACAGCATTCAATATAGTCAGTTTTAGTCATTGGGATTTGGATAATTGGGATTTGTTTAGAAATTTCCGCCTCATCCGCCTGAGGCGGAGATGAGCCTTTGGCTCAAAAGATGGATCAGCCTCTGGCTGAAGATATTAGAAATTAGGATTTGATGATCAAAATTTTTATATTATAAATTTTAAAAAATAATTAAAGTGTTAGTCTCCACATACAGAACAATTAAATTCGCCTTGCAGGGTTTTTGGCGCAATATTTGGCTGACTATTGTCACAGTAGTTATTTTGGTTTTAACACTTTTTACATTAAGCGTAGTCGGTGGTATTAATGTTATTGGTAATGCCGCGATTAAATCAATCCAAGAAAAAATTGACGTTTCAGTTTATTTTAAGCCTGAAGTCAAAGAAGATCAGGTTCTTAATGTTAATTACAGACTGACAAATATGTCACAGGTTAAAGAAGTTCAATACATTTCTGAAGATAAGGCTTTGGAAAAATTCAAAGAAAAACATAAAGATGATTTAGTGATTTTAGAGTCATTGGAAGAGCTGGCTGAAAATCCATTGGGCGCCACCTTGATAGTCAAGGCAAATAATATTAATGATTATCAAAGCATATTGACATTTTTAGAGGAGCCTGATTATAGCAGCCTGATTCAAGATGTGAATTATCAAGATAATCAAACAGTGATCAGTCAGCTGTCAAACATCACAAAAAAGGTGCAAAAGGTAGGCATAATTATAAGCAGTATTTTTATTGTTATTACTATTATGATTGTTTTTAACACGATTCGTATTACTATCTATACCCACCGCGAGGAAATAGGCATCATGAAACTTGTTGGCGCCACCAACTGGTTTGTGCGCGCACCATTTTTATTGGAGAGTTTTTTATACGGCGTGTTTGCTGCCTTGATCTGTGTCGCTATTATCTATCCTGTTATTAATATGCTTTCCCCGCAGCTGAGTAATTTTTTTGAGGGATATAATTTGAATTTAATGTTATATTTCAAACAGCATTTTTGGAATATTTTGGGATTACAATTGGGCTTTGCTGTTTTCTTGAGTATGATTAGTTCAGCCGTGGCTGTCGGGAAATATTTGAAGGTTTAATTTGACAATTTTTTTCTCTTTGATAATCTACCTAGGTCATTGAGTGATGACCTAATTTTTATTCCGGGGTCGTCCGCCTTCGCTCTCGTTTTATTCGAGTTACGGCGGACAAGTCTAATACAGAAGGTGGTTTAAGGAGTAGCTACTTATATCGATTAAAAGAATTTACAGTCAGAGCTGCGGGGTCGTCTAAAGGCAGGACATGGGCCTTTGCCCGCCCGACCGCCTGGCCAGAAAATTGATAAAAATTTTTAAAACGTCGTCTGAGTTGCGGGATCGTCTAATGGTAGGACACAGGCCTTTGAAGCCTGGCATCCTGGTTCGAATCCAGGTCCCGCAGGTCTGCCAAAACAGACCGCAAATTTCCAGCCGCCAAATCGGCATCAAACAAAATTTTCCACGGATTTTTGGGCAAAATCAGCACTCTCCGCTCCTGTAGTTTTAGGTTCGAGCCAATCTTTTTCAGGAAATTTTTCTTGGCAGAAAAATTTCCCTGCAAAGCGATAATTTTCGCTTGTTTTGAAGTTAAAATGAATTGACGGGAAAGTTCGAGCCAGCGATTACCCTTTCGCTCAAAATCTTCTAAATTTTGCGATAACTCAATTTTATGGTTGAGTATTTTTTGCTTTTTAGCGGTATATTCTTCGGTGGTAATGATTCCAGCCAATTGCGCATCTAAAAGCTTTTCAAGTTTTTGCTCGTGCTCGGCAATTTCTTTTTTGAGATTTTGAGCGAAAGAGAGTTCAGCTTCAGCTTTTTCCTGCTTTTCTTTGTCTAATTGAGTCAGCATCCAGCGCGCCGAAGCTGAACTCAAAGAAACTTTTTGTATAATAGTAGATATCTGCTCGGAAAGCATTTCCTCACGGATATAGGGTTGTAAGCAGGGGATACGCTTTTTGGTGCAGCGGTAATAATTATGGCCTTTCTGAGTTTCAGAGGTAATAGCGCAACCGCACTCAGCGCATTTAAACAGGCCTCTGAAGGGATAAATGTGCTTTCCGTGTATTTTTGGCCTGCCTCTGTCTTTTAAAACCTGCTGAACCTTATCAAAAAGTTTCTTGGTAATCGCTGGCTCATGCGCGCCTTGATGCAGTTCTCCAGCATACATAAAAGCGCCGTAGTAAAAGGGGTTTGCCAGAATTAAATGAATATTGCTGATACTTAACGGCTTGCCGCTCCGGCTGGTTAAACCAGCTTCTGTCATTGTTTCCCGCAGTTGATTTAAGGTGTAATTGCCAGTAGCATACAATTTAAACATTTTCTGAATTAACGGATATTTAACAGGGTCTTTGACCATTTTGTGATTTAACTTGTCGTTTAAATATCCGGTCGGAGCGACGCCTGGATACTCACCACGCCGTACTTTCTGGCGCAAACCCCTTTTTACGTTTTCTGATAAGTTGTCCACGTAATACTTGCTCTGCCCAAAAGCGATATTAAGCATGAATTTTCCCTGCGGGGTGCTTTCAAACCAAAAGGTTGGGAATTTTAGCTGCTTAATTTTTCCTGTGTCTAGGAGATAAATAATTTTACCGCCATCGACAGAATTGCGAGCGAGTCGGTCAGGATGCCAAGCTAAAATTCCCTCTGCTTCGCCGGACTCAATTCTTTTTATCATTTCGTTGAAAATAGGCCGGCCTGGTTCTTTAGCAGTTTGGTTCTCTATAAATGTTTTTACGATATTTATTTGTTCTTTAGCGGCAAATTCCCGTAATTCAGTGATTTGTGCTTCAATAGAAAGAATTTGCCGATCCGGCTCGTCCGTTGACTTTCTGGCGTAGAGAAAGAAATAGTTCATAGTATTTGAAAGTTAATAATATCGCTTTTGGGCAGTTGACACCTAGCCAAGAAAATTATCGCTTTGCCTTTCGCCTATGGCGAAAGAAAAAGATTGGCTTAATATTTGGATTGGAGCGGAGCGTGCTGATTTTGCCCAAAAATCCGTGGAAAATTTTGTTTGATGCCGATATTTCGGCTGGAAATTTACGGTCTGTTTTAGCAGACCTGACTATATTGAATAAAATCCGAACTTTTTTTAAGGAAAATCCGCAAGCTGATTTTTAATTATTTACTAGCGGGGCGGAAGGGGGGTCTGGGGGGAATTCCGCCCCGCCCTCTTTCCGCAAAAACTTTTTAATTTATTGATTTTTCCAAAAAGCCCTTTATTTTTCGTATCTCCCTACGGGAGATGAGCCGCCTTAAATCTCTAGAAGTGTTGCCCTTGCCCCACCCACCCGTGCGCGGGCAACTTGTTGCTCCCTTTAATTCCTTAACAAAAATGATATTTTTTGCTAATATAGTAATAGTTTAACTAAAGCAAAAAGATAGTAGTTTAATTATAGTAATATATTACAATGTCGTCAAATAATAGATCACCAATCGCTGATAATATCAAGAAATACCGTGCTAAACTTAGTATTTCACAAGATCGTCTGTCTAAATTAGCTGATGTTACTTATAACACAATAATTAAGATTGAATCAGGGGCAAACAGAAATCCTACTATTGAAACCTTGGCTAAAATTGCTAAGGCCTTAAATGTTGGGGTTGATGATTTAATTAAATAATTTATATGACTAAAAATGAGGTAAAGGAAAAGATTAAAAAACTGGTTGAAAAATACGAGAAATTAACTCCTACTCAAATTAAAAAATACGGAGAGGCGAATACTCGCAAAGATTTTATAATACCTCTTTTTCATGCTCTTGGATGGGATGTTTATAATAATTTTATTTCCGATGAAGTAACTGAAGAATATCAGGCTTCAGGAAAGCGCGTGGATTACGCATTTAAGATTAATAGTATAACTAGATTTTTTCTTGAAGCTAAATCGTTACCTGAAAATCTTAATGATAAACAATGGGCCGAACAAGCTATTTGGTACGCTTGGCACAAAAGTGTACCTTGGGCAATTCTTTGCGATTTTGAAGGAATAATGGTTTTTAATGCTGAATGGGAAGTGTCTGATCCTGAACATGCAAAATTTTTAGATTTAACATACAAACAGTATCTAACTGATTTTGAAAAGTTATGGTGGTTATCCAAAGAAAGTTTTGAAAAAGGAATTTTAGATCGAGAGGCGTTAAAACTTGGCAAAAAACCAAAGACCATCGTTGATAAACAATTAGCCGAGGATTTAGTTAAGTGGAGAAAGCTTCTATCTGACGAAATTGAAGCATATTACCCAAGGCTAAATAAACAGAAGAGAGGCGAGTCAGTGCAAAGAATTTTAGACCGCTTAATTTTCATTAGAACAACCGAGGATAGAGATATAGAGGAAAAAGATCTACAATCATTAGTAAGAAATTGGCTTGAGAAAAAAGAAATAAAAGTAGGCTTATTGATTAAAGGATTGGATAAACTTTTTAAAAGATTTAATAAGGATTATAATAGCCGCTTATTCAAACCGCATACCTGTGATAGCTTAACAGAAATAGATGATAATACCTATGTGGCAATTATTAATGAGTTGTATAAAACTTCAAAAGGCATACGTTATAATTTTCATGATATACCAGCCGATATTTTTGGCAGTATATATGAGCAATATTTAGGAACTATACAACAACAAGAGGAAACTAAACCCGCCAAAAGTAAAAGAAAATCACAAGGCATTTATTATACGCCGCGCTATGTAGTTGAATTTATAGCTAAAAATACACTTGGCGAGGCCCTTAAAACAAAATCACTCAGAGAAGTAGAAAATATTAAAATTCTGGACCCGGCATGTGGTTCTGGTTCTTTTTTAATTTCTGCCTTTGGGGTATTAGATAGATATTTAAAACAAGAAAAATTTCAAAATAGAGCTCATCAAATAACTAACTATGCTAGAAAAATACAGATATTAACTAGTAATATTTTTGGCGTTGACCTAGACGAAGAGGCAGTAGAGATTGCACAATTAAATCTTCTTATAAAAGCATTGGAATTTAAAGCTCTTCTTCCTGATTTGGATAATAATATTAAGCATGGCAATTCGTTAGTTTCGGGAAAACCAAGAGAATTAAAAAAATATTATGGCAATAATTATCAAGACAAAATACCATTTGATTGGCACAAGGAATTTTCCAACATATTTAAAGATAATAATCCGGGATTTGATATTATCATTGGAAATCCACCTTGGGGCGCTAATATTGATCAAGATTTAAGATATTTTGAGAAATATTATCCTAATTCCTCAAAACAACATAAAGATATTTATAAAATTTTCATTGATAAAGCATTACAACTGCTCAAAAATAGCGGTATTTTAGGATTTATTGTGCCAAATACTTTTCTTTTTCAGCCGAGATTTAAAGATATACGACAGCTACTGCTAAAATATAGAATTCTAAGAATCATTAATTTAGGCGAGAAAGTATTTGAAGGCGTAGAGGCTCCAAGTTGTATTCTGATATGTCAGAAATTAACGCCAGAGAAAAATATTATTGAGATATTAGATTTATCATTCTCAAAATCTAACGATTTTAGGATTAAAACACTAAAAAATCCTACTTATACAAGAATGGAGCAGGATACTTATAATAAAACGCCTGATAATATTTTCATCATGTTTAAGAAACAAGAAAGAAAAGATGAGTTACCTTTGGGAGAAATACTGGATTGTAGGGACGCAGGTATAAATTATCAAAGAGTGGGAGTCGGTATGGAAGTTAAGGGCAAAAGTGATTTAGCGGAAAGATTATTTTACGATGGAAAACAAGATGATTCACGTGATCAAACTTATTTAAAAGG
>Ga0180007_10003736_pt1 | contig 16698 bp, 7 predicted proteins | sample MM_PC_MetaG_FD_121122 | JGI IMG/M metagenome (GOLD analysis project Ga0180007, IMG submission 121122) | Groundwater microbial communities from the Aspo Hard Rock Laboratory (HRL) deep subsurface site, Sweden - MM_PC_MetaG | ecosystem: Environmental > Aquatic > Deep subsurface > Groundwater... | reverse complement strand
CGCCGAATGTTCTCAAGCACGATCAGGCCCGCGCCGCTGCCCACCTGAAATCCGAAATTGTCCTTCACAACTCCCGCCGCTCGGGCGACATTGGTGACATTTTCAGCAACCTGGGCATTGAACGGGTTGCTCCGCGCCCGGCCAATATCCAGGGTTCCCGAGCCGATTCCGGAGTTTAACCCCGGCGCCTCAAACGGTACCACGAAATCGACCAGTTCCATCGAGATCGGCGCCGGCAGAATCACCCGCTCACTGACCGTCCCGGCCAGCAGGCAAACGTACTCGGCGCACTCGGCATCGGCGTTGAACAGCCCCAGCGGCCCGCAAAGCTCCTCGGGCCTGCCCATCGCTCCCGAGGCATTGCCGTGGATATCGGCCATTGGCACCGGGCCAAAGGCAACCCGTACCTGAACCTCACCGGTCTGCAGTTTGCGTACCCGGTTGCCGTGAGAGAAGCCTACTCCGACCCACGGAAGGAAATCGCCGGCCACAACATGGGCTCCCAGCTTGCGGTAGACGTTGCCATAAATGCCCCCGATAATGCCGTCACGAAACGCCTCGGCCAGCCACGGATCCGTATGATCAAACAGGGCATTGCCGTAAATCTTGACGTTTTTCTTACCGAATGCTCGAAGTTTGTCCACGACCGCCTTCAGGCCGTTGTCACCGGTCCGGTAGTAGTGCGGATACGAAATCGTATCGCCGTCCCGGATAACCTCCATAACGTGATCCAGCGTTGTCACCTTGGAGGCCCGCCGGGGTGTCCGGGCCGGCATGGCCCGACCGATCATCCGGGTCTGACTGCCCGGCGACGGAAACGCCTTGCTGAAAGGCACATACGTTTTGCCGTTGTATATGATGGTGTTCTGTTGCGTTGCTCTGGCGCGATCAATCGTATCTACCATGGTCACCTCGTCGACTGTTACCGTCGGCATCTGCCGACTTGGGAGGGAAAGTACAGGAAAAAGGGGGTTCTGGCAAGAGGGAGCCGCAAAACACAGCTCAGGCTTCGAAGACAGCCGACCTGTTGTTCAGGAACAGGCCTCAGGATCAACCACGACCACCGCCGCCCCGGTGAACCGTCCGGCCCGCAGATCATCCAGTGCCTCGTTGGCCCGCTCAAGCGGATAGCCGTGTACCTCTGTTTTCACCGGCACGCGCGGAGCCAGGGCCAAAAACTCCTCACCGTCGGCGCGGGTCAGATTGGCCACCGATCGAAGCACCCGTTCTTCCCATAACAGGGCGTATGGGAACGACGGAATGTCACTCATGTAGATACCGGCGCAGACGACAATTCCCCCTCGGTCCACGGCCTTGAGAGCGGCCGGGACCAAATCACCCACCGGTGCAAAGATGATAGCGGCATCAAGGACAGTCGGCGGGCGTTCATCGGCGCCCCCGGCCCACACCGCGCCAAGATCGCGGGCGAATGTCTGGGCCTCGCCATCGCCCGGACGGGTGAAGGCGTACACCTCACGGCCCTGGTACCGGGCCACCTGAATCAGGATATGGGCAGCGGCGCCAAAGCCGTAAAAGCCAAGCCTGGTACCGTCGCCGGCCATACCCAGGGCGCGATACCCGATCAGTCCGGCACACAGCAGCGGGGCCGCCTGAAGATCGGGATAGTCACCGGGGATGGGAAAGCAGAACCGATGATCGGCGACGGCGTACTGGGCAAAGCCGCCGTTGATCTGGTATCCCGTGTAGCGTGCCTCACCGCAGAGGTTCTCCCGCCCGGAGGTGCAAAATCCGCACTGCCCACAACTGCCGCCCAGCCAGGGGACACCCACCCGGTCGCCCACGGCGACATCGCGGATCCGGTCGCCACACTTCACCACGCGACCAACTATCTGGTGCCCCGGTATGATCGGGAGACGGGGTTCGGTCAGTTCACCGTCGACAACATGCAAATCCGTCCGGCACAAGCCGCAGGCGTGGACCTGTATCAATACCTGATCCGCCCCGGGTTCCGGTGCTGGAACATCACGATACTGGAGCGGGGCTCCGGGGGTGTCGAGGATCATCGCCTTCATACGTCAACTCCGCAGCAAAACGTGGAAGATGAGTTTGATATTCGCATGGTATCGTCCGGAAACCATTTGTCAAGACGCACCGGGCAAAATCATTATGGGCAGCGTACGTTAAGGAATTTCAATACCGTCCGATACACTATACTAACAAGTATATTCTGGGGTCAGGAATAGACTTACCAAAGAGTGAACACCATCCGGGGAGATAATCCCGGTGGTTGGATATTCAACGGGGCTGGCAGGTCCCGGCGAGTGCCCGACGTGGTCTTTCGCGTGGACCGCGGTCGCGATATCCGCCACGGAGAAGTTGACACCGCCCGGAATCATACTCGGACAGAGTCAGCGGGGCAACCCGCAACACATGCCCTGATGTCAGTCAGGTGCTGCCACCCGGAAGCGACTCCATCCCCCGATGGAGTCGCTTCGCATTTTGGGCAATTAGTCGGGTACTAGACGCGCACCGCTCCCCGGGGAGCCGCGGCTCGAACATCCTCGGATACATCCGCCTCGAAGTCACGGAAGTTGTCCCGGAACAGACCGGCCAGATGCTGCGCCTGACGATCATAGGCTTCGCCATCGTCCCACGTTGCCCGCGGGGTGAGGACCTCCGCCGGCACGCCCGGACAGGTAAGCGGCACCTGCACACCAAACACGGGATCGGTGCGGTATTCCACATTGCGCAACGAGCCGTCAAGAGCCGCATTCAGCAGCGTGCGCGTATGTTCAATACTCATCCGCTTGCCGGTGCCGTACGGTCCGCCGGTCCAGCCGGTATTCACTAGCCAGCAATCAACGTTGTGTTCGCGAATCCGCGAGGCCAGCAGCTCAGCATACCGGGTCGGATGCAGCACCATAAACGGCGCCCCAAAACAGGCCGAGAAGGTGGCCTGCGGTTCGGTCACACCTCTTTCAGTACCGGCCAGTTTGGCCGTGTAGCCGGATATGAAGTGGTACATGGCCTGCTCGGGCGAGAGACGGGATATCGGCGGCATGACGCCGAAGGCATCGGCGGTCAGCATCACGATATTCTTCGGATGCCCGGCCTTGCTCTCCCTCAGAGCATTGGGAATATGTGACAGCGGATAGGCCGCTCTCGTGTTTTCAGTGAGGGAGGCATCGTTGAGATCCAGACGACGAGTCACCTGGTCATACACGACATTTTCCAGAACGGTGCCGTACTTGCGCGTGGTCGCGTAAATCTCGGGTTCCGACTCCGGAGAGAGGTTAATCACCTTGGCGTAACAGCCACCCTCGAAATTGAATACGCCCACCGGGCTCCACCCGTGCTCATCGTCGCCGATAAGCTTGCGATTCGGGTCGGCGGAAAGCGTTGTCTTTCCCGTACCGGACAAACCAAAAAACAGGGCGACATCACCGGCCGAGCCAACGTTGGCGCTGCAGTGCATGGACAGCACGTTATCCTGCGGCAGCAGGAAGTTCAGGACCGTGAAAATTGATTTCTTGATCTCACCGGCATAAGCCGTCCCGGCTATCAGAACCAGCTTGCGTTTCAGATTCAGCAGGATAACCGCCTCCGAATTGGTGCCGTCGACCTCCGGGATCGCCTGGAAATTCGGGACGTGGAGGACCGTGAACTCGGGGACATGGTTCGCCAGTTGATCGTCCTTGATGCCGATAAACATGTTGCGCGCGAACAGTGAGTGCCAGGCGGTTTCGGTAATGATGCGCACCGGCAGACGGTATTTCTCATCGTACCCGGCGTGGCAGTCCTGCACGTACAGGTCACGAACCTGCAAATAGGCCTGCAATCGACGGAAAAACAGTTCGAACTTCTCCGAAGTAAACGGCTTATTCACCTTCCCCCACCATACCAGATCCCGGTACTTGTCGTCCTCGACAATAAACTTGTCCTTGGCCGCCCGGCCGGTGTGCAAACCGGTCTGTACGGCGATGGGACCCAGATGCACCATGCATCCTTCACCGTGGCGGATAATATCTTCATAGAGCATGGGCGTGTTGTGATTCCAGTGGACATGGCGAAAGTTGGTGAGTCCGTGGTTTTCCAGTCCATAAGCACTGCGGATTCGTTTTACCGCCATGAATACCTCCAGGGGGTCTTTGGTTACTAATGTTCTGCAAAAAGGAACGCTGATAGCGATACCGGTATCATCGGAACCGAAAGGCCCCAGCATTACTCTGTAACACTCAAACCGGCCCGCAAGTTTGGCTGCCCCCCCCTGTTGCGTCGAAATCAGACAGATTCACGACCAAATCACCCCTGCCCGCCGAGCCGGAGATACTTGTACCGTGACCTGCAGTCGATGGAAATACGGCCGGATCGGCCGAACGGCCCGCCGCGAGGTGATTGAACGGTTTGCACCGGTTCTGTACCTGCATCCCCGGGACAGGTACCGCCCGGGATGTGTTGAGGACTACCTCGAGGGCGTGTGTCTTCGTCTGGACAGGAAACACACTCGCGACAAACCGGTACTGGACAGGGTCAATTGTGCCACTCGGCTGCTGGGCCACTATGTCGACCGTCAGCATTCCGATCGCTCTTACCCCAGCCGCTACTTCCTGGAGGTGGCCGGCAATCGAACCCAACGGGAGACAACCCGTCGAGGCAACCTTGACCGGGCACGCTGCTACGCGCATATGCGCCACGCGCCGGGATCGATTTCCCGATGGGATATCCAGTATCTCTTTTTCTATCCTTTCAATGGCCGGCTCGGAGCGGGCGGTGCCCACGAAGGTGATTGGGAGCATATCACCGTCCGGGTAAATCATTACGCCGACCGAATTGAGAAAGTGTACTTCTCTGCTCACCACCATGAGGGACGGTGGTCCTACGAACGGTCCGCCCTGAATCCGGCTGGTTATGCTGTCGGGGCAACCTGCGGACACGACGGTAATCAGCATGTCCGCGTGTGGGTGGCGAAGCATTCGCATGCCTGCTACCCGGAACCGGGGCGGCACCCGCGACACGCGTTCATGCTTCCCCACGGCGGACTGCACGACACGATCGGCGACCTGCTGCCGGATGACACAGCCGCGGAATCAGAACCGGCGGCAACAACCTGGGATTGTGCCGGCTGCCTGGAAGATCTTACCGAACACACGCAACCCTGGCTCAGATACTCCGGGCTCTGGGGTGAAGTGGGACAGATGTTCTCCGGCCCTTACGGTCCCGCGCATCAGCCCTGGTGGTACGATGACGATGCCGCGCGCCTGCCCTTCCCCTCCGCCATCCAGTTCCTCAGTCGAAACAACTGCTGCAGCGATGTAATCTATGAGACGACCGATGACGCCGGGCAGTATCTTACGGACACGCTGCGACGGGACTTCGAAGCCGCCGGCGTGCGTTCGCTGCTCTGCCGCAACGTACGACGGGGCGTCACCATCCGCATGTATGACCATCCCGATCCCGGGAGCGCCGGGGACAGAGCCGTCATCCGGATCAAACGGCCTGTTGATTACCTCTATATCGATCACCTGGAACCCGACGGCAGCGACGCGCGCACGGTTATTCGGGAGAACGATGTCTTCCGTACGGAACTCACTCGCGTCAACGGACTGGCCGGACGACTGGCGGGCGTCTACATTGATTAGGGCGTAAACATTATCGCCTCGTCTCATTTTCCACAAGTCGCGACCGTGGTTGCCGTCGAGGACGATCGTTCTCCGTCACCTGTTGTCTTGCGAATTCTTAGACGAAAACAGACCGTGTTTGCGACAGTCTGCTATTGATATCGCTTGACAGACTCCACCCTTCGCGCTTGCTTGATTAGTATAATCAACAGACATCAACCCGACACCGGGTTCCTGCTCCCGTCAATCGCATCGAATCCAGCAGTCGCCCACGCCTTTGCGTGTCGACAGGGTTGGGGGCAACTTCGATCGGACATAGCGGCAGTATTCAGGTATCGCCTGGCAGCGTGATAATATCTCATGCGACGGTAACTCGATTCGGGCACCGATCGCTTTACATCAATCGACTCCTGTAAGCGGCACGTTCAGGACCGGCTACTGATTTCACGTCGCATGAATCGGCAGGAACGAAGAGACTGTGGGATACAGGACAACCCACACCAACACTCAAGTACAGGAGAGTGAGTCATGATGCACAAGATTCCGTCCGAGAAGAAGGATGAGATTCTCAAAGGAGCTCACCGCCGGCTGGAGCAATACGCTGCCGAAGGCAAGGGTATCGATCGATACTCAGTGGAATTGAAGTACTGGCTGGAAGAACAGCCGGAAGTTCGGCGGGCCGCATTGCGCGGCCGTAACACGGTCACGGTCGACTTCACCGACTCAACCCAGGTGGGGATTCTGCTCGATCGGATGACGCAGTACGGCGGCGATGATTACGAGTCGTACCCCCGGAATATCCGGGTTGCCCGGCCTGTCAATCGCATCCGCGATCTGATTCGCCCGGACATTGCCCACATCCGGCTGAAACCAAACACCCCGGAGACAACCCGGGCGCTGCTGTTTGACCCCCTCTATGATGACTGGCCGCCCGAGACGACCACCAACGCGATCGAGACGGCACTCAAAAACGCCGGCTACACGGTCGACAAGATGCTGGGGAACAACGGCGATCTTCCGCACCTGGCGACCATTGAAGACAATCGCTATGGTGTGATTTTCATCCGCTCCCACGGCGGTGTGATTCTCACCGACGGCGACGACAAGATCTACGTGATGGTGCGCCCGTATTTCAACACCTTCCCGGATCCGGCCGCCAGCGGTTACAACGGCATCAACGTCTTCTACGTCAACACAAACTGGGGTCCGCGATACGCCTATGCCTTCAGTGATGAGTTCGTGCGACACCATCTGGCCTCAACCCATTTCCCCAACACCCTGATGCATCTCCTGGTGTGTCACGGTGGTGATCCGAAGGGGACCAACGACCTCATCGATGCTTTCCGCGACTTCGGGGTCGGTTGTTATACGGGCTGGACCCGCAACGCCACCCTGGCGCACGGCGATCCGGCGGCAGTGGAGTTTTTTGACTACCTCTGCTCCGCCTACGGTCGCACGGTCACCAATGCGATCAACCGAATCGAAACCCTGGGCCACAGTCCCGACCCGTCCACCGGGGCCGACCTGGTAGCCTACGGTTCCGGTACCCTGGCCCTGCGCGCCTTCCCGAAGATTTCGGTTACGCTGCCGGCCCGGGACATCGAGTTCCTGCAGAAGTTTCCGAATGAATTCGTAGAGGTCGTCCTTGAGGCGCCTAAAGGGATACGGGTTCCCGACACCTCACCGTGGGGCGGCATGATTGCTCCGGTCGATCGGATGGGCCGCCGCCGGTTTATCCCGAACACGGTCGCGTCCGACATATTGACGACTGAACCGTCCCTCGAAGAAGCCATCGAGGCGTTCATCCCATGATGATGCGGCCGGCATCCAATTATGAAGGGGCGCGATCCGAAGAGGATCGCGCCGCCTTCGTGGAACCGTCGTTCTTTTCGCAGGCCGGTCTCTTTTTGACCTTCCGCTGCACTATCGGTTGCGCTCACTGCATGGTCGCCGCCGGACCGCATCGAACGGAGGAAATGGATGTCGCCGAGGCTGCCGGCTGGCTTACGCAGTTGGCCGTTCTGGACGGCGACGGTGTCACGGCTATCGGCTTCACCGGGGGTGAGCCGTTGTGCTGTCGCGACAAGCTCTTCGGCCTGGCGGCACAGGCACGCCGTCTTGGCCTCCCGTTTACCATCGTGACCAACGGCTACTGGGCACGCTCACAGCAGGAGACCCGGTATCTCCTGTCTGAGTTGAGCCCCATTGCGGTTCGTGTCAGTACGGATGCTTACCACTCCGACTATATTCCCCTGCAGCACGTGGAGCGTATTTATCTTGCCTGTCGCGAACTGAATATCGCCTGTGATATCGCCGTTGCCTACAGCAGCCGGACACTCCTGGTCACGCGTGCCATTATCAGCCGGCTGCTGACGTTCGCTCCGGCCGAGGCTATCCGCACCACCCGCTTGCTTCCGGGCGGGCGTGGTGACCACCGGCAACACTACAGCTCTGATCACGATCCCAACCTGGCCGCTTCTGATACGCCGTGTCTGTTTGCCAGCGTTCCGTACATCCTGCCCAACGGCGACGTTTTCGCCTGCATCGGTCCCGCCCTGACCCTGCCGCAGCACGACCATCCCCTGTACCTGGGATCGCTGCGAACGCAAAGCCTGCACGACATCAGGACGGCGGCCGAGCAGAATGCTATGCTTCACGGATTGCGTTTGTGGGGACCGCGTTTCTGGCACCGGTTGATAGAACGGCGGGGGCCGCGCGAGACCCTGCCGCGCGGATACTACTCCAACAGCCCGTGTGAAGGGTGTGTGACGCTGCTTCGCAATCGGGCGGCGACGGATTTTCTTGCCCGGGCCGGGAAGTCGGCCGACCTGCAGAGGGTTGTTGCCAGAGCTCGTCGGGAAACACTCGGGGAAGAAACACCGGCGCTGGATGCGCACGGATATTGACGGAGTGGCCGGATCAGGCCCCGGCTACGTGCCGGTGGGAGTATCGACCCGGCGGTCCAGTTCACGCCGCACCGCGCCGGCCAGTGATTTGATCGTAAGGGGCTTTCTGACAAACATCCCCGCCCCCAGACGCAATGCCTCGTTGACCCGTTCGCTTTCGGCATACCCGGACACAATGATGGCCCGCTGGTGCGGGACCCGGCGTTTCGCCAGACGATACGTCTCGGTACCGTCGACTCCTCCCGGCATGATCATGTCCAGAATCAACAGGTCAAACTGTTCGCTGTGCAGGATATCCAGGGCAGCCTCACCGGAAGCAACCGTTCGATAACTGTAGCCCAGCTTCTTGAGCAGCCGTCCGGTAACCTCACGTTGCACCTGATCGTCATCAACCACGAGGATCCGTTCCGTGGCGGTACCGCCGGCTATCGTGCCATCGTCAATGGCCGGCACCCGCTCCCGCGAAACAGGCAGGTACACAAACATGGAGGTACCTTCCCCGATTTTACTCTGGCAGTCGACAATTCCGCCGTGATCCTCAATTACCGTGTGCACAACACTCAGTCCCAGGCCGGAGCCGCGCTTGCGATCGGAAGGTTTGGTGGTAAAGAAAGGATCGTACATCCGGGGCAACACTTCTTCGGGAATACCGCAACCCGAATCGGCAACCGTCAGCTTGACGTACTCGCCCTGCGGGATGCGGTCCCTGCCGTTGTTGGGCACGTCAACGTAGTAGTTCTCGGTGGTGATGAGCAACTGGCCGCGCTCCTGCATGGCATCAAACGCGTTGGCAATGAGATTGGCCACCACCCGCTGCAACTGGGCGCCGCCGCCTTTTACGTGCAGCAGATTGGGAGACAGGCTCGTGCGGATGGACACATGCTGGGCCCGGTCACGCATTCGATCAAGGGCCTGGGCCACCTGTTCGTTGAGATCCAGTTGCTCAAGCGAATAGTGTCCCCGTCGTCCCAGCGTCAGAAGCTGCTGGTTGATTTCGGCCATCTGTTTGGCCGCCCGCTCCATATCGGCGATAATCGGCAGCGTCACATGGTTGGTGGGCAACTCATCACGTATGAAGTCCGGGTAGGCCAGCAGAGGTCCCAGCAGGTTGTTGAAATCATGCGCCACCTGACCGGCAATACGCCCCGCCGTTTCCAGCCGCTGGGCTCGTTCCGAGAACTCCTGCAGCCGTTTCATTTCGGTGACGTCGCGGGCGATACCGCAGATGCCAATCACCGTGCCGTCGACATTACGCATCGGTACCTTAACCACGTGGAAGGTTCGGTGATATCCGAGCTTCGGGTAGACCGTTTCCCGGTCGACCGTTTCACCGGCCAGCACAAGCATGTCCGCCGCCTCGATCTCATCCGAGGTCTCCGCGCCGAAAAGATCCCGGTCGGTAAGACCGATAATCGATGCCACGGTACGGCTGAATATCTCGGCCATCGACGGATTGACACTGATATATACGCGATTCGCATCTTTGATGAAAATGGCATCCCGCGCCGTATCGATCACCGTGCGGAAGCGTTCCTCTGAGTGAACCAGCGCCTGTTCCGCCCGCTTTCTCTCGGTGACATCATGGAGAAGCATACCGTACCGGTTCGGCTGGATGTCGGATCGGAAACAATGGGTGGCAAAAAACCGGCCGGTCGACCGGTGGTATTTTTCAAATGACTGCGATTCGCCGGTCATCACTACCTGATCAAGAGCATCCAGCCACTCCCGCTCGGTCTGCGGATACAGATCCAGCAGCGACCGGCCCTCGAGAGGCGTGTTGACTTCACCTACAATTCGGGCAAAAGCGGGATTGGCTTCGATGATCTTGCAGTCGGCCAGCCGTCCGTTGTCACCCAGCACCGCTTCCCAGAGAACAAAGGCGTTGATCATGCCCGTGAACAGGCCGCGATACTTGCGCTCACTCGTTTGCAGCGCTTCCTGCGCATTGCGGCGCTCTGTGATGTCCTCGACCACACCGTCGGCAAACAGAATACGGTCCGTTTCATCAACGATGGCGCGGACACTGTGGGAGAGCCAGACCACTGCGCCATCTTTACGAAGCGCCCGAATCTCACAATCCTTGACGAAATGATCGCTGGCCAGCCGGCTCAGCAATTGCTCCCGCTGGTCCCGATCACAGAAGAAGTCATCGGCCGAAACCCGTGACAGCTCCTCGGCCGTGTCGTAACCCAGCATGCGAACCAGCGCCGGATTGACCGAAATAATCTTTCCCTGACCGGAAATACGGAAAAGCCCCACCGGGATGTTAGCCGTCAGCGTGCGATACCTCTCCTCGCTCTCAATCACCGCGCGTTCGGCGATGGTGGCATCGGTAATATCGCGGGCTACCGTTACCAGCAGGTCCTGCTCCGCCAGCGGCATGAAGCTGGCCGTGACCACCCGTCGGCTGCCCGAGGGCGTTGTGATGTCCTGTCGATGGAGCCGCAAAATCTCGCCGCCGGTCGATGCACAGGCGTGACTCAACTGCCGATTGAACTCATCGCTCCCCGTACCGTCGGGATGCATCAGGGTCAGCATGGTATCAAACGATGGAAACATGGTTGCCCCAAGTCCGTAGATGGATCGGAAGGCGCTGTTGATATATTCCACGGTTCCGTCGGATATCCTGCTGACCGCCACCCCTTCGGGTAATCGTCCCAGCACCGTCTCAATAAACGCATTGCGTTCCCGCAGGCGTTGCTCGTGATCACGCAGGGCGTTCTCGACCCGCCTGCGCTCACCAAGCTGACGATTTAGTTCGCGTGTCTGCACGGCCACTTCCCGACGCAGTGATCGGGTCCACAGCCCCCAGCCGATCATGATGGCGGCGATCGGTAACAGCACCAGAAACACCCGTTCGGTCATGAGCCGCACCGAAAGACCGTTGGGGCGCAGGGTCTCAAACCACCGGTCACTCAATCCCTGATACACACCGTTACGCTTCAGCGTGGCCAGGGCCTCCCCGAGGCGGCGGAGCTGATGACTGCTTCCCTCGCGCACGGCCGCACACAGTTCCCTCGGATACAGCGGTGCCTTACTCATGGCCAGATTATCCAGGTTCAACTGCTTCCTCCAGTACTGACCTGGCAGTTGCGGCAACACGGCAAAGTCATAGAGGTCGGCGGCTATCATGCGCAGAGCTTCGGCGGTGGAGTCAACCAGAATGAGGTTTTCAGAGAGATCGTTTTCCAGCAGGTAGGCGTGCAGTTCGCGCCCCCGCTTGACAGCTATCCGCTTGTCCCGCAAATCATCGACTGTGGGCTCCGGAGAACCGTCATCGCGATAGAAAATCGCATACGACATTACGTCATACGGTGGCGTGAAGTCAACATCGTGCTGCAGGTAGCGATCGTACGGCAAGCCGATGATGGCGTCAATATGCCCGGCGTCAAGAGCCTGCAACATCTCATCGGGCGACCCCAGGCGAATGTCGATCTGCCGTTGCATTACACCCGCCAGGGCGTGTGTCAGGTCAACGGTAAATCCCGTCAACCCGTCGTCATCTTCAAACTCATAGGGGGCGTCACCCAGTCCCCCACCCACGATAAGGCGAGAACGGATCAGGAACGATGTTTCCGTCCAGTCGCCCCAGCCGGCGGGATCACCAATCCGCAGACGGGCGTAGTAGAAGTGGTCCTCTACCAGCGGTGCACCGTCGTATTCGAGACGGGGTAGGGCCGGTTCGAACACGCCACTGGACCACATTTCGGCTTGGGACCAGTTGCGATCGGTCCCAACCTCAAGTTCAGCACTGTACGCAACTCCCTCCGGGCTCGCAGGCAACGCCCATGAAAACAGGGGGACGGCAGAATACACTATATTGCCGGAGGCGTCCGGTCCGACCGCCAGGTGAGAGGCCAGCGGCTGGATGCGATCGGCAACGGGCAGGGCGCCTATGTCACACACGGTACCATCGTCGTCCGGCCGCGAGGTCGGACTCCCGCCGTCGATACATAATGACCCGCGCCTCGGGACATAATCCTCGGCCAGTAGCGGATCCGTGTCAAAACAACCGGCACCGCTGTCAGTCACGTTTATGTAGTTGATACCGTTGTTCCAGAAACAGTTGTGCGAGAGACGCACGCTCAGGAACTCCCCCTGGACATGCAGACCATACTTGGGATTGTTCACCACGATATTGTTGCGAATGGTGGGCGGTATTGAGGAAAAACACGAAATGCCACCGTTGGCGCTGTGCATGATGGTATTGTTGACAATCAGGGCTGCGGCCGGACCGACAGTCGGACTGAGCGGATAGCCCGGACCGGACAGCGCCACCGCCGCCCAGTCAGTGACGTGCTGCCCGACAATGACATTGCGGCTGATCGTGGGGCCGGAGTTGATACAGTGTATGGCCATCCAGCCACCCCGAAGGGTGAAACCCTCGAGCACGGCCTGGAAATCTTCCCCGTGGTCAAATGTCACCAGCGTGACACTGTCCGGGGCAGTGATGATCGTATGGGCCGGCCCCACGGCCGATTTGACCACGATGAGGCGCCCCCCGAAATTGAGGGACTCCGTGTAGACGCCCGGTTGTACCAGAACGGTGTCGCTGTCACGAGATTCATCGATTGCCTGCTGGATCTGCGCAATTGCGTCGGGGACCACAAGGGTCCGTGACACCAGGGGAGCAGGCAGGATGAGGAGTATCACGATGAGGATGATTACGCGTACTGTCATGGCAGGATGGTCTCGGCCTCACTTCTGTTCCGGTCGGATTTTGTCTATCCCCTCACCTGGTAACTAAATATACGCATCCAGGTGGAACTGTCAACCGCTTAGGTCGAACCCGACCGGACGATCATAGGGTCACATGGTCGATGATCGACTGCCAGAGGTGCCCGGACACAAAACGAGGGGAGCCCGGCTGGTGCGCTGACGCACCTTCGGGTCTCCCCCGTATAGGAGGGAAATGAACCAGGAACTGGTGCCTGATGAAAGAGACGACCGTCCTGCCGTTGTCGGTGCGAGTTGCGAGTGCGGGCTGCCTGGACGATGCCTCTCGAAGGGGGGAGGGCCTTCGTCAGGCACCTGTTCCTTGGTTGTCTTTTTTGAGCCCCGGCATCCGGTGTGCTCTCCCGGCGTCCCTGCCGCGGATGCCTGAGGCTCAGGAATACAGCCTCACACTGTATTCGGCGACGATTCCAACTGCATAGGGAACATCGGAACAAACTACCCTGTCGTCAATGCGAGTAAGTTACCCATATACTACGTACGACAGGCAACGTCTCGCATCACCGCGCCGGTTGCACCGGGAGGCAGGCAATCAATTATCTCCCAGCAGGTTATAAGCTCAGGCGGCGGAGTCGGCGCGGAGCCTGGGAGTAAGATCTTCCTGCTTCAGCAGCAGCATTGTGCGCAAACGACGAAGGTCGTCGCCGACCATCAGCAGGCGCCCCGACACCATCACCGGCCAAATCATCAGAGTATTGTCCTCGGCGATGAGCCGGAACACTTCCTCTCGATCCGGTCGACCAACAGTATCCTGAGAAACCGATTTCCAGTCAAAATCCGGACGCACGAAGTATTTCAGGTCCAGATGCTTCAGGATTGCGGCGATTTCGTGGTAGCCCAACGGCTTCTCCCTGAGATCCCGAACCGTGAACTCAACTTCCTGCGCCTCAAGAACTTTTCTAATCCTGGTGCAGTAGGGCGCGTCCTTGTCACCGTACAGATGTACTCTTTTTCGCATATCATCCTCCGTGTACCGGGTAAACCCCGGTGATCGCCCGGAAACCCTCAGGCCTGTAGCCTGCCGGCTCCGGTACGAAAGAAATGTTCTCAACAATTGGAAGCGATCTGACCCGGCTGAAAACGCCGGGCCATCGCAGAGGCTAGTTACAGCCATTACAGGAGCGGTTAGACTCGCTGTGTCCCGATAGACTAGTTTCCTAATAGCCGATAAATCGGCTCCCCAAACAACTGCCTAAGGATATGAAGTATAAACGGATAGATCAATACGGCATATTTACGTAGCGGTTACGTATAGGGGGGTCAGGTGCGACGCAAGTAGTCTCGAAGGTCGACACTAACGTTCGCAATGCCAAGTTTTTTGCGAATTTGCTCGCGATGTTTGTGAATGGTCGCAACCGATAAAATCAACCGCTCGGAAATGTCTTTCGACGATACACCCTCGCGAATGAGATCACAGATTTCCCGTTCCCGAGGTGTCAGATCGGCCAGGCGGCGCTGGAAATCATCGTCCCCGCGCGACAACACACGTCGCATACTCATCTCCAGTGCCTCAACATCCTTGACAATATCTCCCTCGGCCCGCCTTTTCAGTCTGTCCACTATGGGCATCAGGACGTCCTCAATGTCGGTAGCAACCTGGTCCTTGTCGCCGCGACGGTCATTCTCCATATGGTCCAGAACCTGTTTCAGCGCGATGTTCTTCTCCACCAGGGCCAGGTGCTCACGTTTCAAATGTTCGGTCGCTTTTTTGAGCATGTCATCGGTTTGTTTTCGCGCGGTAATATCCAGAGCCGTAAATACCAGCCCGCGCGACAGGTCCGAGGGATCAATAGCTGAGGAACTGAGGATGATATCCATTACGCCGCCGTCCTTGCGCACCCATCTGGTCTCCACTGTTCCCAGTCCGCTGCGACGGATTTCACCGTGTTTGACGATCCCGACTCGCTCAAACTCCTCGGTGGTCTCATACAACTTAAGGGCGTTTTGTCCTTCCAGCTCTTCACGCGAGTAACCGGTCATTTGGCAGAGCCGATCATTTACCCAGCCCAGGACCCGGTTGTTGACCAGTCCGATGCCGATTGGTGCGGCCAGAAAGACCGACTGCAACGTCGCAGCCGACTCCCGATAGGCATCTTCCACACGACGGCGATCGGTGACATCGGTGCCCGAGCTTAGTGTGCCCTGGATGTTTCCGTCATCATCGCGAATAATCGTATTGTTCCAGGCAATCAGGCGATGTTCACCGTCGGCATTAACGATCGGATTGTCGTAAAACTCCATAGGCTTGGTATCACCATTCATGAGTTGCCGGAATCCCGCCCTGACCTCGCCCCTGATGTCTGCCGGTACAAATGAATCAAACCAGTTGCGTCCGACGATCTCGGTTTCCGGCAAGCCGAGGACTTCGCAACCCTTCTTATTGATAAGACCAACACACTCATCGGCATCAATAGCGACAATGATCGTGGCGGCGATATTCAGGTAGCGCTGGGCGCGTTCCTGCTCCAGGCGCAGCAGCTTCTCCGAGTGTTTGCGGGTGGTGACATCACGCACCACGGCCAGGACGGCCGGTTGCCGCTTGATAGTTACAGTTGCTACGCTCACTTCCGTGTCCAGTCGGCGCCCGCCCGATGAGAGCAATTGTACCTCAGCCTGCTGTACTCCTTCCGAATGGGCTACCTGGTGATTATACAACCTTTCGCAACGCTCCAGATCATCGGGATGCACATGCTCGCTGAAAGGACTGTCCACCAGTTCCTCGACAGGTCGACCGAGAATGGCAGCCAGGCCGGGGTTGGCAAACGTAATGCGGCTTTCCTGAACGATAGCAATACCATCGGCAGCGTTGACTACCAGGCTTCGGTATTTGTCCTCGCTCTCCCGTAATGCCATCAGCGTCTGCACCCGGTCACTGAAATCGCTATAGTGCTCTATCCGACCTCCCGCGTACACCCCGGATCGGATAGGTTGACTCCAGTGTTCCAGCCAGCGCTCCTGGCAGCGTTCCGATGGCAGCAGATGGAATTCAAAGCGTTCAATGTAGGCATTGTCCGTGAGGGCGGTCCGGATACGCCGCACCAGATCATCACCCCCTTCGACCAGCGATTTCACAGAAGTCTCGATCAGGCGGGGCCAGTCTTCACCGATGACATCCTCGCGGCGGAGACAGAAATACCGTTCCAGGGCTCGATTGATCCACACTACCCGGAACTCGCTGTCCAGAATGCAGGTCCCCACCCACGAGCTGTCCAGGACGTCATCGTTCAGTGAGCGGTAGCGGGCCTCGCTCTCCAGCATGACCCGTCCGCCAATCTCAATTGAGATATCGTGGAGCATATCACCGACACGTTGATACCGCATATGTCGGTCACGTTCCAGCGACCGCTCTATTATGCGGCTGAAACTCTCCGGCAATCCCGAATGGTACTTTCCGGCCGGCTGCACTATCCCGCCGGAAATCGCCTGCACCGTTTCATCCGCGCTGTTGCGACGGAAAGGATGCACACCGGTTACCAGTT
>Ga0180007_10003735_pt1 | contig 16701 bp, 6 predicted proteins | sample MM_PC_MetaG_FD_121122 | JGI IMG/M metagenome (GOLD analysis project Ga0180007, IMG submission 121122) | Groundwater microbial communities from the Aspo Hard Rock Laboratory (HRL) deep subsurface site, Sweden - MM_PC_MetaG | ecosystem: Environmental > Aquatic > Deep subsurface > Groundwater... | reverse complement strand
CGAATATTATCGGTCCACACCAGGACATCGGGAAAGCGGTGGCCATTTTTTAAAATAAGGTATTGGACCAGAAACTCAATATCCACAATCCCCCCGGAATCCTGCTTTAGATCAAACAGTCCGGGTTCATGGGCCAGCCGTTTTTGTCGCATGCGTTCGCGCATCTCACTGACCTCTTTTTGCAGGGTGGCGGGGTCCCGTTCCTTTCCCAGCACGGTTTCCCGGATTTTTTCAAACCGCAGGAAAAGGGCGGGATCTCCGGTAATGGGCCGGGCCCTTATCAGGGCCTGGTGTTCCCAGGTCCATGCCTGGGTTTCAAGATATTCCTCAAAGGCATCCATGTGGGAAACAATCATGCCCGAAGCGCCCCCGGGCCGAAGCCGCATGTCCGCACCATAAAGGGTACCGGCAGAGGTGTGCATTGTCAGAAGACCAATGATCCTCTGGCCCAGGTTTGAATAGAACAAAACATTGTCAATGGATCTGCCCGGGGGCATCTCCTCCCCTTGAGGTGGATTGCCGCTGGTCATGCCGGGTTCTGCCTGAAAGAGAAATACAAGATCCAGATCTGATTTATATCCCATCTCAAGCCCCCCTACCTTTCCATAGGCCACAATGGCAAATCCCCTGGGATCTTTTGGATTGGCCGTGATTCCCTGGGGAAGCCCGTATTTTTGGGTCATAATGTCCCAGGCGATTTTAAGTACCTGAGCGAGGACCGTTTCTGCAATATAGGTCAGATGGTCACTGACTTTCATGAGGGGGTAATTGCCGCTGACATCTGCGGCAGCCACCCGCAGGGTATTGACCTGGCGGAAAATACACAATTCTTCCAGCAGATATTCCACATCCCCGGAAGAAATTTTTTTCATCCGGTCTGCCATTTCCCGTTCAAGGGCGGCTTTTTTAGGCGGCGCATACAGGGTGGCCGGGTGCATGAGCTCATCCAGCAATACCGGATGTTGGCTTAAGAAAGTGATGATCCAGGGGCTTTTTTGGGCCAGGACAATCAGGGTATCCAGAGCCCCCTTGTTTTCAATAAGAAGGGAAAGATAACAGGTTCGGCGCTCAATGGTGATGATCAGATCGATCAATTTGCTAAGAATGGATTGGGCTTCTTTTTCTTGACCTGCTTTTTTGACCAGCATCGGCATGAGCCGGGTCAATTTTTTTCGACCGTTGGGGGTCAGACGCTGGGTGTTGGGGTGGTCAGCAAGGGTTTTTAAAATCGCCAATAACTGATCGGAATCCCCAAACCCTGACACTTCAAGGGAATCTGAGGTAAACTGGGGATCATTGATGTTGGTCCACATTTCCCTGAGATGTCGGGTCTGGGTGTCTGTGCTGTCCTCCTCGTCGGTGACCAATAACTGGGAAAAATGGCTGTGGACCCGGGTCAGAACATGGCTCAGCTCTTGATTGAAGGGGTCAAAGGATTCAAATCCCATGGACAGGGCCAGAATCAGTCGCTGGTCCGCCTTTTCCGGTATGTCATGGGTCTGGCGGTCCTGGTATTCCTGGAGCCTGTTTTCCACCTGCCGCAAAAAGCAATAGGCATCCTTTAAATCCTGCCGGGTCTCTTGATTGATACACTTATGAACCTGCAACAGGTCCAGCACCTTGAGGATCTGCTGCTCCTGGAGTTCGGGTTCCACCCCGCCCCGAATCAGCTGGAACAACTGACCGAAAAACTCAATTTCCCGGATGCCGCCAGCCCCCAGTTTGATATTGTCTTTGAGCTTTTTGTCCTTTACCTGGAGGGTGATCCGATGTTTCATCTCCCGAAAAGAATCAAAGGAACCATAGTCAAAATACCGACGGTAAATAAAGGCGTTCAACCCTTTGAGCAGGGCATACCCCTGTTCAATACTGCCGGCAACGGGTCGTGCCTTTATCATGGCATATCGTTCCCATTCCCGGCCCTGGGCCTGGTAATAATCCTCAAAGGCAGCAGCACTCATAACCAGGGGGCCGCTGTCGCCAAAGGGTCTTAACCGGGTGTCCACCCGGAAAAAATTAACGCCGCCTCCCATGGTAAACAGCTTTAAAAATTCCCGGCAGAGTCGGGTAAAAAATTCATCGTTGGAAACGGGGTTTTCCCCGGTGGTAACCCCTTCCTTAGGATAGACAAACATCAGATCAATATCCGATGAGAAATTGAGTTCCCTGGCCCCCAGCTTTCCCATGCCAAGGACAATAATCTGTTGGGGGGTTCCATGGGAATCTGACGGAATGCCGAATCGCTGGCAAAGGGTGTCGTGTAAAAAGTTGATCCCACACCGGACACAGGCCTCTGCCAGGTTTGACAGATCCAATAAGGTTTCGTCAAGCGTGGCGGTTCCCGTCAGGTCCCGCCATGCGATGCGGATGGATTCATATAGTTTGAATTGAAGCAGGGCCTCTTTCACAAATGCGGGATCCAAGGTTTCCCGAGCCATGACGCGTTCGAGTCGATCCGAATAAGTATGATCGGAATAGGAACGGGCAAGATCCCCTGAATTGACCAATGTTTGGTAGAAAGCGGGGTTTTGGGATAGGGTGACGGCAACATATTCACTGAACAGCATCACCTTTATAAAATCAGAGGCCTGGACCAGTTCTGGGATCAGTTCCGGGGCCGTTTCAAGCCGGTTTTTTTCAATTCCTTCGTAAAAAGAGTCCAGCCGGTTCTTCAAAAGGGTAAATAGGGAAGGTTCAAGATTTGGAAAAATGCGATCAATCAATGTTAGGTCCGGTGTCGGATACATGCGCCTGCCTGATATTAAAGGTTATGGTCTTGTACACCATAATATTGCCCGGAAAATTTAGCAAGGCAAACCCGGGGCTAAAAGCAATTGTCCGGTACCGGAATCTGTTGTGCCTTATCCATTTTCTTTACCGGTGATAACTTAAAATCTGCCCGGGAAATGGCTTGTCCAAATAATCTGAGTTGGCGGGTTTGTGTTGGGTATGGGAGTAGCCCAGGGCGACCATTTTTTTACTGAAATTGGCATGGTGACCCCGCCCCGGATCAACAATGATCACATCACAATCCGGTTTTGCATGCTGCTCAATGAAGTTAGACAACAGGCTGGTATGGCTTCTTTCGTATAAAAGGTCACTGCCGATCACCAGGTCAAACAATCCAAGACCGCTGTTTGCATCCTCCCATCCCGTGCGAACAAAGGGGATGGGATTCCCCTTGTTTAAAAGAACGTTTTCCAAAAGGAAGGGCCCCACCTCCGGATGGTAGTCCGTGGCCGTAATATCTGCAAGACGATGGTTCAGCATCAAACTGCTCAGTGCGATGCCGCACCCCACTTCCAGTATCCGTTTTCCTTGAATCTTATAATCGAACATGTGATGGGCCAGGACCTCACTGGAGGCCCAGACGATTCCGAACAACGGCCACATGGCCGAAGATATGCCTAATTTTTCGGCGACGCCGTCGATGTCAAGAAATTGCAGGTTATCTCGTAAAGTTCGGACATGAATATCCACATTGTCAAACTCAATGGTTTGGTAACGAATGCGTAACGAAGACATAAAAACCTTAATTAATAGATGATACGCAGCCTGGGCGTATCTCAAATTGGACTGGCTACGTTAAGCCATCATTTTAACACCTATTGGCATTGCTTTGCAAATGAATCCCTAATTTTTCATATTATATAGGTAACCGATACTGGTTGCACCATACCCGGCAGGCCAATGGGACAATCCCTTATGTAATTTTTATTGACGTAGAAATTAATTAAAAGGACGTCTTCTTTGATGTTCCGGAAAACGCTTTAAATAATTTTTGGGCTGTGATACATCCTGGTGCAGTTTTAAAATCTGCTGTTTTTTATATGAAGATGTTCTCAAAGGCTGAAAATGATTCAACTCGAAGACCTTAAACCCAATGCCGTGTTAAGAGGGCTTTTGCCTGACTGCCTGGTCACTGTCGTCAATATTCAATGGTATGGTTCCGAGGCGTTGGAAATGACCTACAAAACGCCGAATGGCAGAGTTGCCAATGAACTTGTTTACCGCAGCGATGAACCAAGACTTGATCTTGTTGAGCATGGGCGTCCATGGAGTTTTGATGGTGACGGGGCCATGTTCCGGCTTGTTTCCGAGGCACATCGCATCAACCTTGCCCATCTTTTTGATCCGGTACTGGCGGTTCACACCTCTTTGGTAGATCCTCTGCCGCATCAGATTACAGCCGTTTATGGAGAGATGCTCCCCAGACAGCCGCTGCGGTTTCTTTTAGCGGATGATCCGGGTGCCGGAAAAACGATTATGGCCGGACTTCTGATCAAAGAGCTGATCGCCCGCGGTGACCTTCAACGCTGCTTGATCGTCTGCCCCGGCAGTCTTGCAGAACAGTGGCAGGATGAGCTCTACCGCCGTTTTTCTTTGCCATTTGAGATTCTGACAAACGATAAACTTGAAGCCGCCCGCACCGGTAACTGGTTCCTTGAGGCAAACTTGGTGATTGCCCGCCTGGATAAACTCTCGCGCAACGAGGATGTGCAGCAGAAGCTTAAGGCCCCGGATTGTCAATGGGATCTGGTCGTCTGTGACGAAGCCCATAAAATGTCAGCAACCGTATTCGGAACAGAAGCAAAATTCACCAAGCGCTATCGGCTCGGGCAGCTTTTATCAAGTCTTACCCGGCACTTTCTGCTGATGACGGCCACTCCGCATAATGGCAAAGAGATTGATTTCCAGTTATTCATGGCCCTGATCGATGGGGACCGCTTCGAGGGGCGCTTCCGGGATGGTGTCCACTCTGCCGATGTCTCAGATCTCATGCGGCGTATGGTTAAGGAAAATCTGCTTAAATTTGATGGAACGCCGCTTTTTCCTGAACGTATCGCCTACACGGTTCCCTATAGACTCTCTGCTGAGGAAGCTTCTCTTTACAAAGCCGTCACCGACTATGTCCGTGAAGAGTTCAACCGGGCGGAAGCGCTTGAAAACGGTAAGCGGGCAGGAACCGTTGGGTTTGCCCTGACCATTCTTCAACGGCGGCTTGCATCTTCACCCGAGGCGATTCATCAATCGCTTCAGCGCAGACGACAAAAGCTTGAAAGCCGTCTGCGGGAGCTGGAAGTGCATCAACGCGCCGGCAGAATCGAGGCCTTCCTTTCTGCCCAGCTGCCGTTCCTGGACACAGAAGACATGGAGGATCTTGAAGATGCGCCGGAAGATGAAATCGAAGCCGCAGAAGGCGAAATTCTTGACCAGGCCACGGCCGCTCGATCCCTCCAGGAGCTGAAGGCTGAAATAGAAACTTTAAAAAATCTTGAATCCCTTGCGCTTACGGTCAGGAACAGCGGTACTGATACCAAATGGCGGCAATTGGCAAGCCTTTTGAATGAAATTTTTACAACCCGGCTCCTAGTGGACAGGGTGGAAGACGAGGTCAAACCCTATGGATCGGGTCCCATTCCTCCCCACAAGGCCTCTGTCCACCAGAAACTGGTTGTTTTTACCGAACATCGGGATACCCTTAACTATCTGGAAGCCAGAATCACGGCTTTGCTGGGCCGGGAATCCGCAGTTGTGGTCATCCATGGCGCTGTCGGCCGTGAGGAACGTCTCAAAATCCAGGAGGCTTTCCGGCATGATCCGCAAGTTCAGGTGCTACTTGCCACGGATGCAGCAGGGGAGGGCATCAATCTGCAGCGGGCTCACCTGATGATCAATTATGATCTGCCCTGGAACCCCAACCGGATCGAACAGCGATTCGGACGGATTCACCGTATCGGCCAGACCGAAGTCTGCCATTTGTGGAACCTGGTGGCTGAAGAAACCCGGGAAGGGGATGTCTACCGGAAACTTCTGGACAAACTGGAGCAGGCCCGTCAGTCCCTTGGCGGCCAGGTCTTTGATGTATTGGGCAAACTCCAGTTTGAGGGAAAACCGCTGCGGGATCTGCTTATTCAGGCCATACGGTATGGCGAACAACCCGAGGTCATGACCTATTTAACCACGGTGCTGGACCATGCCCTTGACAGGGAACAGCTGCGGGATCTGCTGGATGAACGGGCGCTTGCCCACGATGCCATGGATGCCAGTGGAATCCGAAGGGTCCGGGAAGATATGGAACGGGCCGATGCCAGGCGTCTGCAACCCCATTATATTGAATCTTTTTTCCGTGAGGCGTTTCAACATCTGGGCGGAACAGACAGGATACGCGAACCCCGGCGTTATGAAATTACCCATGTGCCTGCTGTCATCCGGAACCGGGACCGTCTGATCGGCATGGGCGAGCCGGTGCTTTCCCGATATGAACGGATCACCTTTGAAAAAGAGTTGATCAATCCCCAGGGCCAGGCGCTTGCTGCATTTGTCTGCCCGGGTCATCCGCTGCTCGATGCAGTCACTGATTTAACACTGGAACGTCACCAGGACCTTCTCAAGCGGGGAGCAGTCCTTATTGATGAACATGATGCAAGCCTGAATCCCCGGGTGCTTTTTTATCTGGAACACGCCATCCAGGATGCCGGCACCACCCGGACAGGCGACCGCCGGATTGTTTCAAGGCGAATGCTCTACGTGGAGCTGGATGCAGACGGCAACAGCCGCCATATGCAATATGCACCCTATCTTGATTTCAGACCCCTGAAAAAAGAAGAGCCTTCCGTCGAAGAAATTCTTGCAAGATCCGAATGCAACTGGATTAACCGGAAACTTGAACACACGGCCCAAGGGTATGCCGTCACCCACGTGGTGCCGGAACACTTAGCCGAAGTGCGTAAAGGCCGTCTTGCCCTGATCGGCAAAACCGAAGCGGCTGTCAAAGAACGACTCACAAAAGAGATCACCTATTGGGATCATCGATCCGAACAGCTCAAATTACAAGAACAGGCCGGGAAAATTAATGCCCGCCTCAATTCCAACGAAGCCCGGAAACGCGCCGACACCCTGCAGGCCCGTCTGCAAAAAAGGCTTGAAGAACTTAAGCTCGAAGCCCGGATTTCACCGTTGCCGCCCGTGGTCATCGGCGGGCTTCTGGTTGTTCCTGTAGGACTTGTGCGCCAGATGACCGGTGACACCCAAGAATTCCAGGGACCAGTGGGCCGTACCAGGGATACCCAGGCTGCGGCGGCCAAAGCACGATCCGTGATCATGGCGGTGGAACGCGACCTTGGCTTTGAACCGGTTGACCGAGAATTTGAAAAACTGGGGTATGACATTGAAAGTCATGTCCCCCATACCGGTAAATTGCGGTTTATTGAAGTAAAAGGCCGGATCTCAGGCGCTCCTTCCATCACGGTCACCCGGAATGAAATCTTATATTCCCTGAACAAACCCGATGATTTCATCCTGGCCATTGTGGAATTCATGGGGGATAACGAACCCCGTGTCCACTACCTGCGCAGACCCTTCCAGCGGGAGCCGGATTTCGGGGTGACCAGCGTCAACTATAATTTTGCCGAACTGTTGGCACGGGCGCAAAGTCCATCATGATAAAAAAAATGATGACAATGGGCTTTTTTGATGTTATTGTATCTTACAATCTTACTTTGAACAACACCCGCCACGCCTCTGATTCAAGCGCACCCCGGCGGGTTACTTATTTTGGGGGCATCGCATGAAATACGCCAAGCTCCCGCTGACCATCCAAGAACAGATTGATCTCCTCATTTCCCGCAGGATGGAGATACCCGACCGGGACCGCGCCTTTCGTTATCTCTCGCATATCAGCTATTTTCGGCTCCGCGGCTACTGGATTCCCTTTGAAATGCCGGATGATGAAAAAGATCATCACTTCAAGGAGGGCACAACCTTTGACCATGTACTTGACCTGTATATCTTTGACCGGAAGTTCAGGCTTTTGATGCTTGAGGCTGTTGAACGGGTGGAGATATCCTTCCGGGCACATTTTGCCAATGAATTGAGTCTTCTTTACGGAAGCCATTTTTATCTGGAGGATACATATAGCCATAACACCAAAATCCATCAGGGACTGATTGAATCCCTTCAGGCGGAAATGAACCGAAGCTCCGAGCTTTTCATCGAACATTACAAAAATACCTATGACGACCCCCCATTGCCCCCGGTCTGGGCATCCGTCGAGGTCATGTCCTTTGGCCAGCTCTCTGTCTGGTTCAAGAATCTCAAGGCCCGAAACGACCGGAACCGGATGGCCCGGGCCTATGGCATTGATGAGGTCATTCTTAGGTCCTTTATGCACCATCTAACCATCGTCCGTAATATCACGGCTCACCACGGCCGACTCTGGAACCGCCGCATGACATTTATCATGAAGGTGCCTAGGAAACCGCGGGTACTCGCTGAAATGCTCAACCCGAAAACCGACCGCTATATCGCAAATACCGTGATCATGCTGGGGTATTTTCTCAAACTGATCAGCCCGGGAACCACCTGGCCTGCAAGGATGCGGAAGCTGATTCAGGATGCGCCCGGTATCAAGCCTGCTGCCATGGGATTTAATGAAAACTGGACAGATCTGCCCTTGTGGGATACCAATAGATAACCCAAATTGCTGAAAGTGAAAATAATAAACATATGAAAAAAAAACTCATTGAAGTGGCTCTGCCCCTGGTTGCGATTAACAAGGCTGCTGCTCACGAAAAAATGCCTGGCATAGGGCCGCATCCACGCGGTCTGCATCTCTGGTGGGCCAGACGTCCCTTGGCAGCAGCCCGGGCCGTCATCTTTGCCCAAATGGTGGATGACCCTTCAGGTTATCCAGACCTGTTTAAGACGGAGAAAGCTCAGGAAAAGGAGCGACAGCGTCTCTTTGGAATCATTGAGGATCTGGTGCTGTGGGAAAACACCACCAATGAAAAGGTATTGCAGCAGGCCAGGGACGAGATCTGGGTTAGCTGGCGCCGCACCTGTGCTGAATATGCCGATCACCCCCGAGCCAAAGAACTCTTTGACCGCCACGTCCTGCCGGCCTTCCATGATCCCTTTGCCGGAGGCGGCGCCCTGCCCCTGGAAGCCCAGCGCCTGGGGCTGGAAAGTTATGCCTCGGACCTTAACCCCGTGGCCGTGCTGATCAACAAGGCTATGATCGAGATCCCGCCCAAATTTTCAGGCAAGCCACCGGTGAACCCGGACTGGCAGGACAAATCAAAGGGAGAGCAGTCTTTGAGTCTCTGGCAGGGTGCCCAGGGCCTGGCCGAAGATGTGAGATACTATGGGAAATGGATGCGGGATGAGGCGGAAAAGCGCATCGGCCACCTGTACCCGAAGATCGAAATTACAGAGGACATGGCGCAGGAACGGCCGGACCTGGACAAATATGTGGACCAGAAACTCACCGTGATCGCCTGGCTCTGGGCACGCACGGTTAAAAGCCCCAACCCGGCCTTTGCAGATGTAGACGTGCCGCTGGCTTCTTCCTTTATGCTCTCGACCAAGGCGGGTAAAGAGGCTTATGTGGAACCGGTGATTGAGAATGGCAGTTACCGGTTTACAGTGAAAGTAGGCAAGCCCAAAGATACGGAAGGGGTGAGGCGAGGCACAAAATCCGGCGGTAGCGGTAGCAGTTTTCTCTGTCTGGTGTCCGGTACGCCAATGCCATTCGAGTATCTACGACTTGAGGCAAAAGCCGGTCGTATGGGAGCAAGGTTAATGGCGGTTGTTGCCGAAGGGAAACGTGGGCGAGTTTATCTCGAACCGAATTCTGAGATGGAGACGATTGCACTGAGTGCGAAGCCAATGGATGTGCCGGTAACCGATTTGCCAGAAAAAGCTCTTGGTTTTCGTATTCAGGAATATGGGATGAAACGATGGAGCGACATCTTCACTCCCCGCCAGCTCGTGGCGTTGACGACCCTCTCTGATTTGGTACAAGAAGCACGTAAGCAGGTGAAGCGAAACGCCATTCAGGCAGGTACACCCGACGATGACAAAGCCTTAGACAAACTTGGTGCAGGTGCTACGGCCTATGCCGATGCGGTGGGGGTGTATTTGGCTTTTGCGGTGGACAGGTGTTGTGATTTTTCTAATTCTTGTACACGTTGGGTTCCGGGGAATCAGAAAGTCATGAATCTTTTTGGGAAGCAAGCAATTGCCATGACATGGGATTTTCCTGAAGCTGCAATTCTCCATGAAACTGTAGGTGGTTTTGTTCCAGCAGCGGCATTCATTTCGGAATGCATCAAAAAACTTCCACAAAATGGTTTCGGCAGCTCATCACAACAAGATGCTATGAGCACCAAACTTTCATCTGGAAAAATTGTTTCAACAGACCCCCCCTATTATGACAATATTGGTTATGCAGATCTCTCAGACTTTTTTTATGTCTGGTTAAGACGTTCGTTGCATCCTGTGTTTCCAGGACTCTTTGCGACCCTTGCTGTTCCCAAGTCCGAGGAGCTGGTTGCCACACCTTACCGCCATGGCAGCAAAGAAAAAGCCGAGAGTTTTTTCCTTGACGGCATGACGGAGGCGATGCACCGACTTGCCGAACAGTCCCATCCCGCCTTTCCGGTCACAATCTATTATGCATTCAAGCAGTCCGAAAGTGACGGAGATGACGGCATGACCAATACCGGTTGGGATACCTTCCTGGCAGCCATTATCGAGGCAGGTTTTGCCCTTACCGGAACCTGGCCAATGCGTAGTGAACAGAAATACAGAATGGTTGGCATTGGCACCAACGCCCTCGCTTCCAGCATCGTCCTCGTCTGCCGGAAACGCGCAACCGACGCACCCATTGCCACCCGCCGGGACTTTGTGGCCGCGCTCAAATCCGAATTACCCGAGGCTCTGGCACATCTCCAACGCGGCAATATCGCACCAGTGGATCTGGCCCAGGCCGCCATCGGACCGGGCATGGCGGTCTACACCCGTTATGCAAAAGTTCTGGATGCCCAGGGCAAAACCCTTACCGTACGGGAGGCCCTCTCACTCATCAACCAGACCCTGGATGAGGCCCTGGCCGAGCAGGAAGGGGACTTTGACGCGGACAGCCGCTGGGCATTGACCTGGTTTGAGCAGATGGGGTTTGACGAGGGGGATTACGGCGTGGCAGAACAGCTCTCCAAATCCAAGAATACCGCTGTTGCAGGCCTTGTCGAGGCAGGTATTCTGGTGTCAAAGGCCGGCAAGGTCCGTCTCTTAAAACCTGCTGAACTTCCGGCAGACTGGGACCCTGAAACCGATCACCGCCTCACGGTTTGGGAGATGGTGCATCAGCTGATCCGCGTACTTGAAGCAGGGGGTGAAAGCGCAGCCGCAGCGCTTACGGCAAAATTGGGGACACAGGCTGAAACAGCCCGGGAACTTTGCTACCGCCTCTATACCCTGTGTGAACGAAAAAAAAGGGCCAGCGAGGCCATGGCCTATAATGGTCTGGTGCAGAGCTGGCCGGAGATCACCCGGATTGCCGGAGAAGACAAAATAAATAAACCTCAAAAATATATAGAACCTGAAATGTTCTAATAGGAGCACCCATGGCGATCACCAACCACGAACGCGTCGGAAAGGCATTGGAACTTCTTAAAACCGGTCTCGGGCCTTTTGCCCAGCGGGAGTTTAAAAATAGTTATAAGGACCGGGCCAAAGAGGAGATCCATAAGATAGTGGCTGACGATCGCATCAACGCGGATAAACCCATGGCCCTATGGGATGTGGCGGTTCTGCTCAAGCTCATGTGGGATTCCTGGAATACGGTTTTCCGCCTCACCCTGGGTCATACGGAGCGAAGCCTGGTCAGTGAGCTGCGGGACTGCCGGAACAAATGGGCTCACCAGGAAACCTTCACCGGTGACAACACCTACCGGGTCTTGGATTCTGCCTCACGGCTTTTGACAGCTGTCTCTGCCCCTGAGGCCAGTGAAATTGAACGAATGAAGATGGAGCTTTTACGCCTGAGATTTGATGAGCAGCTGCGCAGTGAAAAACGAAAGACTGCTGGCACGGCTGTGGAAAGCGCTGCAACCGGCAATCTCAAACCCTGGCGGGAGGTGGTGGTGCCCCATAAGGATGTGGCCAGCGGCCGGTACCAGCAGGCCGAGTTTGCCGCGGATCTCTGGCAGGTCCACCTGGGTGAGGGAACCGAGGAGTACCGAAATCCAGTTGAGTTCTTCCGCCGCACCTTTCTGACCGAGAGTCTCAAAAATATGCTGGTGGGTGGGGTTCGGCGCCTGAACGGCCAGGGCGGAGACCCTGTGGTCCAGCTCCAGACCAATTTCGGCGGCGGCAAGACCCATTCCATGCTGGCATTGTATCATTTATTTTCCGGTATCAGCCCCACGGAACTTTCCGGCATTGATGAGGTGATGCACGAGGCAGAAGCCACGAGTGTGCCGACAGCCCGCAGGGTGGTCCTGGTGGGCAACAAGATTTCCCCGGGAAACCCATCTACCAAGTCCGATGGTACGGTTGTGCATACCCTTTGGGGGGAGCTTGCCTGGCAACTGGGCGGCAAAAAAGCCTATGCCCGCATCCAGGCCGATGATGAGAAAGCCACCAGTCCGGGCGATATCTTGCGCGAACTGTTTAAGGAATACAGTCCCTGTCTGGTCCTGATTGATGAATGGGTGGCCTATGCCCGCCAGCTCCATGACCAGAGTGATCTGCCGGCAGGCGGCTTTGAGACCCAGTTCACCTTTGCCCAGGTGCTCACCGAATCGGCCAAGCTGGCCGGAAACTGCCTGCTGGTGATCAGTCTGCCGGCTTCCGATACTACCGGGTCCCCCCACACCCGGGCCGATGATGTCGAGGTCGGCGGTCAGCGCGGACGGGAAGCCCTTGATCGCCTGCGCAATGTAATTGGCCGGGTTGAGTCTTCCTGGCGGCCGGCCAGTGCAGAAGAAGGCTTCGAAATTGTCCGGCGGCGATTGTTTGAGCCCCTTTCTGACCCTGCCCAGTTCAAAGACCGGGATGTGGTAGCCCGGGGCTTTGCCGATTTATACCGCACCCAGTCTGCGGAATTTCCGCCTGAGTGCCGGGATGGTGATTATGAAAAGCGAATCAAGGCTGCCTACCCGATCCATCCGGAAATCTTCGACCGGCTCTATACCGACTGGTCCACCCTGGTGAAGTTTCAGCGAACCCGGGGTGTCCTGCGGCTGATGGCCGCAGTTATCCACAGCCTGTGGGAAAAAGGGGATAAGAATCCATTAATTATGCCAGCCAATATCTCCATTGACGACCCGAGGGTACAGTTTGAGCTGACCCGGTATCTTACGGATAACTGGGTTCCGGTCATTGAAAAGGATGTGGACGGCCCCAGCTCCTTGCCCCTGCAGATGGATGGTGAGGTACCGAACCTGGGAAAATTTGCAGCCTGCAGGCGTGTGGCCCGAACCATTTACATGGGGTCAGCCCCACTGACCAAGGCAGCCCACCGGGGAATCGAGGACCGCCGCATCAAACTGGGGTGTGTTATCCCGGGGGAATCACCGGCCATCTTCGGTGATGCCCTACGACGTCTGGCAGGTGTGGCCACCTATCTCTACCAGGATGGCCCGCGCTATTGGTACTCGACCCAGCCCACTGTGACCAAACTGGCCGATGACCGTGCCGAACAGCTCAAACGGGATTCTGATAAAATCATCCAGGAGCTGAACCATCGCCTGCGTGAGGATCTTAAAACAATGGGGGACTTTAACCGCATCCACCCCATGCCCCAGTCCGGCCAGGATGTGCCCGATGACCCGGATGTCCGCCTGGTGGTGCTGGGCATTGACTTTCCGTACAGCAAAGAAGCAGCCAGTTCGGCCGGGCTTGCAGCCAGGGCCATATTTGAATCCCGTGGCACGACCCCCAGGTTGTATGGAAATTCCCTCATTTTCCTGGCAGCAGATAAAATCCGGCTCCAGGACCTCGATGAGGCGGTCAGAAAATATCTTGCCTGGGAATCGATCCTGACGGAAGCAAAACAGCTCAATCTTGATCCCCAGCAGGTGAAACAGGCGGAAACCCAAAAATCCATGGCCGATGGTGCTGTCAAGGCGCGCCTGCCCGAGACCTATCAATGGATGCTGGTGCCGGTACAAAAAGACCCTTCCTCGGCCATCGGGTGGCAGGCGTTTCGCCTTACCGGCCAGGATGCTCTGGCAGTCAGAGCCGGCAAAAAACTCAAGAATGATGAATTGATGATTTTAAGTTTTGCCCCCACATTACTCCGGATGGAACTGGATCGGGTGCCGCTCTGGCGGGGAGAGAACCATGTTGCTGTCAGGCAGGTTGTGGAGGATTTTGCCCGTTATCCCTATTTGCCGCGACTTAAAAATCCGGCCGTGCTGATATCCGCCATTCAGTCCGGTCTGTCATTGATCACCTGGGCAAAAGACGCGTTTGCCTATGCCGAGAGTTTTGATGACACAGAGCAGCGGTATCGGGGGCTGCGAACAATGCAATCGGTATCACTGATGAGCGAGGATATTCAAGGGTTGCTGGTTAAACCGGAAGCAGCACTAAAACAGATAGAGGCGGAGAAAACGCCAATACCCCTTGCCTCATCCGAAGAAGAAGAAGAGAATCCGGGCAATGGATTCAATATAATTCCAGGAACAACCCGAGAAGAATCACCCGGTCAACCGGAAGGAGCTGCAGACAAACCAAAACGGTTTTATGGCACAGTGACCCTTGATACCACCCGTGTCGGCCGTGATGCCGGTCGAATAGCAGAAGAAGTGATTGCCCATCTTGCAGGACTGATGGGTTCAAGAGTTACCGTGACCCTGGAAATAGCCGCAGAAGTCTCTGACGGCGTGCCTGATCAGGTGGTTCGCATCGTTACTGAAAACAGCCGGACATTGAAATTTATCAGCCTGGGGTTTGAAAAAGAATAGCCCGGGAAGTGACAGATCCAATTCTCAGGAGAGCGGTTAAGGACTTCATAAAAAATTTCTTAAATGGCGTACAAACCATATTTGATGGAAAAAACCAGGCAAATGGAGAGTGAATTCAAGAGGATAAACAAGACTTGCAAAACAGGCGCAACTTATGGTAATTAAATAGGTTCGTTTTGCAAAAATGGTTATGGATGGGATTAAAATTCGGGGAATACCCGGATTATTTAATAGGAGTATTTATATCAACAGTTGAGTCTATCAACGCAAGCGTGGACAGGTGTAAATCGACATGAAAGCATTATTAGCCCTGGAAGATGGCAGAACCTTTCCCTGCAGAAGCTTTACCGGACAGGGGGAAGCCACGGGTGAGGTGGTCTTTAACACGAGCATGACCGGGTACCAGGAAATCCTGACAGACCCGTCCTATGCGGGACAGATGGTGACCATGACCTGCCCCTTGATCGGAAATTATGGCGTCAACCCGGAAGATGTTGAATCGGACCGGATACAGGTAGCCGCCTTTATTGTCAAAGAATATCAGGACTTTCCCAGCAATTTTCAATCCAAAGGCACCCTGGCCGATTATCTGATCAAGGGACATGTCCTGGGAATTGAGGATTTAGATACCCGTGCCCTGACCCGGCATATCCGAAAATCCGGTGCAATGCGTGCCATTATCTCAACCTTTGACCTGGATCCCGATTCCCTGGTAAAAAGAGCTGGCCAGATTCCCTCCATGGAGGGCAGCGACCTTGTGAGGGGGGTTACCACGAAAAAACCCTATTTCTGGAAACATAACCGACCCGATTATGTGAACGTTGAAAAGCTTGCAGATCCCCTGATCTGGCATTATAAAGGCAGAAAACACTCGGTGGTGGCCCTTGATTTCGGGATTAAATACAATATTATCCGCTGTCTTGAACGAGAAGGGTGTGAGGTGTTGGTGGTCCCGGCAACCACATCCGCCCAAACCATACGAAACCTGAACCCTGACGGCGTTTTTCTGTCCAACGGCCCGGGGGATCCCGAACCGATCACCTATGCGGTGGACACCATCCGGCAACTGCTGGGATTTGTGCCTATTTTTGGTATCTGCCTGGGCATGCAGCTTTTGGGCCTTGCCATGGGCGGTAAAACCCTGAAAATCAAATTTGGCCACAGAGGCGGCAACCAGCCCGTAAAAAATCTTGCCACAGGTAAGGTGGAGATCACCTCCCAGAACCATGGCTTTGCCGTGGATCTCAACAGTCTGAGTAAAGAAAATGCCGTGCTCACCCATATCAATCTGAATGAAGATTCCCTTGAGGGACTTAAAAACGACACGGTTCAAGCCTTTGCCGTCCAGTATCACCCGGAAGCATCCCCGGGACCCCATGATGCCGCCTATCTTTTTAACCAGTTTGCAGAGATGATGAAACATGCCAAAGCGTAACGACATAAAAAAAATCCTGATCATTGGTGCTGGCCCCATTATTATCAGCCAGGCCTGTGAGTTTGACTATTCCGGGACCCAGGCCTGTAAGGCCCTGAAAGAAGAAGGGTTTGAAGTGATACTCATCAATTCAAACCCCGCCACCATCATGACCGACCCTGAAACCGCAGACAAGGTCTATATCGAACCGGTAAACGTGGAGACCCTGTGCAAGATCATTGAACGGGAAAGACCCGATGCCATTCTGCCCACCCTGGGCGGTCAGACAGCCCTGAACACCGCCATTGAAGCTGAAAAAACCGGCATATTTAAAAAATATAACGTTGAGATGATCGGTGCCTCCATTGAGGCCATCAACAAGGCCGAGGACCGGGAACTTTTCCGGAATGCCATGAACAAAATCGGTTTAAGGATTCCCAAAAGCGGTTTTGCCACCAACATGAACGAGGTGGAAGAGGTGGCACGACGAATCGGCTTTCCCATCATTGTCCGGCCCAGTTTCACACTGGG
>Ga0180007_10003734_pt1 | contig 16705 bp, 17 predicted proteins | sample MM_PC_MetaG_FD_121122 | JGI IMG/M metagenome (GOLD analysis project Ga0180007, IMG submission 121122) | Groundwater microbial communities from the Aspo Hard Rock Laboratory (HRL) deep subsurface site, Sweden - MM_PC_MetaG | ecosystem: Environmental > Aquatic > Deep subsurface > Groundwater... | reverse complement strand
TAACCTACAAAATTGCCTACTTAATAAAGGAAGTGGGGATTTCTCCAGAAAACATTCTTGCTGTAACTTTTACCAACAAAGCAGCAGGTGAGATAAAAACCAGAGTTGCCAATCTATTGGGAGAAAAAGATTTAACCGGAATTTGGATGGGAACTTTTCATGGAATTTGCGCTCGAATCTTAAGAGTTCATGGAAAAGCCATTGGAATTGCTCCAGGGTTTACAATTTTTGACGACGGCGATTCTAAATCTTTAATTAAATCCATTTTGAAAAGTTTTAATTACGATTCCACCAAATTAAATCCCAACGGGGTTTTAGCTAATATCTCCAGCGCCAAAAGCGAGCTTGTTAATCCCAAAACATTTGCTAAGTTTGCTTATGGTCCCTATTTGGAAAAAGTATCCAAAATCTATCCTGAATATCAGAAAGCGCTTAAGGAGCAAAATGCGCTCGATTTTGACGATTTAATTTCCGAAATTGTGAGGCTTTTTAGAGAAGCGCCAGATGTTTTAAGTTACTATCAAGACAAGTTTTTGTTTGTTTTGGTTGATGAATATCAAGACACCAACCGCGCGCAGTATGTTCTTATAAAGACTCTAACTTCTCGTTCTCAAAAACTCTGCGTGGTAGGAGATGTTTCGCAAAGCATTTATTCTTTTAGAGGCGCGGACTTTAGAAATGTTTTGTCTTTCGAAAAAGATTATCCCACCTCCAAAATTTTTTATCTTCCCAAAAATTACCGCTCGACAAAAACTATTGTTGAGGCGTCTCGTAGTGTTATAGAACATAATCAAACTCATTTAAAAATAAATTTAGCCACAGATAATTCCGAGGGAGAAAAAATTTTTCTTTACGAAGCTACAACCGAAGAAGACGAGGCAAACTTTGTTACCGAAAGAGTTAAAAACTCTAAGGGGGGTTTTTCCGACTTTGCGGTTTTGTACCGCACCAACGCCCAATCTCGAAGTATTGAGGAAGCGTTTATTAAAGAAAGTATTCCCTATAAACTTGTTGGGGGGACTCGCTTTTATGACAGAAAAGAAATTAAAGACGCCATCTCGTATTTGCGAATTTTGCATAATCCCAAAGATTTTGTTTCCTGGAAAAGAATCATAAATGTTCCACCCCGCAAAGTTGGAGAAAAAATGCTAGAGCAACTAAAATCAACAGCGTTTGCTATTGAAGAAGTCGCTTTAAAAACCACATTTCCCATTCGCGAAATGCTAACAGCGCAAAAAAATCTTACTGTACTAGAATTATTAGATTTTGTTTTGGATAAATCGGGGTATCTAGCACATCTTGATGACGGAACAGCTGAATCAGAAGCTCGAGTGGAAAACTTAAAGGAGTTGCGCTCGGTGGCATTAAGATTTGCCACCCTAGAAGAATTTTTGGAAAATATTGCGCTGGTTAACCCGCAAGATACGGCAACAGACGAAACCAAAAAAATGGTAAGCGACACCAAAGACGCGGTGAGTTTAATGACTTTGCACCAAGCTAAGGGATTAGAATTTTTCGGTGTTTTTATTGTGGGGTTAGAAGAAGGTCTTTTTCCCCATTCCAGATCGCTGGAATCAAAAGCAGAAGTAGAAGAGGAACGCCGGTTGTTTTATGTAGGAATGACCAGAGCCAAAGACAGACTTTATCTAACTTACGCTAAAAGACGACTCTATTTTGGAACAACCAGCATGGGAACTGTTTCGCGTTTTGTTTCCGAAATTCCCGAGCACTTGATGGAATCACCTCGCAGATTATCCTCCAAGTTTGAAAAAAGTGTAGATGATTTTTTGGACTTTTTAGAAGAACAACGCAAATCTGTGACAGAATAATTCCAATTCTTGACATATTTAAATATGTATTGTAGTATGAAAATACTATGAATACTTTAACTCTCACACAACTTGTCTCCATCTCGGAATTACAAAGAGATTATCCCTCTTTGGTAGAAAAAGTTAAAAAACTAGCTGTTCCTTTTTTTCTCTTAAAGAGGAACGAGCCCGAGGCGGTATTACTTTCATTACCCGTTTATGAAGCTATGGTAGAAAACAACAGGTTATACGAGGAAAAAATGGCGATGGAGGCAATAGAAGATTTTGATAAGGAAAAGAAAAAAGGCAAGTTACTGGTTGCTAAAAACGCCGAAGATCTTTTTAAGTAAATGAGAATTACTTCTGTTTTTTACACAGCAAAATTCAATAAAAAACTAAAAAATTTCCCCACCAAAGATAAGGTAACTTTCTTAAAAAAATTCCAGATATTTTTAGACAACCCATTTGAACCTCCATTAAAAACCCACAAACTAACTGGAAAATTAGAAGATTATTGGTCGTTTTCTCTTAACTACAGTACACGAGTACTTTTTAGATTTGTTACTGAAAGTGCGGTTGAGTTTATCGATTTGGGTGGGCACGATATCTACAGATAGAATCTGCGGTAGAATAGGAATTAAGTTACAATTAGTCGAGGATAAATATTATGAATAAAGAAATCAAACTCACCAAAAAATTATATTCGATATATGCAAAAGATGAGTGGGGAAGGTTGGTAAAAGACCCTTATCACTACTTAGAATTTAATACCTCTTTAAGATTTTTAAGGAAATATTTACCATTAAAGGGTTTGGTTCTAGATGCTGGTGGCGGTCCTGGACGGTATACCATAGAACTCGCTCAATTGGGTTACGATATAATTCTACTCGACTTAGTTCCAGAAAATTTAACGGTTGCTAGAGAGCAAATAAAGAAGGCAAAAATTGGTGAAAGGGTAAAGGGGGTTGTTGAAGGTTCGATAACGGACTTATCGGAATTTAAGGATAATTCGTTTGATGCAGTTTTGTGTTTAGGAGGTCCTCTCTCTCATGTTAGCCCTGAGTCGGAAAGACAGAAATCTATCTTAGAATTAGTGAGGGTTGCAAAACCAGGTGCTCCAATTTTTTCTTCTGTGATGAGTAAATATGGTGTTATGCTTTCAACACCAGGTGGTTGGCCTCAAGAAGTCATTTACAAGAAACATTACGAGGACTTGGTTTTTAAAGGGGAGGATTATAAATTTAGAGGCAATGCCTACTGTCATTTCTTCTCTTCTGACGAGCTAAGAACGATTTTTTCCGATAAAGGCGTAAACATTTTAGAAATAATTGGTTTAGAGGGATTGAATATTGATAAAAAAATTACAAATAACTTCGCAAGAAAATTTCCAGATGCTTGGAAAAACTGGATAGAGTTGCACAATAAAATATGTACCGACCCATTTGTTGTCAATTCAAGTGGACACATGATGATCGTTGCAAAAAAATACTAAGGAGTTTAATTACCATCAAAAACTTATTGGGAAGTAAGACGAGTGAAGCTCCTGCAACAAGTCGCGGGGCATCTTCCTCGTAAGGAAATTAGCTTATGAAAATTGCAAAGTCCAAAAACAAACATCCTCCGATTTATGCCTTTATTGATAGTCAAAACCTAAATCTTGGAACAAGCAAAGATATTTACCGTAATGGCAAATTAATCTACAAAGGTTGGAAACTAGATTTTAAAAAGTTTAGAAGATATCTACTGGACAAATTTCGTGTCTCAAAAGCCCTTTTGTTTATCGGGTACATTCCACAAAACAAATCTTTATATAATAAATTAAAAAGTTATGGATACGAGTTAGTTTTTAAACCAACAGTAAAAGATAATGAGGGTAAACCAAAAGGAAATGTTGATGCCGAGTTGGTTTTGCATTCTGCTGCTATAGAATTTGCAAATTATGATAAGGCGGTAATTGTTGCGGGAGACGGGGATTATCGTTGTTTACACGAATATTTAATAAGGAATAAAAAGCTCTCACAAATTATTATTCCTAATCGTTATAGTGAATCTAGTTTGCTAAAGGATTTTCAAAAATACAAAATATTTCTTTATAGAGAGAAGGAGAACTTACAGCTTAGAAAATGAAAGCGGGAGGCGTCGCACATAAACGCTTAGTTTATGGGTCGTATTCTCCCTAATGATTAGAGGCATTTAAACACTTTTTGGATGAAAAATCAACCGCAAAATTGGAAAGGAAGAAATGCGGTAGAATGAGGGGATGACACCTGCAGAAATTATTGGATCGGCAGTTATTACATTTTATTCTTTAGCATTTTTGCCAAACGAACAAACTCCCCAAGTACTTGGTGATTTTGTACAAGCTCCACCAGAAGTAAAAACTGTTTCCTCATTTAGGCAAAAAGAAGAAACAGAAGAAGAGCCGATACCTTATCCCACAAAAGAAAAGGAGGATGCTGACTTGGAAATTGGTCAAATGGAAGTATTAGAAGAAGGGATAAATGGAAAGCTGATTAAAAACTATCTTGTTACCTACTGGCAAAAAGGAGAGTCCGACAAAACTTTAATTGAAACTACAAGAGAAGAACCGACCGCAAAAGTTATTGCTGTCGGAACAAAGGTTGTCTGGAGAAAAATTAACACGCCAGATGGCGAAAGAAAATATTGGATGAAAATTCCCAATGTCTGGGCAACTTCGTATGATAAAAGCTGTGCTGGATGCAATGAATGGACAGCTCTAGGCACCAAACTTGATATTGGAACTTGCGCGGTGGATCCTAAAAAAATTAAGCTCTGGACCGAAATCTTTGTACCGGAATACGGAATTTGTCGGGCGCTGGATGTTGGAGGTAGTATAAAAGGTAATAAAATAGATGTGGGATTTTACGATTTACACGCTCAAGCCGCCGAAGTTGGCTGGACGGGATCCCATTGGACCGATATTTATCTCTTGGATCAAGCGCCAGAATAGCTTAGAATGTCAATATGTTTTACATCACAACCCCAATTTATTATTCCAACGACATTCCCCATTTAGGACATCTTTCGACCACCATTTCTGCCGATATTATTGCTCGTTATCACAGATTAATTGGGGATAAAACCCTATTTTTAACCGGTGTCGATGAGCATGGAGAAAAAGTAGAACAGACTGCCAAAAAGGCAGGTCGCGATCCCCAAGAATTTGTAGATCAAATGGCAACTTGTTGGCAAGAGTACTGGAAATCGATGGGTGTCCAAAACGATATTTTTATGCGCACCAGCAATCCCAAGCACAAAGAAATTGCCCAAGGCCTTTTGGAAAAAATTAAAGCCAAGGGAGATATTTATTTAGGAACATATAAAGGCATGTATTGTTTGGGGTGTGAAGAATTTAAAGCCGGCCGAGAATTGGTCAATGGTATTTGTCCAGAACACCGACCTGACCAAATGCAATACAAAGAAGAAAATAACTACTTTTTTAAACTCTCTAAATATGCTCAAAAGGTCAAAAAATTACTCGAAGATGGCACAATTAAATTAATTCCCGAGAATAAAAAAAAGGAAATGTTAGCTAGGCTTGAAAATGAGGTGACTGATCTTTCGGTTTCGCGTCAAAAGGTTGCATGGGGAATAGAACTACCATGGGATACCACACAAACAATTTATGTCTGGGTAGAAGCTTTAATGAATTATTATTCGGCAACTAAAATTTTTGGCAAAGAGGAATTTTGGCCGGCCTCGGTGCACTTTTTGGGCAAAGGCAATAATTGGTTTCATTCCGTGATCTGGCCAGCACTGCTTCTTTCTTGTGATCTTCCATTGCCCAAAGAGATTTTTGTCCACGGCTATTACAATGTAGAAGGCGTCAAAATGAGCAAGTCTTTGGGAAATGTTATTTCTCCCACAGATTTGACTGACAAATATGAGGTTGATGGCACGAGGTATCTATTGTGCGCAAGCCAGCCTTACTTTGAAGATTTTAGCGTCAGCTTTAAATGGTTTGACACCGTTTATAACAACGATTTGGCTAACGGTTTGGGAAATTTGGTCTCGCGAGTTGCCAAAATGTGCGCCGACGAAAAATTATCCTATTCAAATTTTGCGGATGACTTTGTGACTGTTTTAACCCAAAATCCCAGTCTTAAAAATGCGCTTGAGGAATACAAGTTATTTGAGGTTGTAGAAATTGTAAAAAGCAAAGTGAAAAAAATCAATGAGTACATTAATCAAAACGAACCCTGGAAAAAAGAAAGCGTGCCTAAAAAAGAAGTGTTATTTAATGCTGTAAAAAATATTCTGGAAATTGCCCTTATTCTAAAACCAGTAACCCCAGAGACCTCCGCCAAAATTATTAAAGTTTTTACCGCCTCCCCAATTCTTCCCTCTCCCACTCTTTTTGCAAGAGTCTCTTGAAAATTTGGTTGCGGGTCCTCGGGCTCGCACCGAGGTTAAGCGGGATTATGAGCCCCGCGAGATACTGCACCTCCCACCCGCAATGTGGGGCTATTCTATACCCATCTTATACTAATTTGCAACCTTGTTATGATGTATAATGAAATTATGGTCTGCCAAAAATGCCAAAAAGAAGTTAAAAACCCTGTTGCAGTATTTTGCTACTGGTGTGGTGCCGTTTTAGAACACCCTACTAATACCACTTCTACTGTGGAGAATCCAAAAACCGAAAGCAAAACACCCAAAGTAAAAATAAATAAACGATTAATGCTGGGGACTTTACCCTTTGTTGCCACAGCTTTAATAATAACCACACTTTTTACTTTTAAGGTAAAACCGTTTAATAAGCAGAGCACTAGCGCGCCAGTCATAGCCGAGATATCCCCAGAGTCGCAAGAGAACAAAATTAAAACGCAAGTTGTAGAGCTTGAAGATACTAATCTTGGTGATTCTTTTTCGTTTGGTGTTAGTAAATTTGAATCCTTAATCCCACAGGACATTATTTACTACATCGAAGGAACAAATATCAACGACCAACTAACGGCAGAAAGTCAAAAAAAATTCGAGGTCCTTTTGACTGACATTTTTGACCTGTCGCAGGAAGAAGCTTTAACTTATTTTTCCTCTGATTTTGGATATTTCTGCAACGGCGAAGGATGCGCAATTTTGCTTTTAGCTAAAGATGCCAAAAGCTTAAAAGCAAAAGCTGAAGATACCACATTTAAACCTGATGGTTTTAGTCTGGAACTGCTAGATAATACCGCTTTAATTTATCAGGATGAGGATGTCAAAAACGCCGTAGTGGAGGTTTACCAGCACCTTTCCAAAAGCCTTGATATGGACTCTAAATATCTAACAACACTTAAAGAAATTCCAACAAAAGGCTTGTTTATGGCATATGTTGGCAAGAGCGACAATCTAGGGGAAGAGCTTTTAGCCAGCGATTTGGAACTATTTAAATCCATCCCCGAATCCACTATAGAAAAAATCACAACTTACATGTATTGTTTAGATGAAAATAATCAAATAAATTTTTACTACAAATAAAATGCCCGAAGAATACCTATTTAAGGAACTTACTACTCTAAAAAATCGTGTGGAAAAATCCAAAATGCCCAGCGATTTAAAATCCCGAATCTGGGAAATGCTGGAACGGTTAAATCGTATGGCAAAGCTGGGGTCTTACAGCGCAGAGTACGAAATATTAAGCCGTTATGTGGACTGGGCAACTTTAATCCCCTGGCAAGAGACAACGCAAGATAATTTGGATCTAAAAAATGCCAAAAAAACTCTCGATACCAATCACTTTGGTCTTGATTCTGTTAAAGAAAGGGTCTTGGAGTATTTAGCGGTACGAAACCTGCTTACAAAGAAAGGTCTTGTAGAAACGGAGCATTCGCCAATTTTGTGCCTTGTAGGTTTGCAGGGGACTGGAAAAACCACTATGGCGGAGTCCATTGCAACCGCCTTAGGTCGCAAATTTATAAGAATTTCGCTAGGAGCGCTGGGATCAACTTTGGAGCTTAGAGGTCGCTCCAGCACCGACCCCGGCGCCGAACCCGGACAAATTATTAAAGCCTTGGTTCGTACTGGGTCTTTTAACCCTCTAATTTTGCTGGATGAGATGGACAAAGTAAGCGGAGAAAAGGGTTTGAGATCGGACTTTATGGCAGTGCTTTTAGAAATATTAGACCCTGAACAAAATAATAAATTCCGAGATCACTATCTAGACTACCCAACAAATCTTTCGCAAATTCTTTTTGTGGTTAGCGCTAACAACACGGGGTCGTTTTCAGCGGCTTTAATGGATAGATTGGAAATTATTACAATGCCCTCTTACACAGATACCGAAAAGGAACGCATTGCCCGCGATTTTTTACTTCCAAAATCCATTAAACAAGCTGGTTTGGATGAGAATCAAATTAAAATAGATGATATACTTTGGCCTCTGATTATTAAACCTTTAGGTTATGATAGTGGAATAAGAAGTCTTAAAAGGCTCTTGGACGGCATGACCAGAAAGATAGCAAAAATGGTGGTGGAAGAAAAAATTGTCAAGGTCAATATTACCAAAGAGAATTTAAAAACCTATATTTCTGGATTCTATTAGAGTTGAATAAAGAAGAGATAGATCAGCAAATTTCCAAAGCGGTGATTTCGTGCAAAAAATGCCGTCTTTGCAAAACAAGAAAAAAAGCAGTCCCGGGAGAAGGGTCTTTAATAACCTCCGTAATTTTCGTTGGAGAAGCTCCGGGTCAGAACGAAGATGAGATGGGAAAACCCTTTGTGGGAAGGGCGGGAATTCTTCTAACGGAACTTTTTAAAAAAATTGGATACGAAAGAAGTCAGATCTGGATTGGCAATGTAATAAAATGTCGCCCTCCAGAAAACAGGGCGCCAATGGTAGACGAGTTGCGCAATTGCGCGCCCTATTTAGAAAACCAGATTAAGCTGATTAACCCAAAGGTGATTGTAACTTTGGGGAGATTTGCTCTAGAACATTTTATTAAAGAGGGAAAAATTTCCCGAGACCATGGAATTCCCCAAATCTGGAAGGGTCGGGTGGTTTTTCCTGTTTATCACCCGGCGGCGGCATTGAGAAACCCGCAGGTGGGTATCGTTTTGGAAAAGGATTTTAAAAAAATCCCCCAAGTTATAAATGACGCCGAGGAGATGATAGGAAAAGTTAAGGAAAAAACCACAGATCAAAATAGAGGTCAGATGGGTTTTTTGTGAAAAATATGAACTTAAATAGCTTTACCCAAAATAAAAAGAAAGATGTCAAGCTAATTGTCATTGGCGGTACCGCCGATGTGCAAAAGAACATGTTCGTTTATGAATACGGAAACGACATTGTCATATTTGATTGTGGCATTGGCTTCCCAGGAAGAGACGCCTTCGGAGTAGATTTAATTATCCCCGATTTTTCTTATATTCTCCAAAACATTAACAAGGTTCGTGGTCTTGTGGTAACTCATGGACACGAGGATCATTTTGGGGCAATCCCACACCTGTTAAAAGAGGTTCGGATTCCAATTTATTGTGCCAAAATTGTGGCAGAGCTTTTAAAAAACAAACTTAAGGAGGGGAATTTGCTTATTGGAACAAGCTTAAATATTATCAACCCCGATGGACCTTCTTTTAATCTTGGGGTTTTTAAAATTGACCCTTTTAGGGTAAATCATTCGGTTCCTGAAAGTTTGGGGTTTGCTATAGAAACACCACAGGGGACAATTTTTCATGTTTCCGACTACAAATTTGACTGGACTCCTACAATGGACAAACAGTTCGATATTCCAAAAGCGGTAAAACTAGCACAAAATGGCGTTATTGCTTTGTGTTCCGACTGTTTGGGAGCAACTTCGGAAGGGTTTACCCATTCTGAACGCGAAATTCAAAAAACCTTTGACGAGTATATTGGAAATGCCAAAGAACAAGTTTTTGTAACTACTATGTCCTCCAACATTTCCCGAATTAAAATGGTGGTTGACGCATCAAGCAAGGTTGGTAGAAAAGTTGTCATAGGGGGAAGAAGCATGGACCAAACCGTAGAAATTGCCAGAAGACTGGGATATATTCCTTACCCCAAAGAAACTTTTGTTCCCATTAGAGGTTGTCAGAGCTACGCGCAAGACAAACTTACCTACATAGTTGCAGGATGCTACGGACAGCAGGGCTCGGCACTTAGCAGAATTGCCAAAGACGAGCACAAGCACATTAAACTTAAAAAAGGAGCCGCTGTAATCTTTTCGGCCGATCCCATTCCTGGAACTGTGGATTTAGTAAACGAGCTTATTGACAAACTAACGCTCGCTGGAGCAGAGGTAATTTACAGCGCTGTCCAAGAAAACCTGCATGTTTCGGGTCACGGATCGCAGGGAGATCACATACTCTTGGCATCGCTTGTCCGCCCCAAATACTTTATTCCTATTGGGGGGACAATTTCGCTGATGCGCGCTTATTCCAACAACATGGTCAAAATTGGCGCCCCACAGGAAAATGTTTTAGAGCTTTTGGAGGGAGACAGTATTTCGTTTTCTCGCGGTATGGCGTACAAACACCACGAACTGGATACTCACGATGTTTTTATTGGAAGCCAAGTAGATGTTGTAAGTCCTGTTGTCCTAAAAGATCGAAAAACACTTTCTACCGATGGAATTTTTGTAGCTATTCTTAAATTTGATCGCGAAAAAAGGGGGTTTCTAAATTCGGCCGAAATAGTTTCTCGAGGGTTTGTTTATATGAAAGAGTCTAAAGAGCTAATTCGCGGAGCCGAGGAAGCTATTGTAAAGACACTTCAAGGGAACAAAAGAAAAAGCCGTGATTGGGTGGCAGTTAAAGACGAGGTGGAAAAAACCTTATATAAATACTTCCAAAAGACCACCGGTCGCACTCCCCTAATTCTCCCAGTAATCGTGGAGGCTTAATTGGCGTATTTGTGGAGGACAGAAGAAACAAGTGTTTGGTAGGGTAATCCTTCTTCTACCGCTTTCGATTTAAGTTTTAATAAATCTTTCTGCGATAGTCTAATATTAATGTTTCTAGTTTTGTTAAAGGTACTTCTAGCATAGCTTACATAGTTTTTGATAGCGCTAGAAGCATTGGGTACACTTTTTAATTTACCCTCATCAAAACTCTTGGCTATTTTTTGTTCTTCTTTATCCAGTTCGTAATATTTCATAATAAATACTTCTTTGTAGCCTTTCTGCTTGGAATGATGGTTTTTAAAAAAACCTTTTCTTCGTCCTCAACAAAAGGTACAAGATATACATAACTATTAAGCATAACAACCATTACTTGTTGATTCTTTCTAATTGGGTGGGCAACTATATCTAGTAAGTTACCCTCTTCAATAGAAACCAACACATCCTCAAACGAAATATCTCTTTCCAATTTTAATTTTTGATTTTTTTCCTCGTCCCAATCAAAATGCTTCACACTCATAATATATTACATTAAGTATGTAATGTCAATTTCTAATATATTTCAATAAAAATTCTTTACCTCTTTCAAACACCGGGGGGTCAACCCAACTTCGGAAGTTGGGTGTGTACTGGCTACAATTCAAGGAGGCTTTTCGGCGGGTTACAACATTGTTATCTTAAAAGATCTTATAGAAACTACTGACGACCCCATCCGACAAAAGATACAGGAATTACTAACAAAGTATACTTGGCCAGTTATGTTTGGAGCGACTATCTCATCAGACGAGTTTATTAACCAAATAAAATAGATTCTCCTGCTAGCTAACAAAAACCCCTTTAATAGCTAATCAAGACAGTAATTTGTCTAATTTTTTTGGTGTTAAACTACTTTTAGTGGTGATCTTCTTCTGCCATGGCTTGCTCTCTTGTCAATTGCACACGGTCAGCAGGGTGGTTGGGAGGGCTGTAAATTGTATAAAGCTTTAAATCTTCCGTCTCGGATGTGTTAATTAAATTGTGCTCGGTTCCCGCGGGAACCACAATAGCGCTACCGTCTTTAAGTTCGGTTTCTTCCCCATTCATCACAATTTTCCCTTGACCTTTTTCGATTCTAAAAAACTGGTCGATTGTTTCGTGTATTTCTAGCCCAAGATCCTCTAAAGGCTTTAAACTCATTAAAACCAGCTGCATATGGGATGGTGTATAAAGCACCTGGCGAAAATTAGCATTTTGTAATGTTAGCTCCTCAATATTTCCTGTATACCCTGTCATGCTACCTCCTCCTTTTCTTCTGGAGAATCGCCAATCTCCAAGGGAACTTCCTGATCTTTTTTAAGGGCGTTTCGAATCCCTTTTTCTATATCTTCGGCAACACCTTTATTTTCTTTAAGATAAATTCTTGCCCCTTCTTTTCCTTGCGACATTTTTTGCCCTTTAAAGGAATACCAAGATCCTGATTTTTCCACAACTCCAAGCTCCACCCCAACATCAATTAAATTGCCTTCTTTGGAAATTCCCTCGTTAAACAAAATATCAAATTCGGCAACTCTAAACGGCGGAGCGACTTTGTTTTTTACAACTTTAACTTTAGTTCTATTTCCAATCGCTTTATCTCCTTCCATAATGGATGTTACCCTTCTAATCTCAAGTCTCACAGAAGCATAAAATTTTAAGGCGCGACCCCCCGGAGTAGTCTCGGGATTGCCAAACATAATTCCAATCTTTTCTCTGATTTGGTTGGTAAATACTACAGTGCAATTTGATCTGGATACCGCGGCAGTAATTTTTCGCAAAGCTTGCGACATTAGTCTCGCCTGCAAACCCATGTGGGAATCCCCCATATCCCCTTCTATCTCGGCCCGTGGAGTTAAAGCCGCAACCGAATCTATAGCAATTAAATCCACCGCGCCACTTCTAATTAAAGTTTCGGCAATCTCCAAAGCCTGCTCGCCAGTATCGGGTTGAGAGATTAGAAGGTTATCTAAATTTACTCCGCATTTTGTGGCATAAAGCGGATCCATTGCGTGTTCCGCATCAATAAAGGCTGCCGTTCCTCCCTTTTTTTGCGCTTCGGCAATAATATGTTGTACCAGGGTAGTTTTACCCGAAGACTCCGGTCCGTAGATTTCGACAATTCTACCTCTGGGAATTCCCCCAACCCCAAGCGCCAAATCCAAAGCGATAGATCCTGTAGAGATAACCTCGATATTTCGCAATTTCGCGGATTCCCCTAAACGCATAATGGCTCCTTTACCAAAGTTCTTCTCAATTTGATCTAAAGCATTTTTTAGCGCTAGTACTTTTCCATCTTTTTCTACCATGATATTAATTTATACATTATAGATTAGCAAGTCAAGACCCCCATAGACAAGTTTTTAACAAACGGGAAAAACTTATAGCGTAATCAATACCGGCAAATTTTAATTAAAATGCGTGCTGTAAAAAGGAAATATCCCGTGTGGAAAAACGGAAAAGAGAAATCCTTTGCAGGATACAGGATATCTAAACTTGTTAACATATCAACAAGATCTATGACTACTATTGTATTAATACTACCTTTAAACTAAATCTAAAGAGGATAAGTAGATTAGCTGTAAACTTCCCTTACAAAAACTTCTTGTTTTTTGTCCTAAGTCGCTAGTATGAGAGAACTGTAGAGCTATCCTAAAAATAATCCACAAGTTTTTAACATCTGGTAACTAAGGTTAACAACCTCGCAAAAGAAACGGGCTTTAGTCTTTGACGCATTTTAGGAATACAGAGGGACCGAAATTTATGCAGCTTAAAGGCTCTTGCAGTCGCGATTCCACTTCTGCCAAAGTTTTATCGGCAAAGTATTTTTTTAGTAAGGGGGATCTTAGATTAGATACCGAAAGCTTTTTTTCTATTCTAAACCCAGCATTTCCAAGCGCTTCCTCTACGAATTGAGGATGGAAGTTACAAAAATTAACTTTGGATTTTGTGGCAATACTCACGGGGGAAAGGTCGAAGTGCTTTAGGTTGAATTTAGCAATGTTTCTTACAACAGCCTTAAAGTTTAATTTGTTGGCGTACTCTAAAATAAACACCCCGTCGTTTTCTAGGACGGTGGCTACCTGTTTAAAGGCGTCTGCCAGATTATCTAAATGGTGCACCACACGAATCATAATTACGCAGTCAAATTTACTGCCATTAAGATTTTCTGCAAGATTGTAAACATCCGATTTTACGGTTTTAATGCTCATTCCTTTTGTTTTGGTAAACTTAACAGCCTGCGCCAAGATTTTGGTGGAGGAGTCTGTTAGGGTAATTTTAGAAAATGTTTTACTATAGAGAGGGGCAAGTCTTCCGAAACCGCCGCCCACATCCAAAATGCTGGTTCCTTTTAGAGGGAGGAGTTTTTTTAAGGCGCGTTTTTCGGCCAAATCTTCGTATTCTCTGCCACTCCAATATTTTGTATAATCGTAATTGGGGTCATTGTAATCGGCGGGTTTCATAGACTCTATTAAATCACAAATTGGCAAATGCTGTGTTAGAATAAAAATACCATGTCTAAAAAATTGCTCTGGTTGTTGGTGCCATTACTGCTTGCTCCCGCGATCTATTTTGGCGCAACTAAATTTTTCTTGCCCAAAGACCAACCTACTGTAAATGCCACGGGAACTTTAAAGCTTTGGGGCTTGTGGGAAAACGCTGATATGTCAGCATTTCTTTTTGAACGCTTTAAAAACATTTACCCCAATGTAAAGATTGAATACGAGGAGAGAAATTTAGGAGGTCTCGCGGAATATAAAGATTTGGTTTTTACCCGTCTTTTAGAAGGTACCACTCCCGATGTAATTTTGGTACATGCCTCGTGGATTCCCGAAATGCTATCGTATCTAACACCTGCTCCCGAAAGCGTATTTATGGTCAATTCTTTCAGTCAAGAGGTTTACCCTTCCGTTTCTCGAGTTTGTGTTCTGGGCGGTCTAGTAGTTTGCGCGGCTCCGTCCTTTGATGATTTGGCTTTGGTCTATAACAAGGAGATGTTTTTGGGGTCAGGCTTAATGGAAGCTCCCAAAACTTGGGATGATTTTAGATTCTTTGCTAAAAAGCTTACTGTGCATGACGATTCCGGAAAAATTATTCTTGCTGGGGCGGCAATCGGCGCTACAAAAAATGTAGCTTACGCCTCTGATATCTTGGGGTTGATGCTCTTGCAGAATAATATTAAAATTCCAGAAGGGCTAGATTCCAAAGAAGCGCAAGATGTTTTAGCCTATTACAGCGATTTTGTAAAAGTAGATAAAGTTTGGGATGGCACACAGCAGAATTCTCTAGAGGCTCTAGCGCAGGGGAAGGTTGCTATGGTTTTTGCCCCATCCCGCGCCCTTCTTGGAGTGTTAAATTCCGTCTCCAATGTAGACCTTGCTGTGGCACCAGTTCCGCAAATTCCCAATCCCGATGGAAAAACGCTAACCAATAAGAACTGGGCGAGTTTTTGGGTTTTTGTGGTTCCGCTTTCGAGCCAAAATAGCAAGGTAGCTTGGGATTTTATCAAGTATGTAACCTCCAAAGAGGAGCTGTTACAGCAATACGAGGCGCAGTCGTTATACCGGGTGTTTGGCCAGATCCTTCCTCTCAAGGAGCTTTCCGAAACCATAGGGAAAAATGAGTATCTTGCGCCATATATTTTGGGAGCGGAAAATGCGGAAGTGTCCTTGCTTAGCGCTGGTAGCGGAAACGATCCTTATGTTACTGCCATAAACTCCGCAATTGACGAAGTCTTATTGGGAAAGACTGCGCAAGATGCTTTAACCTCCGCTAAAACTACTCTGACCACTCTTCTGACAACAAAGAGGAAAAAGCGGTAAAATACTCTCATGAAAATCCTTGGTATAGAAACAAGCTGCGATGAAACTTCAGTCTCTGTGGTCCAAGATGGCGCCAAAGTGTTAACTTTGGTAACTGCCACTTCCTTGGAAATGCACAAAAAGACCCGAGGCATTATTCCCGAAAATGCGGCAAGAAAACAAGTGGAGTATATGATACCTGTTTTGCAGGAGGCTTTGTCGAATCAAGATGTAGATGCCGTTGCAGTTACTGAAAATCCCGGATTGATCGGGTCTTTGGTTGTGGGGGTAGAAACAGCAAAGGCTCTTAGTTTTGCTTTAGACAAACCGCTACATTTAATAAGTCACTTAATGGGGCATATCTATTCTTTGTGGTTGGACAAAAATAGAAAGGAGCAACCAAAATTTCCCTTTGTGGTTCTGCTTGTTAGCGGTGGGCACACTGAATTGTATTTAGTAAAATCGCATCAACAAATCAACTTTCTTGGGGGAACCCGCGACGACGCGGTTGGGGAATGCTTTGACAAAGTGGCAAGATCGTTAGAGCTTGGGTATCCCGGAGGACCGGCGATTGACGCCGAGGCGTCTAAAATTTTCAACTCTCAATTCTCAATTTATTTCGCTCTGCGAAACACCCGGAAGGTGTGCAATAAAAACACCTTCAAACTGCCCAAACCGATGATAACTTCCAAGGATTGTGAGTTTTCGTTTTCAGGTTTAAAGACAGCGGTTCATCGCATCACCCTTTCAAAAAAATTAAACAATGACGAGGTAACGCAACTGGCTTTTGAGTTTAGAGAAACTGCAGTTGAGATTTTAATTTCTAAACTACTTTTTGCCTCAAAGATGAACCAGACAAAAAACATTGCTGTGGTTGGTGGGGTTGCGGCAAACGCGTTGCTCCGCCAGCGGTTGGAGGAGTTACGAAGTACTTATACAGTTTTTCTTCCCCACTTAAAGTACACTGGCGACAATGGAGCAATGATTGCAAGTAACGCCTACTTTAATAATTACTCTAAGTAGGCTTCACCCTTCGCTCGCCTTTGGCGAGCTACGGGTATATACCCATCTAAGCTATTCTGACAACCCTTCGGGATTGCAAACTAGCGTAAGATGGGTATACAATCCTTACATGTCTTTAGAAAAAACATATCATCCAGAACTTTGTGAGGAATCCCTATACAAAATGTGGGAAGAAGGGGGGTATTTTACGCCCAAAATTGAC